>OCTW011612602.1_pt1 | contig 10064 bp, 9 predicted proteins | sample 1539671 | NCBI WGS metagenome assembly OCTW01 (sample SAMN02144230, study PRJEB22623) | gut metagenome | biome: sheep rumen | host: Ovis aries | place: New Zealand
AAAAGCCTCGACTCCAGAAACCAGCTCCGAGGCTCCGACGAGGACCAGCTGACCCACGGCGGCACTTTCTACTACACTTTATGTGAGAACGAAAACCACCAGATGGAATGGAACTGGACTGCAACAGACGGAGCTGTCTTCAAGAACCCGGCACACAAGGCTTACCTCATCTCAACACGCTCCACCAAGCAGCCATCCATCCTTGCAGAACTGCCATCTGTCGTGCAGGCTATACAGGCCGTGCAGACTGAAAACCGCCCCAACTCCAAGGCAATCTACAATCTGGCTGGCCAGCAAGTAAAAGCCCAATCCTCGACAACCTTAAATGGGCTCCCGCGCGGCATCTATATCGTGAATGGCAAGAAAGTCGTACGCTGACGCCTCTCCTTTGGAGGCAATTGCCGAACACAATACCGTAAAGACTGCAACAGACGTTTTACTATCAGAGAAGTGATTCAAGGGTGTGTCAAAATTTTGACACACCCTTGATAATTCCTACACCCACACAAAAACCCAGGGCAGCTCGGCCTGAAAGGCCAAAAGCTGCTAGCTCAGGGCAACGCGCTGGGTTGTAAGATGCAAGGGGATGTCCGCCCTATAAGGGCAAAAGCTTTATCTTAGAATGCAGGCAGGTTTGCCGAGTCTTTTTATTATCAAGAATTAGAGAATTTACCTCAGTTCGGGATAATGAACCTTAAAACAGCATGAGTTGCTTAGTGTCTTCAATATAGTATCCTTGAAGTGCCTGTGGTTTATTGTCGAAGAAGCAGTAATGCTTTTCTCGTAAAGCAGGCAGCAGAAAAACTCGGCGTCCCTCTCGGCGACGTGAACGGCGGCGGCGAGTTGACGATCGCCGACGTGGCCACGCAGGTCAACATGATCCTCGGGCGGTAGCTTCCTTTCTAAGGATTTCGGGCCTGTTTGTTTCTAAGGATTTTGGGATTTAAGGATTTGCTTGCTGTGCTATTCCTTAAATCCCAAAATCCTTAGAATAAAAAAAGAATCCTTAGAAAACGGGGTATAATAAACGTTAAAAGTGTTTTATTTTGTTAAATCTTTGTACTTATCGCGTTTTTATTCACTGACAGATTAGGCTAATTCACAGAAAATTAGTACCTTTGCACCCCGAAATGCCCGACGTGGAAGCGTGGACATACTATATCGTGTCGAAATATATACAATAATAATATATAATAAACAAAAAAGTAAAAAACAATTATGCCTACAATTTCACAATTGGTTCGCAAAGGCAGAAAGGTCATCGTCGACAAGTCGAAGTCGCCTGCGCTGGACAACTGTCCTCAGCGTCGCGGCGTCTGCGTGCGCGTCTACACGACGACTCCCAAGAAGCCTAATTCGGCAATGCGTAAAGTTGCCCGTGTTCGTCTGACTAACCAGAAGGAAGTCAACAGTTACATCCCCGGCGAGGGCCACAACCTGCAGGAGCACTCGATTGTGCTCGTCCGCGGCGGTCGTGTGAAGGACCTTCCCGGTGTGCGCTATCACATCGTGCGCGGCACGCTCGACACCGCTGGCGTGGCTAACCGCCTGCAGCGCCGCTCGAAGTATGGTGCCAAGCGCCCGAAGTCAGCTAAGAAGAAGTAAGAAGAGTCAAGGTGAGTTTTTGAGTTTTTAGGTTCAATGGGTGCTCGGTGATGAGCAGGCTCGGAACCGGGAGATTGAAGATTGAAAACTGAAGATTGAAGATTGAAGATTAAGGCTCAAATAACTCAAAAACTCAAAAACTTACAATAACTCAGAAAGCTTAAAGAAAGAAAAAAGAACGTTTTGCTGGAGAAATTCTTAACAGAAGGTTGAGTAAATGCCCGGGAGTGGGCGTTGAAGACGCAGACAAAGAACAGCCCCACGCAGAATTTTAAAACAACAAAAGCAAAAAAATGAGAAAAGCTAAACCAAAGAAGCGTGTGATCCTGCCGGATCCCGTCTTCAACGACCAGAAGGTCTCGAAGTTCGTGAACCACCTGATGTACGACGGCAAGAAGTCGAAGTCGTATGAGATTTTCTACAACTCGCTCGACATCGTGAAGAACCGCATGAAGGACGCTGAGAAGACTCCGCTGGAGATCTGGAAGCAGGCCCTCGACAACATCACCCCGCAGGTGGAGGTGAAGAGCCGCCGTATCGGCGGTGCCACGTTCCAGGTGCCCACCGAGATCCGTCCCGACCGCAAGGAGAGCGTCTCGATGAAGAATATGATCGCCTTTGCCCGCAAGCGCAGCGGCAAGTCGATGGCCGAGAAGCTGGCCGCCGAGATCATGGATGCCTTCAATAACCAGGGTGGTGCCTTCAAGCGCAAGGAGGACATGCACCGCATGGCTGAGGCCAACCGCGCCTTCGCCCACTTCCGCTTCTGAGGATTATGACAGAGAAACCAATTGGCACCGATTACGGAAAATGGGAATTTTTCATAATTCGTGCCAATTAGTTTCATTACAGTTTTTATAAGGTAAAGAGAAAGTTTTAAAAGAAAGATGGCAACACAAGATTTGCATTTGACCCGCAACATCGGCATCATGGCTCACATCGACGCCGGTAAGACAACTACTTCGGAGCGTATCCTCTTCTACACGGGTAAGACCCACAAGATCGGCGAGGTGCACGATGGTGCAGCCACCATGGACTGGATGGCTCAGGAGCAGGAGCGTGGTATCACCATCACCTCGGCTGCAACCACATGCTACTGGGAGTGGAACAAGAACAAGTACAAGATCAATCTCATTGACACTCCGGGACACGTCGACTTCACCGCTGAGGTGGAGCGTTCGCTCCGTGTGCTCGACGGCGCCGTCGCCACCTATTCGGCCGCTGACGGCGTGCAGCCCCAGTCCGAGACGGTCTGGCGTCAGGCTGACAAGTATAACGTGCCGCGTATCGGCTACGTGAACAAGATGGACCGCTCGGGTGCCGACTTCTTCGAGACCGTTCAGCAGATGCGCGACATCCTCGGAGCCAACCCCGTCGTGATCCAGGTGCCCATCGGCGCCGAGGAGAACTTCAAGGGTCTGGTCGACCTCATCAAGATGAAGGCTATCCTGTGGCACGACGAGACGATGGGTGCCGAGTATGACATTGAGGACATCCCCGCCGACCTGAAGGACGAGTGCGACGAGTGGCGCAACAAGCTGCTTGAGGCCGCTGCCGACTACGACGAGGCTCTCATGGAGAAATATTTCGACAATCCCGCTTCAATAACCGAGGCTGAGATCATCGCTGCCATCCGCAAGGGAACTATCTCTATGGCCTGCACACCCATGCTGTGCGGTTCGTCATATAAGAACAAGGGCGTGCAGCCCCTGCTCGACTATGTCTGCGCTTTCCTGCCCTCACCCATGGACACAGATGCCGTCGTCGGCACCAACCCCAGCACCGAGGAGGAAGAGAGCCGCAAGCCCAGCGAGGATGAGCCCACCGCAGCACTGGCATTCAAGATTGCCACCGACCCCTACATGGGCCGTCTGGTCTTCTTCCGCGTCTACTCGGGCTCTGTCAAGGCCGGTTCGTATGTGTTCAATCCCCGTTCGGGCAAGAAGGAGCGCATCAGCCGCCTGTTCCAGATGAACTCCAACAAGGAGATTCCCATGGACTCGATCGACGCCGGCGACATCGGCGCAGGCGTGGGCTTCAAGGACATCCGCACCGGCGACACCCTCTGCGACGAGGAGAAGCCCATCGTGCTGGAGTCGATGACCTTCCCCGACACGGTGATCTCGATCGCCGTCGAGCCCAAGTCGCAGGCTGACATCGCCAAGCTCGACAACGGACTGGCCAAACTGGCCGAGGAGGATCCCACCTTCACCGTCCGCACCGACGAGCAGTCGGGCCAGACCATCATCTCGGGTATGGGTGAGCTGCACCTCGACATCATCATCGACCGCCTGAAGCGCGAGTTCAAGGTGGAGTGCAACCAGGGTAAGCCCCAGGTGAACTACAAGGAGGCCATCACCAAGACCGTCGAGATCGACGAGACCTACAAGAAGCAGTCGGGTGGTCGCGGTAAGTACGCTAAGATGCTCGTCCAGGTCGGCCCCGTCGACGAGGACTACGACGTAAAGACCAACGGCGGACTGCAGTTCGTCAACGAGGTGAAGGGCGGCAACATCCCCAAGGAGTTCATCCCCTCGATCCAGAAGGGCTTCGAGGCTGCCATGAAGAACGGTATCCTCGGTGGCTATCCCATGGATTCGCTGAAGGTTGTCGTCGTCGATGGTGGCTTCCACCCCGTCGACTCCGACCAGCTCTCGTTCGAAATCGCTGCCCAGATGGCCTACAAGGAGGCTTGCGCCAAGGCTAAGCCCGTGCTGATGGAGCCCATCATGAAGCTCGAGGTGGTCACGCCCGAGGAGAACATGGGTGACGTCATCGGCGACCTCAACAAGCGTCGCGGCCAGGTCGAGGGCATGGACGAGGCTCGCAGCGGTGCCCGCGTCGTCAAGGCTCAGGTTCCCCTGTCGGAGATGTTCGGCTATGTCACCGCCCTGCGTACCATCACCAGCGGTCGTGCCACCAGCTCGATGGAGTATGACCACCACGCTCCGCTGAGCAGCTCGATTGCCAAGGCTGTGCTCGAGGAGGTGAAGGGTCGCGCTGACCTGGTCTGATCAGAAAGAATCACACAGGGGAGTGCCGCTGAGCAAATGACTCTTTAGCGGCATCCCTACATTTATTAATCAACTTAAACTGTATTAAAAGCAATGAGTCAAAAAATTCGTATCAAGCTGAAGAGCTACGATCACAAATTGGTCGACAAGTCAGCTGAGAAGATTGTGAAGGCCGTTAAGGCTACTGGTGCTGTCATCAGCGGACCGATTCCCCTTCCCACCCACAAGCGTATCTACACTGTCAACCGCTCGACCTTCGTCAACAAGAAGGCTCGTGAGCAGTTCCAGCTGTCGGACTACAAGCGCCTCATCGACATCTATTCGTCGACGGCTAAGACTGTCGATGCCCTGATGAAGCTCGAACTCCCCAGCGGTGTTGAGGTTGAGATCAAAGTATAGTCTTATTACTTTAGAATGACAATAGCGGTCATGAAGGAATGTTCCTTTCATGACCGCTATTTTTTTCGTTCCGTTTGTGCGGGGCAGGGGCTTTATGCCCCTCGTAGCAGTCCTTTTATCTCCTGCACGCTTCTCTTCAGGTGTTTGGCTATAGTCTCAATGTCCATGCCCATGTCAAGAAACGTTCTGACAGACATCCGTAACATATCTGTCTTCTCATCGAGCTGGGCATCCTTTTCATTGAGCTGGGCATCTTTCTCATTGAGCTGTGCATTCTTCTCATTGAGCTGTGCATTCTTCTCATCGAGCTGTGCATTCTTCTCATCGAGCTGGGCATTCTTCTCTGCCAACTGTGAGTTCTTCTCAGCCAGTTCCTTATCCTTCATCATTATCTCTGTATCACGTTTCTCGATGATGGAGAAGTACTCATCCTCAACATTCATGTTGTGCCTCACCTTGGCATCGGCAGCAGCGGCTGTCAGCCGGTGCAATATTCGCTCCATCTCAGCATCGTCACCATACAGATGCTCATCTATTCTCAGCATGTGCTCGTCATCCGCCTCCTTGCGTGTCTGGTCGAAGATGCTCAGCACCTTGTCCAGCCTGTTGTTGATCTGTCCATGGAGACGCGGTATCTGAACGATAATGCTTGAATGCGTCAGACTCTCCACAAAGGCGTTCGGCAAGCCCTTCACCACTTTGTTGCCATAATAGTCGCATGCCTGGTGGTTTACATAGAGCACCGGCTCTTCAATGTCCCCGACCTTGTGCCCCAACAGATAGATGGCCACCATAGGTAGGGCATTGACCCCCTCCATGTTCTTAGGATTGGAATATTGAACACCCAGATATTGCCTGAACCTCAGTGTCTCTGTTTCGAGCCACGTCTTCTGCAGCTCTATTAGGATCAGTCGCTCAGTGCCGTCATCCTCGCGTACTGTGGCACCAAAGTCAATGCGGAATACCGACAACAAGTCGCGCTGCTCGTTGGTGTATTCATGGGGACGCACTTCCACCCTGATGATGTCCTTACGCAGTAAGGCCGAGAGAATCGTACGGGCGATTCGCTCATCCTCCATCAGGTATTTGAACACAATGTCGTAAATAGGGTTAGCTACTATCATACTTTTGTCCTTTGTTTTTTGGCGACCATCTCTTCACTCTCGAGATGCCTGCCGCAAAATTACACAAAAAAAGCAGAACGGCAAAATATTCTGCTGATAATTTGCTTAGCCTGCGGTAATAATCATTCTTTTGATACTGCAGGGCTGTTGCCTGAAACTGTTATGGCGGGCAAATAGGTTATTAAGCATTGTGAATGGCTGGTCTTTTCATAAATTCATAAGTCCGGTGAAAAGTCAGTGAATCATTTTCAGTAAATCTGCGATTGCGAATGATCTGTTTAGGCGTGTTAAGTGTAAAATAAAAGTGAATTTGTTTGGCAGTAACCAAATAAATGCTTACTTTTGCAGTGATTATTGTAAACGTTTATTTGTCGGAACCATGAACAGGAAGCTATTTCTTTTGCTATTCAGCATGCTTCTCTGCTGCATCGCCGCCGGTGCGCAGGAGGTCAGTAAGAGTGATTTGCAGCAACGTGCGGAATCTGAAGATGCCAAGGGCAACGTCGCCTCGGCCCGCTATTTGTATATCAGGGCTTTTGATGACTATGCAGCCAACGGCAAGATGGCGCAGGGCGTGACGTGTGCGGCAAAAGCTGCGGCCATGTATTATAAGGAGAACTATTACAAGGAGGCCTTCGACCTGCTGCGCCGTGTCGACCAGTCGATCACCTCGTCGACCGATACGAAGCTCGACAAGAATGCCCTCCACTACCAGACGACAAAGGTGCGCATGCAGATGTACATGAAGTTGCGGCGGCCTGCCAGTACTGCCGACCAGCTGCGCATCATGGAGGATCAGGCCAATTCGTCGGGCGATGAGAGCGTGAAGAACGACCTTCTCTACAACAAGGCCATCTATTATTATACTTTCGGACAGACAGACAAGGGCAACGCTGTCTTCAAGGAGATGGCCGCCAAACTGACTGCCAACGGTGACTATGACAAGGTGGAGGCTGTCTACAAGACGTTGATAGAAAACGGGCGTAAGAGCAATAACGCCAGTATGCTGGCCCAGTCGTATAGCAGCTATATCGTCTGGAAAGACTCCGTCGACGCCTTGAAGGCTGCCGCCGTGGTTGACTCGCTCAAGCAGCAGATCGCTACGCACGAGGCGACCATCGCCGACAAAGACAGCTCGCTTGGAACCCGCCAGCTGATTATCATCGGACTCTGCATCCTTGCGGCAGCGTTGGCCGCATTGCTGGTAATCGGAGGAATCATGCTGATGCGCTATATCGTGCTCACACGCAAGCAGAAGTCTGCCATCAAGCAGGCGGAAGAGAACAACGCCCTGAAAGCAAAGTTCATCAGCAACATATCGGCCCAGCTGAACCCCTCGCTTGAGAAACTTGACAGCCGTATACCCGAAGTGAAGGCCCTGCAAGACTTCTCTGGCCACATACAGACGCTGGCAGCATTAGAGTGCGACACGGATGAGCCGATGGAACTGGAAGAAATACAGGTGGTGCCCTTCTGCGAACAGCTGCTCGACGAGATCCGCGACAAGGTGGGCAACAATGTGGAGCTGGTCGTGAAGGCGCCGAAGATGAACACCAAGATCTATAAGGAATACGTCACGCATATCCTCAGACATCTGCTGGCCAACGCTGCACAGCATACCCCGGAGGGTGGGCACATCACGCTCGACTTCAAGAAGCGTAGTGCCCACACGCATCAGTTCCTGGTGCTCAACACGGGCAGCACGATTCCAGAAGAGAAACGTGAGGACGTCTTCAAACCTTTCCTCGAGATCAAGGACCTCTCGAAGGGCGACGGCCTCGGACTGCCCATCTGCAAGGCGATGGCCCGTAAGATGAACGGCGACCTGAGCATCGACGGGTCGTTCACCAGAGGCACGCGCTTCGTGCTCGACCTCTACGCCTGACGCGACAAGAATGGGGTGGGGGACTCATCCGCCGGAAAGTCGTTGTCCGACCTTTTCGGCGGATGAGCTTTTTGTCTGGCTATGAGGGTGAATCGCGAGATGAGTGGTGAGGACAAAAATAAAAAAAACAAGAAAAAACTTGCAGGAATGAGAAAAAAGTCGTACCTTTGCACCGCAAAAATGCGTATTGCGCTGGCTTGTAAGCTATCAATACACTGATTTAGAACGACTTAACCTTCAATTGCGAAGAAGTGGGCGTTTCTTTTTAAGTGTGATTGTGTGCTCCGGCAAGTGAAAAGACGCTTAAAAAGAAACAAAAATAACAACTTTTTTATTATTAATTAAAACTGAAATGCCAGGATTATTAGGAAAGAAAATCGGAATGACTTCCGTTTTCGGTGCCGACGGTAAGAACGTACCGTGCACAGTTATCGAATGTGGTCCTTGTGTTGTGACGCAGGTCAAGACGGTCGAGAAGGACGGCTACAAGGCCCTCCAGCTCGGTTTTGGCGAGGCTAAGGAGAAGAACACGACGAAGCCCATGATGGGTGTGTTCAAGAAGGCCGGCACAACACCAAAGCGCCACTTGGCCGAGTTCAAGTTTGATGAGGACTACAACCTGGGTGACACGCTCACCGTAGAGCTTTTCGCTGACGCAGAGTTCGTAGACGTTGTAGGCACATCGAAAGGTAAAGGATTCCAGGGTGTTGTGAAGCGCCATGGTTTCGGCGGTGTAGGCCAGAGCACTCACGGTCAGGACGACCGTCTGCGCAAGCCCGGTTCTATCGGCGCCTGCTCGTATCCCGCCAAGGTGTTCAAGGGCATGCGCATGGGCGGCCAGATGGGTGGCGACCGCGTGACGACCCAGAACCTCCGCGTGTTAAAGGTTATTCCGGAGCACAACCTTCTCCTTGTGAAGGGTAGCGTGGCCGGTTGTAATGGTTCAACCCTCTTAATCAAGAAGTAAGCTATGGAAGTGAATGTTTTGAACATCAACGGTCAGGAGACCGGTCGCAAGGTGGCTCTCAATGAAGCTATCTACGGGATTGAACCTAACGATCACGTCATCTATCTCGACGTGAAGCAGTATATGGCCAACCAGCGCCAAGGCACTGCCAAGTCGAAGGAGCGCAGCGAAATCAGCGGCTCGACCCGCAAGCTTGGTCGCCAGAAGGGCGGCGGCGGCGCTCGCCATGGTGACATCAACTCGCCCCTGCTGCGTGGCGGTGGCCGCGTGTTTGGCCCGAAGCCCCGTGACTACGGCTTCAAGCTCAACAAGAAAGTAAAGATTCTTGCTCGTAAGTCGGCCCTTAGCTATAAGGTTCAGGAGAATGCACTCCTCGTCCTTGAGGACTTCAACTTCGAAGCTCCCAAGACGAAAGAAATCTTAAAGATTGCTAAAAATCTGAAAGTCGAGGGTAAGAAACTGCTCTTCGTTTTGCCCGAAGCAAATAAAAATGTATATTTGTCGGCTCGTAACCTGCAGGGTACCGAAGTAATCGAGGCAAACAAGGTCTGCACGTACAAAATTCTGAACGCTGACGTGCTCGTCATCACTGAGAAGTCGCTTGAGACTATCGACGGAATCTTAAACAAGTAAAAAGGAGACATTTAGATTATGGCATTTATCATAAAACCCCTGGTCACTGAGAAGATGACCAAGATCACGGAGAAGCAGCCCAACCGCTACGGCTTCGTTGTTCGTCCCGAGGCTAACAAGCTTGAGATTAAGAAGGAAGTTGAGGCTCTCTACAATGTGACCGTCGAAGATGTGAACACGATGCGCTATGCTGGGAAGCGTAGCCAGCGCTACACGAAGGCCGGTCTGGTGAAGGGCCAGAAGGTTGCCTATAAGAAGGCTATTGTCACTCTGAAAGAGGGTGAGGAAATTGATTTTTACAGCAATATTGATTAATAGAAATGGCAGTACGTAAATTAAAGCCCGTTACTCCGGGTCAAAGACACAAAATTATTGGCACGTTCGAGGATATTACTGCATCCGTGCCAGAGAAGTCTCTCGTTTACGGTAAGCGTTCT
>OCTW011211796.1_pt1 | contig 10063 bp, 9 predicted proteins | sample 1539671 | NCBI WGS metagenome assembly OCTW01 (sample SAMN02144230, study PRJEB22623) | gut metagenome | biome: sheep rumen | host: Ovis aries | place: New Zealand
ACAATGTTGGAATGCGAGTAGAAATAACAACTTTATATTTTGCAAACCGCACATCGTCCAACACTTCGTATGCTCTTACAAATTCTGCTTTGAACGCTTCAAGCGGTATCGGTTCGTCCCTGTACTCCAACAGCATCTTGCTTTCAGGTGAGAACATTTCCGACATCTTGCCACCATTCATCTCAATGGTAAATGCACGGTCAATCACCTTCCGCGAGAACTGATGTGTGGTGTCATCCATATTCACCGTACCTATCACGAAGAGGTTGTCGGGCAGCGTCAGTCCGTTCTCTTTCAAGTATGTAATGATTTCCGCGTCCTTCTCAGAATACAAGAACTCCATCTTGTACTGCTTGTTGCCTTCAATGATGTCGCCCTCGTCTTTCACCAACACCTTCTTCTGTAACTCACAATTGCTGAAGTGGTCTTTGCTCAACAGGTATTGAGTCTGTATCTCGTTACCTACTTTCTTTCGTGTTTCCAGCACGCTTAGGAACTCAGCAAAATACTGCTCCACAGGTGCCAGATTCATCTCGTCCAAACAAAGGAAGAACGGAACATCTTTATTCTGCGCGGCTTTATAGGCAAAGCGAATAAAGTCCGTCAATTCATATTTACCAGACAAAGCACTATAATACCCCAACAATTCCGTTGAGTCATGCCAGTTAGGTTTCACTTCCACAAGACAATAGTTCCCCGGCGTGGTTCCCCCTTCATTCCGCAGTTCTCCTTCGGGACAAGTCATAAATGCCAATTCCTGCACCTTTTGGCTCTTGCCTGTTCCTGAGATGCCTGCTAGAAGAAGGAAAGGCTTAGTTCGGAGAGCATTTATAAAGCAATGATTGGATATAGCATCAAAAGAGACTGGTTTAAACAAATCTATATCATCAATATTTTTTGCCTGTGGATATATCTGAGGGTTAGGCAGTATAAAATTGAAAAACTTTGAGAAGTCTGGCTCTATCTGAATGATGTCGTTCTTAAAACGTTTAGTTACTAAATCAATTGCAGAAAAGAAAGCTCTTAAATCAGAAAAAGAACTTCCTGACATATTCCTGATAGTTTGATTGGCATGGTCATCTAATCCTATTAAAGGCATTGAAGAACACCAATAATAGGCAATAGGTGCACACCGCAATATGTCCATTCTATTCACAGAGTCATGGAAAATATAGACAATCTCTATCTTTGTTTCGGAAGTGTCGTTGTAATTTTTACCCCTTATAACACTTCTTACGCGACCAACAGCCTTAAATCCTTGCTTCCATTGTGTTGGAATGCCTTTATTGTTATCAGATCCCAACCAGAGAAACGCATAGTCGTTATCCCCATAGTTATCAGGAACCTGTGTGCATTTTACATTTATACTGAACGTTTTCCCTAACACACCAACTTCCGACAAGCAGATTTTCTGTATGTCGGGAACACTGTCTTTGCCCAATCGGACGGTAATGAAATTAAATGTTGCCATATTACTATCGATTTCTTGAACTTAGTTTTTCTAATGCGCTGCGAAGCGGTTTAAAAAGTGTTCTATTTTGGCCATCTACTCTTCTCAAGATCCCTTCTGCTGCATTAGGTGAAAGATAATATACGGGATTTGTCTGTTCCTTCTCTATTAATTTTAACAGAGAGGAATTTACGATAGATGATGGTGTTGGAAAAATATTGCATTCGATAATTCTATCTGCCCAAACAATCCCACCTCTTTGCCATTTATATTCATTTGTTGAATCAGAAAAATCTATTTCAGACAAAGACGTATCAGACCAAGCAGATCTTGAGAAATCGGGATAAAGTGACAATGATTTATTTATGTCCTCTTCGACACAAGTTTTATCCAGTTGTTTCTTTACTTTATTTGCTATCCAAGCTACAACTGGAACAGAAACGGCATTACCTATCGCTGTATATCTAAGTGTATTTATAGTTTCATCATTAACAGCACTCATTGTCGGCAAAGTCCAGTTGTCTGGAAATCCTTGCAATCTCTCAGACTCTATCGGAGAGAGACGGCGAACGCCTTCTTTGCATACTACATAGGTGCGACTCCAGTCTGTGCCTGTATGCCTACCAGAAGAGGCTGCAAGACAATAAGCTACTTTTGGGACTTTTGGATATTCGTTCGGTTTGCTTTCTTCTGTAATAAAGTCCGTTCTTTCATTCTTTGGCTTTGCTGCTCCATTTATGTCAAACATCACGTTCAAAGCTTTAATAGGATTATTCCTCCAACAACACAAATAGACACGAGTACGAGATTGAGGAACGCCAAAATATCTACTATTTAGCAACCGCCATGCCACACCATACCCTAATGTAGAAAGCGTTTGCAAGATAACTCCAAAATCACGCCCTTTATTAGATGTAAAAAGCCCGGCAACATTTTCTATAATTATTACTTCTGGCATTTTTGCTTCAATTAGTTTTGCAAAACGATAAAAAAGTCCAGAACGTTTCCCTTTTAGCCCCAGCCTTTCTGAAGCACCACGTGCTACAGATATATCTTGACATGGGAAGCCACCACACCAAACTTCTGAGTCAGGGATTTCACTTTCTGTAATAGAATTAATATCTCCAGCCTTTAGCACATCAGGCCAATGGCGACTTAATATCTGATAGCAAAACGGATTTATCTCACAAAGCAAAGTTGTAGAAAAGCCTTGCTTTTCAAAAGCGACATCAAATCCTCCTATGCCAGCAAAAAAGGAATTTATCTTATATGTTTTCTTTTTCATTTTGAAATCAGCACTTTTGTACTTACCACTAACTCTTCCGAGTTACCCACTAAGTTTATTATAGTTACCCAGTAACTCCAAATGACATGTTGCCTATTCATTCAAATAGAAAACCAAATTGCCTGGCTCTCTAAGTTTTTTCAATTCATCAGGTTCAAGCATTCCTTTTAGGGGTTTAAAAGAATATCTTAAATCATTGACATTGTCATTTGGCAGAGTTACAGAATGGCCACCATTCCAAAATTCTAAATATCCAGTTCTCGTTTTGAGCTTTATGGAGATTGTTTCCTCTGCATCATTGGTGAAAAACAAGAGTGAATTAGTATCGCTTAGAGTATTGGTATCCTGTAGATTGAAATAGACGCATTCTCCAGAGATGTCATTTGGTTTACCAAATTCGTAAGTTATTCCGACAAAAGCTTCTTTGTTCTTTCTCTTTGCAAGTTCCAAAATCTTCATATCCCAAAAATGTTCAATCGTTTGATTGTCATAACTCATTTCTGAAATATTAAAGTGCGATGTTATTGAGTCACAACATAATTGTTTTGTATCCAAAATATCAGGTCTTTTTAATCCCTTGGGCGACATGACATTATCTATGATTTCCTCATTATTTGTAATTGCAGAACAGAATTGACTATCATTACTTAATAGTGCAACGTAATCAAGAACAACGTCACTCTTTGGATAAACACTTGAAATAGTGACCAAACTGTCCTCTCGTGAAATATTAGATTTCAAAAACAGGTCACAAGTTGGCTCAATAAGGCCCTCATGGAGAACATGGTCATCAAAAAGTCGATTAAATGTCGTTTTCAAATTAAACATTTCATGATTCACTCTTTCGGAAATTTCGTTCATTTCTTGAGCATAATTCACCCCATTTATCGTCCAATTATTAGACTTTATCTGAGATTTCTCTTGCTTGTTTGGATAATGCCCTAAAACAGAATAGCCAAAGAAGCATATTTTAAGAATTTCCGATAGTTCAAACTCAACATAGTGAGACGAGTGAAGCCGGACTGACTTCTTGTCTTTAAGATAATCTATGCTATGTTTTAGAACAGGCTTCGTGCCTAACACATAATCTACTAAGATATTTGTATCTAGGAAAATGTCAACCTTAAATTTGTCATCAACAAAGTGCTGCATATTAATTCAATTGGTCACCAATAATCTGTTTAACATATGTTTTATCTATAAGGTTGCCTTTTTTAAGTTCTTTTGCTGCACTTTGTAAAAGTCTGAAACAACACTTCATGATGAACCGAGGAGAACCTTTAAGACTTGTATCGCGTGTGTCCAGAATTGCTTCTATTGCATCCTCTGTAAATGGATACAGCGCATTTTTGTCAAAGTCGTCCTTTCTTGCCAAGCTCAAATAATTGCTTATAACCGCCTTGCTCGCCTCCAAATCAAGAGGATTCAAATCAATTATACGATCTCCAATCCTGTCTAACAGAGGTGGCACCAATTTTTCAATCTTTTTTAATGCTATTGTGTTCATGGCAAATACCGAACACCAATTCTTTTCGTTGTCTATAAGTGAACGAAGATTACGAAGATAGTTATCCATATCTTTGTCACTTATTCTTCCAGATGCTAATTCTTCAAATTCATCAACAAGTATAATAAAGTCAGTAGCTCCCAAATACTCTTTGGCAATTCTTACAATGGCATGAAGTATATAGAACTCTCGTTTGCTCAAATTTTTAATATCGCCTGTTACCATATGGTCCCAAGCCTGAGAAACATTTAAACTATCTGTAACGACTTCATAAAAATATTCCGCTACTGCAGCCGTTTTAAATTCTTCCATAAAACATTTCTCCAAGTATGATTTGAGCAATAGGCTTATTTCTTTTTGCTGAGTCGATTTAGTCCCAGTTAGCAACTTCTCAAGAAGATACTTATAACTTATCTCTGTGCTATCCCAACTGAAATGGAGAGCATCTTCTATAGACACACCTGCCGAAGAAAAAAGATCAGTCGTATTAATTCCTCTTATTTTTATAACTTCAGTGAGAAAAACTTCTTTGCGAGTTTTTTCCTCATTAGAGGGTGCTTTTGACATGTATTTCATAAAGCCATCCCATAAATAACGCCTGAAATTCTCAATGCCGATTTGCGACATTACTGCACCTATTAACTCAGACAAAGCACTACCTGGATTATCTATATACACAACATAAGGATTAAATTTTTCTGTTTTAATAGCAGAAAATAGATATTTAATATACATCAGTGTTTGTGTTTTGCCAGAACCAAATTCACCACGAATGACGAGACTTAAATAATCTGGAGTTTTCATGTCACCTGCTTTTACAAGGGCATCTTGCATGTAGGTGACAATCTCTTGTGCTGTTTTATGATATGCAGGTGATAACTTACTTGTAATTTCTTCACTTTCTCCAATATATGCGATACCAGATTTGGGGAATGGATTGTATTCCAGTCCAAACTTATCTTTTAAATCAGAACTTATATTACTGACTTTTTTAATTTCAGAAATTAAAATGTTACTTTCCATACTATGATATTTTTAATATATGAGACATATATGTATTGCCTACTATTGGGAATAATTTTAATTCATCAGGATCAACTGTCAAGAACGAAGCCTTCTGTAACCTATAAGAACCACTATTCATATTACATTCATGCAAAATTCGCACTTTTATTGCTTCGATAGAAAAGCCAAACTCCGTAATTAAGTTCCATTCTATATCTGGAATATAGTATGCCTTGCCAGCCATCTTTTCTGTGATGTAGTTGCAAATAGAAAAACAGGTTGGCATAGTCCGAGTTAAGTTACAGACATAAACATTTCTATAAAGAAGGCTATTAATGCTAATGTCAAATGAAGAAGCTAAGCATTTATTTAGTAATCCTAAAGTTTCCCCCCATTTAGTGTAGACCTCCCAAAAGCGCATTGTATCTTGACGTGTGTCCTCTATACAAAAGATTTCGTTCTTATCAATTCGTACGAAACGATTAAAAAATCGCTGCCCATCTTTGAACGCATACAGCAATGTAGGTCTATTGCTTATAGGCTCAAACATTTTGTGAAAATCCACAAATCGGAAATAGGAATTGTATATGTTTCTTAAAACATCTTTGTCCTTTTCCGTTAATTCTCCAGTATCTGTGGAAAACAAATCACCAGCCTTTGCAATGTTGGTAGATTTGTCAATCAAATCAAAATTCTTTAGAGCATTAACAACTTCCAAAAGATTTCGATTTGTCCATTTCTTCCCACTTTCAGATACCACATTATTATCTTGACATATTTTTAACAACTCTGGAATCGTTATTGAGCGATTTGAGCTATTGTAGATAATGTAAATAGATTTTATATCTTTCAGATAATACACAAAAGAATAACTCCACCCCTTATCTTTCCTTTCTGGGGATGGATTGAAAGTCTTACGACTCATTCTTTCTGAATCAAAATCTATCATATCAACTCAATTGCAATATGTTTTCTGATAATTCCACGTTATGTCGGGTCTTGATTTTCCACTTGTGGCCCCTAGACCGTATCTTATCTATGCGATATTCCGAAAAACCTACGGAAGTTGCAATCTCTCCCAAATACTGAGTTGTCGGGATATACGCTCCATAAGGAGCGGAATTCCCAAGAATCAGATATGCCCTACTACCAGACTTTAAGACACGCCTCATCTCTTTTAGAACATGATACATGTCTTCAAAATAGTGCATCATGAGGATATGGAAGCTTTTCTTCCCATGACGTTCACTACTATACTTTTGCAAATACATGTATCGCGGCTCAAGTTCTTTCATTAACGCTTTGTTATTGATGGCAAATTCAGATTTGCGGAATTCATCTAAGTCAAAGTCACAATCCCGATAATGTGTTGTGGCTCCGGTTACGAGTTCTTTACGAACAATTTCCGTTATATCATGCCAGTCTTTGGTCAATTCAAAAAAATGAGTATGAACCTTTGAGACTTCTCCATAGTCCAAATTATTTAGGTATGGTGGTGACGTGATACAGAGGTCGCATGAATCGTCTTCTATTGATGAGTTCCTTTTACGGGAATCGGCTTTGTAGACTTTTGCATATCGTTGATGATGAGGCATAGACTCTAAGTCTGCCAACATATGATTAACAATTGAGGAGAATTTTCCCCAGGCATCTCCCGAGTTCACAATGTTTTTTGACCGAACAATATAAGGAACTGCAATAGGATGCAGTGCAGATTTATGTAAGGTTTGGCTCAAAGCCAAATTAAAGAATAACTCGTATTTTTGATTGTCTATTAGTCGAATTGCATCCCGAATAAGGTAGAGGGTCTTTAGTGTCTCCTTGTCATATAAAGATTTCAGCAATTCATGACTTTCGGCCAACACGTCATCAGAGGTTTGTCTCTCTGACACATAATCATAAATACCCGTTATGTATTCCTGGCAACGAGTATAGTCTATATCCCAATTTAGTTTTGCATTTATAATATTGCACATTAATTGTTGGCTCTCATTCCCTATAGAATGAATTCCTCTCTTTTGAGCAGCGACTAAAGTGGTGCCACATCCTGCAAAAGGCTCAAAAATCGAAGTCGGATTTTCACCTAGCACGTCAATAATTAAATCAACAAGTTTATATGAAAAACCTGCTGTAAATTTGTACCAATTATGAATGGCGCTATAAGCATTGTCTTTTGCAGACCCGATATTTTCAATAGGGATATTCATTATTGCATACTTTATACCATTAAATTAGTTGCTTGTCTTTTATTAAGTCTTGAACCTTGACTTCCAAATTGTCAGCAATTTGGAGAAGAGTTTCAAGACTTGGCTGGCATACATTTGTACACCACTTTGAAACAGTAGAGGGTGCAACTCCTAACTGTTCTGCCAACCATTTGTTCGTTCTCTTCTTTTCTGCCAAAACCACTTTTAGCCGATTGATGTCTCTCTCCATATATGGGAATTAGTTTATTTGGCACAAAGATACAAACAATTTTGTAATTATGCGCAAATTCCCACTTTTTTTAACTATTATATTCAATTATATTTCCTTATTCTCATTTTCTCGCATACTTTTTCCGGTATTCTATCGTCAACTCTGTGACTTTATGCATAGTCTGCACCAACTGCATCATGTACTTCTCCAGCTTACATACAAGTGCCATTGTTCTTCGTTCAGAAAAGTGGCTTTTCAATTCTTTCAAGGTCTGATTATAATTGTTGCCCACCATACGGAATTGAGCATGGAAGTCGCTCAACTTGGCATAGTATTCATGTTGACTTTTATCAAATGTCACCACATGAAACGGCTCTCCAAAGATTCGCGTCTTGATGAAAGCGGACTTGCTTGTCATGCCAGAACGGTCAAACATCTTTAGAAAACGCATATCTTCTTCACTACTAAAGTTCACAGAATAGCGGTTTGTCGCTGGGTCTAACTTTGGATTTCTCCCACCTCTGTTTCTCTTGTTGTTCATCTTTGTTTTTTTTGATTTGACATATAATTATCACTGCTTACGGCAAGTATGGACAGGCAGACCGACTTTGGAGGTCAGCCACAGCCTTCGGCAGAGCAAGGAGTTTTGTGCTGCAAACGAAGTTTCGTGCAGCAGAAAACATACCTTGCTATGTTCTGGCGAACATAATAATCCGTTTCTAAAGCGGATGCTGTTTGTTAGGACAGTCAACATGTCCATACAATTGCCTTTGGCATCTTTTTTCGGGTGCAAAGTTACTGCGACTAATCCAATTAGGCAATAGCAATTAGCCGCCACTTGAAGCCACCTAACAGCCAAATGCCGTCAGAGACTATGCTTTCGTGAATGCATGAGTTCATGAATGCACTAAATCATCAGTATTTCCGCTACTTGAAACACTGAAGTTGCAGGTTTTTGGATTATTAAACCATCAAAGAACCGAATTGTCAATGTTTTGATGCTTGAACACCTTGATGTGTTAGTACTTTAGCGGTTGGGCATTTCAATACTTTGATGGCTTGTTGAGTCAATACATTGATGCCTCAATAACCTAATGATTGGATGAATGAATAATTGTATAAGCATATACTTATTCACTCATATAATTATCCAGATATTCATTTCTTTAGAAAAAAGTTTATATAGCTATATACATAGTATGCAAATCGGTCTGCTTTCTTGGGCTAACTTTGCAACCGAAATTAGTAAAAGCAAGTAGTAGCAATCAATAAAAACAAAGACAAATGGAAAGAATTGTGATTATCAACGAGAGTACATTCACGAAGTGGATGGAACGAGTGAAAGAACTGCTGAGTGTCCTGCACTGCCAGGAACAACAGGTGAAGAACAAAGGCATTGGAACATGGCTTGATACCAGTGAGGTGTGTGTCATGCTCAACCTCAGCAAACGCTCCGTACAAAGTATGCGGGAGCGAGGCGAATTGCCCTATACCAAGATTGAGGGCAGGATTTATCATCGGGCAGATGATGTAGCCAAGATGATGGAAGTAACGATGAAAAGCAAATAACGGCTATGGAAAGAGAAGAATGGAAAAGTGGCATGATGGTGGAGGACGAGCATGTCCTTAACTTTATCAGTGAAATTGACGAGGCAATCGACAAGGTGAGGGAATCTTTCAAGGACTATCGCCCCTTGCTCAATGGTGACAGGTGGATTAGTGACCGAGAAGCTGCAGAATTTCTAAAAGTCAGCAGGCATACATTGTTCACATATCGGCAGAAAGGGTTGCTGCCATATGTACTGCTCTGTGGCAAGATACTCTACCGCGAACGAGATCTGGAGGAACTATTGCAACGGAACTATGTGCCAGCGCAGAACTAAATCTTCCTCATGAGGAAAAGACAGCGGATATCCCAAGTAGGATGTTCGCTGCCTTTCTTCATTGTTCTATCACTCTTTGGGGAAATCATCCATAGGGATGGTGATACATACATTCTCGTACATCGGTCTGTCCATTAGTCGGTTCATAATGAACTGGTGGAACTTGCGGCTATTGTCACTGTCGATGGCGTATGCCAGACGGATAACCATTTCAAGATTGTACACGTCGATGTTCCAGTTCGGACGATAAGGGAATAAACGGAAAGAGCCATGAGTATCCTCCTGCCTCACATCGTGCTTTCAGTTTCTCACGTTCCTCTTCACTCATTTCCATGAGGGTCTGTGTTTTGGGCAATGTCCCGTTGAGAGAGTTCTTCAAAAGTTCGGCACTTGCAACGCCTTGCTCGTTGACGAATGTCTGGTAATTGCTCTCGGCTCGTTTAATCAAATCCCGTAAAGCATTGGCATCCTTTGCTGGGGAAGTGATTACTCCTTTCTTTGTATCCCACTTGTCT
>OCTW011505792.1_pt1 | contig 10063 bp, 7 predicted proteins | sample 1539671 | NCBI WGS metagenome assembly OCTW01 (sample SAMN02144230, study PRJEB22623) | gut metagenome | biome: sheep rumen | host: Ovis aries | place: New Zealand
GAAATGATATATTTTTATCATAACCAAAAGAGCTAAGACAGCACACATAACCTGTCTTAGCTCTTTATAATTCTACATAGGGTCCTTTTCTGCAAATGTTGATTTTGTGGGGCCAAATTGGGGCCAGTTTAGGCTTGTATGCCCCACAAATCGCGTATTTACGCCGTTTCTTAATCCAGCGACTTCATCGTCGGGAACCCATTCTCGACATCTCATAACCCTACACAGTCCTTCAAAGCCATGTATTTTCAAAGGGTCTGCATTTTCCTTTTTTACATTAGTCCTCATAAGTCTTTACATTCGGTCGTAAATCAGTCGTAAGTTGGTCGTAAGCTTTCACTTGAATCGCAGGTCAACTGTTTAAAATACTCCTCGAAACCGATCATCTCTTTTGACTTCAAGTCCTTGGTCGCATCGGCGTAAATTCCTAAAGTCGTTTCGACGTCGGCGTGCCCGAGAATATCCTGCATCGCCTTGATGTTCACGCTCGCCTCACACATTCTCGTTGTGAAAGTGTGTCTCAGCGAATGGTTGCTGAAATCGGGCAGCATGGTGATCTCATTGCCGCTGCTCTTGTCGAGCAGCTCGTAATTGCAGTCACGAATTATCCTTTTCAGCGCCTTGTTGAGCGTACCTTGATGCTGAACGTTCCCGAAGCGGTTGACAAAAATGAAATTGCTGAATCCGTCAACCTCCGCCTTACAGCATATACCGACTTCCTCCTGATATGCTTTCTCTTTAAGGAACGCTTCCTTCACCTTTGGCAGCATAGGTATCGTCCGCTTCCCGGCCTCGGTCTTGGGAGTATTCACCGCAAAGGTGCAGCCATTCTGCTTTCCCCTGCTGAAATATACAAGCGTGTGATTTACACTGATTGTGTTCTCCTCAAAGTCAACGTCCTCCCAGCGAAGTCCTGTCAGCTCACCTACTCTCATACCCGTCCACAGCATGACCGTGAATATCGGCTGCCAGTGTGCGTATCTTGGTGAGCTTGCGAGAAAGTCCTCAAAGATCTGCTGTTCCTCTAAGGTCAATGCTCTCCGTTTGTCGTCATCACGATTGTGCGCACGTTTCAGCTCTTTCAAAGCATTGTCCGAGGGATTGTATCTGAGATAATCGTCCTCGACCGCCAGCTCCAGAACCTGATGCAGAACAGTATGTATGCAGTCGATACTGTTGACCTTGATGTGCCGCTCGTCTGCAAGATAATTGTAGAACGCCCTCACGTCCGTCCGCTTCAACTCGGTCAGCTTTATCTTTCCGAACTTCGGCTCAACAAACTGCTCGTATGAATACTTGTAATTTGAGAAGGTGTTGTCCTTCAAGCCCTTTTTCAGCGTTTTCCACTTAACGTACAGATCGTTGATAGTGAGATTTTTCACATCAACGTTTATTCCGTCAAGCGTATCTCGCAGAATGTCAAGTTCCTTTTCCCGAAGCTCGTCCAGCGTCTTTGCATACACCGAATGACGCTTGCCCATTTTGTCACGCCACTTGAACTCAAAGGTTCCGTTCGCCCTCTGATACTCGCCCTCTTTCAAAACTCTTTTCTTGTTATCCTTGCGTCTCTCTATTGCCATGATAAACCTCTCTTTCATAACATAGAGGACACGTCTGATGTAATAATTATACATCAAACGCTCCTCTCTGTCAACTATAATTTATATAGAATATGCCTTCGCCAGATACTCCTCCAGCTTCAAGCGTTTTATCAGTCTTTTTGTTCCGACCCAGATTACAAAGCCGCAGTTCCTATCGTTCGTAAGCTCTCGCAGCTTGTTCTGCCCGATGTTGAAATATGCTGCGGCTTCTTCGAGGGTGAGGTTGGATTTTTCCCATACTGGGACTTCTATTGTTGTCTTTCTATTCAAATAATCTCTCCTTTCTAATAGTTTTTAAGTCCAAATTATCGTACTATAAAACATTGCAAATCCCTCCGATCTATGGTATAATATTCATAACAACAATTCTATGGAGGACACCATGAGCCGCTGTGATTTCTATTCAATAATGCAGATAATAACCGGGTATATCAGCGAAGCCAAAGCTCTCAGCCAGACCGAGCTTGTCTATCAGCTATTCACCGAGTTTGCTAACGAAAATGACGATTTCGACTTCGATCAAGGCAGAGTCAACCGCTGGTTAAAGGGTAAAGACCCCATAAGTCCGACCATTACGCGCTTCTACTTGCAGGACGGTTATGCCGAATATCTCGCCTCCGACCTTGAAGAAAAGATATTCCCGCTGATGACCGATTTTGCAAAAGCCGCGCAGGAGATTTACGATCTGCTAATGAACGATATATCTGTATCCGACAAGAAGAAAACCGACCTCACAGAACTTTATCCTCCGCAGAATCCCACGGACACGGCAGACTTTATCTCCGGAGTTATGCTCTTCGGCATGGAACGCAAATTCCAGAAGCGTGAAATTAAGCTACTCTCAAGCGGAACGCTGTCACCCATTGCCACTGACCTTATCATGTCGGGAGCTGTTCCCAACCCATGCAAGCATTTCTGCGGTAGAGATTCTGAGCTTGAAGAACTCCACACTCTGCTCGAAAAGCACGGCAAGATATTCATAACAGGTCTCGCGGGCATAGGTAAGAGCGAGTTCGCCAAATTCTACGCCAAGACCCACAAAAAGGACTACACCAACATTTTGTACTTTAAATACCACGACAGCCTGCAAGCGCTCATCGAGGATATGGACTTTGCCGACGATCTCCCGACCGACGATAACACCACCCGCTTCAAAAAGCACAACCGCTTTCTGCGCAGCCTTAAGCCCGATACGCTGCTGATTATCGACAATTTTAATACCACTGCAGCTAACGAGCCGCAGCTTGATCTGCTGATGAAATACAACTGCAAAGTGCTGTTTACCACCCGCAGCCACTTTGAAGTCGGCTATACATACGAGCTGAATGAAATATCAGACCTCGAAAGTCTGGTATCACTCGCCGCATATTTCTATACCGACACTCCACATCAGCGGCAGATAGTTGAAAACATAATCGAAACCGTACACCGCCATACGCTTGCCGTAGAAATGTCAGCAAGGCTCTTGCAGACGGGAATCCTTGAACCCACCGAAATTCTTGCTAAGCTCTCCGAAAGCACCGCCGCACCCGAAGCGAGCGACAAAATATCTATAAACAAAGACGGTCATACCAAAAAGGCGACGTATCACAACCACATCAAGACGCTGTTCTCGCTTTTTGCGCTATCCGATGAAATGCAGTCGGTCATGCGCTATGCGACGTTCATTCCCGCAAACGGTATCCGCGCAAGACTTTTCGCAAAGCTGATACGCCTTGAAAACATGGACGCTATCAATGACCTGACTGAACTCGGCTTTATTCAGAATCCCGAAATGGACAAGATAGCTCTGCACCCGCTTGTGCAGGAAACCGTCATTTCCGATCTTTCTCCCGATACAGAAAATTGCAGATTGTTGCTTGATAATATTCACCGCACCTGCTTGCAGCATGGCGTTGATATTCCGTACTATTCCACGCTGTTCGCAATTACGGAAAATATTGCAGATAAAATAGTGATATGTGATAATGCGGATTATCTGCTTTTTATCGAGGACGCTTTCCCATACATGGAAAAATATCGCTTCGCAAGCGGTATGAAAAAGCTTATTTCTGTGATGAGCAATTTGCTTTCCGATGACACACTCGGAACACAAAACGACTATGCCTTGCTGCTCAACAACCAAGCCTCCTGCGAGGGTCTGCTCAACGGCAATTATCGAAAAGCGATAGAGCTTGAAAAACGTGCTATAAATATGTGCGAGCCGACAAGCAATCTCTTGCTTGCCGCAAATCTGCACATGAATCTCGGCTATCTTTATCAAGCTAACAGTCAGCTTGCTCTTGCAAAACAAAGCATGGAGAGTGCCATGCAGATACTTGCAGAGATGAATTGCCCCACGCATGATGTAATTATCATGTCACGCAATTACGCCCGACTACTTGCAGAAACCGGCGAAGCACACCGAGCAATTACCGCACTCCAAAGGTGCGCCGAGCTTGTCAAGGCGACAAACTCCGAACTGACCTCCGACTATGCCGACATTTTATTCGACATAGCCGCTATAACTTTACAGCTAAGCGGAATCCCGACCGCCGAGCCTTATTTCATCAAGGCTTTCAAAATATATCGTGAGGTGCTTTTCGATGATGATCTGCGAGAGAAAGCTGAGCTTGCAGCAAAGTATTTCAAACGTGCAGGTATTACCGGGGTACCCAATTACCTCGCATTAAAATAACCGCATATGACCGTCGCCCCAATCGAGACGACGGTTTTTATCTGCGGAGTTTTTTCTTAGGTATTGTTTTTGCAGGTGCAGTATTTTTTATCGTCATAGCCTTTTGCTGCAACGCATATTCAATTCCTTTTCTTGTGTATTCCTCGCCCAGCCTGCTGCCGCGAATCGAGATAGGCTTGCCATTTTTATCAAGATACAGAGGGTGCCGATAGGACACCGTATTACCTGCGACACGGCATTCGACACCATACTCTGACTGAATAAAGCGAATAACATCATCAAAGGTTTTGCTGCCGGGCTTGCCGACCGCTATCTTGACAATCTCACGCAGATCGTCCTTGTAGCTCTGCTCACCACGCTTATGTATCTGCGTTTCGCCAAAGGTCAGCTTATCACGTTTCTGCGATAAATTGTGATTGTAAAAGCTCTCACGCACCGAATTTGTAAAGCCGTATTCAAGGCATTTCTCCCCGAAATACTCTGACATTTCATAAAGATCACGCTGACTGCGACGGTAGGACTTGCCCGTAACCATATTGCAGTTGCTTATCAGAAAATGTACATGGACGTGGGCGGTGTCAGTATGCACCGCAAACAGCACCTCAAAGCCCTTGCTGTGTATGAAATGCTCGGCAAAGTCCTCTGCAATTTCAAAGGCTTGCTTGTAACTCACATTGTCATCGGGGTGAAATGAGATCGACATCTTATGGGCGAAAATAGTGTTATCCTTGTGCTTTGCGTAACTTTTTCCGTTCAGCTTGCGAGTGACAAGAATGTTGTTCGCAAAATTATCCCGATCACAGCCGAGTGCGGTGTAAAGCCCCTCGGCTGTTTTCTTTATGCCTTGCTCGATCTGCTGCTTCTGCCGCCCGAGCATATATGCCGCAGTGGCTTTCAGCGCCCCGACCGTCTTGCAGGGCTTGTAGCTGACATTGACATTTCCGAACGGCATTACCCCTCCGCAAGCGGCTTGTCAAGAAATTTGGAGAGCCTGTCCATAGCCATGCAAAAACTGTCCTGCATATTATGCAGCTCTTTCAAAGCCTCTCCGTCCTGCATAATGTTGACTAGATATGCCACTTGATTCAGATTTACACCGATCTTGCGCAACTCGTGCATAACGGCTTTGACCTCATTATCAAAGCGGTACACCTTTATATTACAGCTGCGTATCAGCTTTACGAAGAAATCAGTTTTACTCAATCCACTGATTGCTCTCTTTCGTTCAAAAGCAGCAAGCTCCTTCTCGGTCAGCCTTATATTAAATTGTATGTTCCTGCTTCTGTTCATTTACCCTCCTTATCCACCCACAAAGTCCATATCTATGTCCTCGGCTGATGTGTTTTTCTCGTCTGAATTTGTGATGCTCACAGCACTCGGCACAGAGTTATACGGCATAACCATTTTTGAAAAGCAAGCCGCAAGGAAACTCGGCAGCACTTTCTCGACCGCAGATTCCACCGCCGCAACTATCTGTTCGACAAATCGTTCTTCACGCTCACGGCTCTCAAAATATGGGTCATCTTTAAGTCGATAGTATCGCTTGAAATACTCAGTCACCGTCAATGCCACTGCCTGACTGTAAGATTTGAACTCGTCCTTGTCCATGCCTTGCAGATACTCCCAAGCCTGCCGGTCAAGCGGCTTGTCAAGGTTCAGCCTGAGCGTTGTGCATTTGATATTGCTCACATTATCCCTCCTTCAACTGCTGATAGGCGATAGTTTCGTAGCCCTTTGCAGCGGCGCAAATATCGTCAATTATCGTCACACGGCTCGCATCATACTCACCAAAATACTTGATGATGCAGCCACCACCGCCTGCAACATAGAGTCGCATAAGCTCGGGGTCGTATTCGTACTTGGCAAGGGTTTCAAATATCATTTTGCAATACTGCTTGATAGTATCGGTGATACAGTTCAGATACTTTTCGGAAATATCCGCCTTTCCCGTTCTGATGACTTGCTCGATTATGCTCTCGTCTATCTTCGTGCAAAACTTGTCCATGACCGCATTTTTCGCAGCGATCACGCACTGATTTACTCCGAGCTTTTCGGTGTAGCATTTGCTCTCGATCGGGCGCTTGTTGTTTATGAACATGATGTTCATGGTGCCATTTCCGATGTCAGCAAGCAAGTTCACACCTGTCAGCTGCGGCAGCCTGTCCACCACGGCAGGATACCCCTGCGGATAGATCGAACAGCCGACAATATGCAGCTTATACGTCACATCATTAAACGTGAACTTGACGCTTTTGTTCTTCATCATATACCTGCGGAAATCCTCACGCTGGGTTTTTACCCAAGTCAGCGGCAGACCAGCAGCGATATGCACATCTGCCTCTGTTGTGTAGGTGCAGCGTAGTTCCTGTGCAATAGCGGCCAACGTCAGCAAGTAGAAATCCTCATCCATACTCTTGTCAGCGATAAATGCCTTGTGTCCCTCACCGATACGGTAATACATTCCGTCATACTGCAAGATGCTACCCTCAAAGGTCGGCTTTGTGGGATAGGCAGTTATCCCCGTCGGCGTGATAGTGTTTGCAGTTTTGATGTTACCATAGCCGTGATCTACGCCTATGATCTTCGTTCCATTCTTTAGTTCTCTCATTAAAAATCCCTCCGTTTCATGTTGTGACGGATTTAGTATCGCTCTAATACCTCCCGTCAAGAATAATTATACCAGTGATCTCACGATTTGACATTGACTCAAAAATGATTGAAAAATGATTATTTTTACGCTGCAAAAACACCTCTGATACCAAAAATCGCCCGGCGCATACGCGCCTGAAATCAATTTGCAGAAAAAATGGTATGAAAAATATGCACAAAAAAACAGCGGTACCGAGCAATTTGCGTTCCGGTATCGCTGTTGTGCGTTTTATTCGGTTTTCGGTGTCAGCCCCAAAAACGCTGCGGAAAAAACATTTTATGCTGCGTAAATGGCAGCATAGGCAGGTAGCACCGCTGGCTATACAAACCCCGACTTTGGCGGGCTTTGCATAGCTGCGCGGTACTACCTGCTCAGAGGGGACACCCCTCCGAGACCTCCCCGGGAGCAGAGCATACGCTCGGGGAATCAAAATATCATACTATTTATTCAAACAATTCCCCCGCCGTATCCCGATAATACTCCGCCTGCGCCGACCAAAGCTGCGCATAATGACCGCCTGCCGTCACGAGCATATCGTGACTCCCACGCTCTACGATCTCGCCGTTATCCATAACGGTTATCTCATCACAAAAGCGGCAGCTTGACAGCCTGTGCGAAATGTAGATAGCCGTCCTTGTGCCGACAATGCCGTTGAATTTGGTGTAAATATCGTGTTCGGAGATAGGGTCAAGTGCGGCGGTGGGCTCGTCAAGAACGATGAACGGCGCACCCTTGTATATCGCCCTTGCAAGGCATAGCTTCTGGGCTTCACCGCCCGATATTTCAACTCCGTGTTCGTCAAACTCTTTGTAGAGATAAGTATTGATACCTTCGGGCAGAGTGTCAAGTCTTTCAGCCAGACCGCTTCTCCGCACACAGTCCTCGACCTTTTCGGCATCGTACTCGGTGCTTGCCGCTACATTCTCCGCAATGCTGAAAGCGAATAGGCTGCTGTCCTGAAAGACCACAGAGAACAGCGCCATATAATCATCAAAATCATACTTGCGGATGTCAATACCGTTGAGCGTTATCTCGCCCTTTGTCGGGTCATAGAGCCTGCAAAGGAGCTTTACCAGAGTTGATTTGCCGCAGCCGTTTCGCCCGACAAGAGCCATTTTCTCACCAACACGCCATTTCATATTCACATCTCGAAGAACATACTGCTCTGTATTCGGGTACTTGAACCACACATGGCGGAACTCAAACTCATACTCGTTGTCATTGCGCTTTTCGGTGGGGATAGTGCCTTTGTATTGCTCATCTGGCATTTCAAGGAAATCAAAAACGTCTTTAATGTATGTTGCAGCGATACGGCACATACTGATGTTATCCGAAAAATTAGTAATGCCGCTTGATATGCGGGTGAACAGCATTACGAAGGCTATCACATCTCCGGGGGAAAGAGCACCGTACATTGCCCGAAATATAGAATAGCCGTACATGATTATTCGTGAGATCAGATTCATCAGCTGCAAGCCGAGATTATATTTGTAGCATTTCTTGTAGGTATCGTATGACAGCTTGATCGTTCTTTGGGTAGAGCGCTCCATTTCACCGATAAAAAGCTCCTGCTGCCCATATATGCGTATTTCCTTGCCGCTTCGGTATGACCTTAATGCTTGCCCCAGATAAGCGTCATAGAGCATATTATTGAGATTTTCTTCTTTGTTCTGCTGTATCTCCTCATAGGCTCTGTCAAAACGGGCATTGAATACAAATATCTTTATGACCTCCGAAGTAGTCACAAGAGCAGCTGCTGAAAGGAACCCGAGCGGAGAGCAAATAAACCCGACAATTCCGCTTTGCCCGCTTTTGATAAACACAGAGGGCAGTATCATTATTACACCGATAATGACAGTAAAAAAGTGATATACAAGCCCTGCCGTTATTTCGGGAATACTGCTGACGCTATGTCCTCCAAACATATTGTTGACAGTCCGTTCTATACGGCTGTTTGTATCGGGCGATTCAATATGTGAAAAGTCCATACGCATGACCTTTTCATTTATCATATTATTCAGGTTTTGAGAATGTGAAGCCTCGTGACATTGCCGCCTTTGCATTACGGCCTTTGAGGTAATATATGCCAGCATACACAGACCTACATTCAAAGCGGTTATCCTCAGCATCTCATTAAGGCCCTTACCGTCTGCAATTCCGTTTATGATCTGCTGAACTAATACAATAGCAAGATATTCCGATGCAAGATAAAGCATATTATCCAAAACAGCCCTAAGAGTATATCCCTTGTCCGCTTTTTCATTAATCTTCAATGCTTTGATAACAAGCTGTCTTATCTCCTTATGAGACAGCTTCTTTCTTTTGCTGTCACTCATGTGCTTCCACCTCCCCGTCATTGTAATATGAGCTTTGCAGTTCAAACAGCTCAGCGTACTTGCCATTCATCGCCATTAGCTCCGAGTGAGTGCCTATCTCAGCGATCTCGCCGTTATCAAGGAGAATTATCCTGTCACAAAAGCGAGTAGATGCCAGCCTGTGCGAAATAAACACACTTGCCTTGCTCTTTGAAAAGTCGGCATATTGCAGATACATCTCCTGCTCGGCAATAGGGTCAAGTGCGGCGGTAGGCTCGTCAAGCAGGAGTATCGGAGCATTTTTGTAAAGTGCTTTAGCAAGCGCCATTTTCTGCTTCTGACCGCCCGAAAGCTCTATCGCATCATCATACAGATTGCGGACAAGGCGTGTCCGCTCTTTATCGGGCAGGCTTTCTATCTTATCATAAAGTCCTGCCTGCTTCATACAGCGTGTGAGTTTTTCCTTGTCCGTCTGTTCATAGCTCACACCCGAAATATTTTCCGCTATGCTTACGGGCAGTTCCTGAATATCCTGAAATACCGCTGAAAACAGTGTGAAATATTCATCACGGTTGTAGGCGTTGACAGGCTTTCCATTCAACAGGATCTCTCCCTCTGCCGGGTCGTACAGACCGCACATCAGCTTGATGAGCGTGGTCTTGCCTGCACCGTTCAAGCCCACAAGTGCCAGACGTTCGCCTTTGCGGAGCGTAAATGATAGATTTCTGATCGTCGGCTCGTCAGCCTTGTAATAGGTGTAGCTCACATTCTTAAACTCTATCTCGTAGTCATCGGTGGGCAGTGGTTCGCCCTTGCCACG
>OCTW011595095.1_pt1 | contig 10061 bp, 7 predicted proteins | sample 1539671 | NCBI WGS metagenome assembly OCTW01 (sample SAMN02144230, study PRJEB22623) | gut metagenome | biome: sheep rumen | host: Ovis aries | place: New Zealand
TGAAAAACAGCGGCAGTTTGCCGCTGATGCTTCGCACGAACTGCGCACACCGCTGGCAGTCGTGATGGCTTCGGCGGAAATCCTGCAGAACGACCCGGAGATAAAATCGCCTTTCTTGAAACAGGTTGTGGAAGATGTCCGTGATGAAGTCAAGAAAATGACGAAACTTGTTAGTGACCTGCTGATTGTGGCCCGCAGTGATAATAAAGCGTTGAAGCTTAAGACTTCCAAATTTGATTTGGGGGCGGTAGCGGCGCAGACGGCCCGCATGATGCAGCCTTTAGCGGAGCAGAAGCATATTGCCATTGCCGCCGATAATCTGCCGAAAACCATTATTCAGGCTGACGAGCAGAAAATCCGTCAGCTGGTGCTGATTCTGGTCGATAATGCGGTGAAATATACGCAGGACGGGGGCAAGGTTACAGTGGATTTCCGGTCTGCCGAGAAAGGCAAGGTAACTTTGGCCGTGCAGGATAATGGCATTGGTATTGCGAAGGAAGACCAGGAAAAAATCTTTGACCGCTTCTACCGGGTGGATAAGGCGCGTTCCCGGGAAATGGGCGGCAATGGCTTGGGACTCGCGATTGCGCAGGAAATCGTTGAATTACATCATGGCAGGATTGCCATTGAGAGTGAACTGGGAAAGGGAACAACCTTTCTGGTTACGTTAAAAAGCAAAAATCGTGGCAAAAATTTGCATATGTTTTAATTTGAAAGCAGGAAATTTTCTGCAAGTAACGAATTATAATCTGTAATGAAGAAAATTTCCGGGGGGATGTGCATGAAACATTCAGGGCTGGATGAGCGTTTGGATTCCATACTGGTGCGGGCGGCTATGCGGTTGGAAGAACGCATGCGGCTGGCGTATTTTCGCGGTAACCTGGCCAAATATTTGGAACGGGTCGGTTTGGCGAAATACATAGATGAAGAAAAACTCACCAAAGGCAGTCTCCTGGAACTACAGGATGATGTGGCAGTTGTGATGGCCTACCGTCTGCGTAAAGCCCGCAATCGCGGCTATCTAAAGGAAGCGCTGGACGAGCTTAATATGGCAGAACTCTTGCAAAAGGAAACCCGGATAAAAACAGTGGTGCCTTCTGCTAAGCGGCAGCCGGAAGTGAAAAAAGTACAGTTGCAGATGGTGAAAGGCGAAAATAAATCTTCCGCACTTTCCGAAGAAGAAAAGAAGAAACTGCTGAAAAATTTTAAGGTGATAAAATAAGTAATCGCTGATGGACATAGCGTTCGTCAGCGATTTTTGCCATAGAAATGAGGATGAAAATGCGCCATAAATTTACAGTTATGACGAAACGGCAAAAAATGGCAGCTGTAGGGATATGCTTTTTCCTGTTGGCCATAGCACTTTATTTTTATATGGGATTGGGGAAGGAAAACGGACAGAACGTGAGCCGGAATATGCCTGTAGTTCAGGTGCAGGAAGTTATACGTGCGGATATGGGACGGCACATTGTCCTGTCCGGCCAAACTACAGCAGATGCCAGCATCAATCTTGCGCCTAAGTACAATGGTCGTATCACGGCTGTTTATGCAGACCTGGGGGACTGGGTGGAAGAAGGACAGATACTCATGGTTCAGGACTTGGCAGATTTGGATATCTCTATAGCGCAGAATTCTGCGGCTGCCGGTGCGGCCAGGGCAGATGCACGTGAGGCGGCTGCCGCTTATAATGCCAATATCATCAGTAAAAAAAATACGTTTGAACTGGCACAGGCAAAATATGAGCGCCAAAAATATCTTTTTTCCATTGGCGCAATATCCCAGGATACGCTGGACAGTGTAGCAGCTGAATACAGTGCGGCAAAAGCTGCTTATGAAGTGCTGGCCAATCAGCAGGCAGGAGGTATGGCTGCTGCCATAGAATCTAAGGAATTGACTGCGGTCAAGCAGGAACGTGCGACTGAGGCATTGGAAAAACAGCGGACAGATATGATTTTACGGGCACCGCGCAGTGGTGTGATTGCTTATCGGGAGGCTGAGGTCGGAGCACTGGCTGCCGCTGGGGCAAAAGCGTTCACGCTAGTGGATACAAGTCATATCAATGTAGATTGCAGCATCGGCGAAAATGATGCCGCAATTTTGCAGGCCGGAATGGGGGTCATCATCACTATAGACGCATTGGGGCGTGATTACGCTGGTAAAATTATCTTTGTAAGTCCGTCTATGGATGCAGATAGCAAGAGTTACAAGGTAAGGATTTCGTTGGATAATCCAGACAGTCAGGTCAAGGCTGGACTGTTTGCCCATACGGCTGTGGATATTCTGCAGCGCGCGCAAACGATTTTTGTACCACAGTCAGCAGTAATGACACGCAATGGCGAGCAGTATGTGTTTGTGCTGCTGGAAGATGGCACGGTGAAGAAACGTGTGGTGAAAATCGGTCTGCTCAATGATACGTCCGAGGAAATTTTGGAGGGAATTGCTGAAGGTGAAAAAATAATTCTAACGAATCAGGATAAATTGCAGGACGGCATGAAAGTCAAGGTGACGGAAACATGAACATCACCCGTTTATCCATTCAGCGCCCCGTGGGCATATCCATGATTGTGGCGTTTTTCGTAGTACTGGGCTTATACAGTTATTACCGCATCGGTGTGGAACTTTTGCCAGCTTTGAATACGCCCTATGTAACGGTTACGGTAAAATACCCTGGAGCCAGTGCGGAATCTGTGGAGCAGGAAATCATCAAACCGGTGGAGAATGCAGTTTCTTCTGTGTCCAACGTCAAGACCATTACATCTGTGGCCAGTTATGAGCGTGGCCGTGTGATGATGGAACTGAATTTTGATGCGGACGCAGATATGGCGGCTATCGAAGCAACCAAAAAGGTGGAGGCCATTAAAAACAAATTACCCGATGAGGCCGATGCTCCCGTCGTGATTAAACGGGATATCAATGCCAAACCCATCATGGAACTGGCGGTTATGAGTCAGCATGGACTTGGGGATACCTATTCCATGACGGAAAATGTCTTTCAGGATGTTTTACAGCAGGCAGGCGGTGTGTCGGAAATCGAGCTGCATGGCGGCCGTGATAAAGAGGTGGCTGTAGAGGCAGACCGGGAAAAATTAACTGCTTATAAGCTGACTTTGCCTAAGATTGCCAGTGCTATCCGCAATGAAAACCAGTTGCTGCCGTCCGGGCCGATATACACGGAAACGACAAAATCCGATGTGCGCGTGGTGGCCGAATACCGTAAGGCTGCGGATATTGAAAAAGTACGGGTGCAGAATAGCAGCGGAGAACTGATTCCCCTGACTGCAGTGGCAGATATAAGGGAGCAGGACGCCCGTCAGCAGCGTTATGGGCGGTTGAATGGCGAACCGGCAATCAATGTTTTGATTTATAAGAACAGCGATGCCAATGTGGTGAAGACAGCAGACAATATCCTGAAAGCGGTAGAAAAACTTCGTCGTGACTATCCGGATTACCAGTTTATTGTGGTTTCTAATGATGCAAACTATGTAGAAACTGCACTGCATAACACTTTGGGAACATTGGTAGAAGGTTTGATTACCACGGGACTGGTACTATTTCTCTTTTTGCGTGGCTGGCGCTCTACGGCAGCGGTTATGATTGCCATTCCTACTTCGCTTATCGCCACGTTCTTCGTCATGTATCTGGCGGGTTTTACCTTCAATATGATGTCGTTGATGGGGATGACCTTATGTGTGGGCATTTTGGTCGATGACAGCATCGTGGTGCTTGAAAATATTATCCGCTATCTCAAAAACGGTACTGAACCTGCGGAAGCAGCAGAAAAAGGGCGTATGGAAATCGGTATGGCTGCTATCGCCATTACCCTTTGTGATGCGGCGGTTTTTATGCCTATTGCCTTTATGGAAGGAATGACGGGGCAGTTCTTTCGGCAGTTTGGGCTGACCATTGTCTTTGCCGGAGCTTTTTCGCTGTTTGTGTCCTTTACGTTGACGCCGATGTTGGCTTCTCGTTTCTTCAAAAACGGTTATCATGTGGATAAGTGTTTTCTGTGGCAGTTTATGGACAAATTGGAAGAACGGGCGGTCGGATTTTATCGGCAGGTGCTCTTTTGGAGCTTGGGCCATCGAAAAAAACTTTTGCTTACGATTTTGGGCATATTTACTGCTGTTATGGCATTGATTCCGCTGGGGGCAGTGGGTATGGAATACATGCCGCAGACAGATGAATCCGGCTTTACCATCAACATTCAATGCCCCGTGCGGGCTTCTTCAGAAGAACCCAATAAAGTGGCTTTGCAACTGGAAAAAAAGCTCGCTGAGATTCCTGAAGTCAGGTATTATATGACGCAGGCCGGGGGGAGCAGTAATGCGCATGAAGGCCGCATCAAGGTGGAGCTTATAGGACGGCGGGAGCGCAGCCGTTCGGTATGGGAAATCACACGGGAAGTCCGGGAATACGCTGAGAAGATTTCCGGCGCAGAAATACGCGTGACGGAAAATCAGACCAATATGGCTGGTACCAGCGGTGGTCGAGGAGGCGGCGGTGCTTTGCAGGTTGAACTGCGGGGAAATTCCATGCAGGAACTGATGGCGGCCTCGGATAAGGTGGAACAAATCCTGCGGCACGATATCAAAGGCGTAAGCGATGTCAATAGTTCCTATACGGAAGGTATGCCGGAATTACAGCTTACAATCAACCGGGACAAACTCAAGGTTTTTGAGGCCAGTCTGGCTGATGTTGACACGGCGTTTTCTTCGGCCATTTCAGGATTATCTGCTGGAGAATTGAAAAATGATCCGTTGAATGGCGGACAGGATACCAAAATCAAAGTGCGCTTTAAAGGGGCTGATGGCTATCATGCTTCCGATGTGGCCCGAGTTCCGGTCTGGGCTAATGGCAAACTGGCCTACTTAGGTGATGTGGCGGAGATTAAAGATGGCCGGGGGCCGGTCAGTATTCGCCGTGTGGATAAGCAGCGTTCCATCCAGATTGGTGCAAACTTACGGGGGCGTCCCGTAGGAGATGTGGTGCAGGAGGTAAAAAAAGCCTTGAAGGAAGCAGACTTAGGTGAAGGGGTAACCTATCGGTTCAAGGGGCAGGCAAGCCGTATGAATGAAACGTTCGGTGAGTTGCTCAGTGCCTTATTTTTAGCATTGGTGCTTATCTATATGTTGCTGGCCGTGCTCTATGAATCGGTGCTGACGCCTTTTATCCGTATGTTTTCCCTGCCTTTGGGGCTTATTGGCTCGGTGCTCTTGTTGTTCCTGACCCATAACACGTTGAATATTTATTCGATGATTGGCATATTGGTTATGGATGGTATTGTGGCGAAGAATGGCACTCTGCTTATTGACTATACGCTGACGCTGATGGATCGGGGGAGAACGGCGTTGGAGGCTATTGTGGAGGCTGGCTGTGTACGCTTAAAGCCAATTTGTATGACAACCATTACCATGATGGTGGGCATGCTGCCTATGGCGCTGGCGATGACCGATGGTGCCGAAAACCGCGTATCCATGGCCTGGGTGATCATTGGCGGGCTGCTGACCTCTACGGTATTTACCCTGTTGGTCATACCCATTATCTTTCTGTATTTTTATCAGAAAAAGGAATCGAGCTGCAGCAGTTAAAAGAATGATGAAAAAATCCCTGACAGACCGATGGCTGTCAGGGATTTTTTATGAACGATTATGATGTTAGTCTTTATCTACACCCCAAGCATGAATACCGTGTTCGTTGGGGAGAATAGCTGGATCGAATACGGGTTCAGCATTGCCCTGTTTTTTCTGTTCCAGATAACTGTTGAAGGTTACCTGTACATATTTGTAGAGGCGGGCGATGGCATAGAGGTTGGTCAGGCAGAGAAGTCCCATGAAGAGGTCAGCGAGGTTCCAAACCAAAGAAAGTTCAGCCATGCTGCCGAAGACGACCATGCCGATAACCAAAGCGCGGAACAAGTACAAACCCATTTTACTATTTCCCTCAAAGAAGGCGATATTGATTTCGCTGTAGTAGTAGTTGCCGACAATGGAACTGAAGGCGAACAACAAAATCATGAAGGCGACAGCGGCCGGAGCAGATGCGCCGAAGATGCTGGCAAGAGAAGCCTGTGCCAGTGCAATACCGGTAAGCTCGCCTCCTACAGTGTACTGGCCGGTCAGCAGAACGATGAACGCCGTAGCAGAACATACCAGCCAGGTATCAACATAAACACCGAAGGACTGGATAAGGCCCTGTTTTACCGGATGGCTGACATCAGCGGTAGCAGCGGCATTCGGTACTGAACCTTCACCGGCTTCATTAGAGAACAGGCCGCGTTTTACACCGGTGAGGATGACGGAACCAAGACCGCCGCCGACAGCTGCCTGCGGTGAGAAAGCGTCATGGAGAATTAGGGCAAACATAGCGGGAACCTGGTCAATATTCATGATGGTGATAATAATGGCTACGAGGATGTAAAGGCCAGCCATGATGGGCACGAGGAATTCGGTTACCTGTGCAATGCGCTGCACGCCACCGCAGATTACTAAACCGGTGAAGAATGCCAGGACACCTGCCGTTACCGACTGGGGGACATTAAAGGCCGTGGAGGCGGACAGGGCAATCGTGTTTGCCTGTACCGAATTGTAGATAAGGCCGAAGGTTACGGATAAGAGCACGGCAAAGAGCTTGGCAATGCCGGGCTGATGCAGGGCATTTTTGATGTAGTAAGCAGGGCCGCCATGGAAGGAGCCGTCAGGACGCTGAATCTTGTAAACCTGTGCTAACGTACTTTCGACAAAGCCTGTAGCAGCGCCGATGAAGGCGATAACCCACATCCAGAATACTGCACCGGGGCCGCCGGTGACGATAGCAATTGCTACGCCGGCGATATTGCCCACGCCTACACGGGAGGCGGTGCTGACACAGAAAGCCTGGAAGGAGTTAACGGAACTTCCTTTTGTTTTTGCGCCGACACCTTCAGTGAGCAGACGAACCATTTCCGGCAGCATACGCAGCTGAACGAATTTTGTGGACAGGGTGAAATAAATCCCAGAGCCTACGAGAACAACAATAAGGACATACGACCATAGCAGGGTATTGATGCCATCGACAATAGAGTTTAATAATTCCATAAATAACCTTCTTTCTTTACGTGTAAAATAAAACACCTTTTGCTTCTGTATGGTCAAAAAGACAGATATCCCACTGTTCTTTGAATGTGCAGAAGCAAAAGGCGCCATTGCCTGTTAATATGCTTTTTATTACATAGCTATTATAACGAAAGTGTTTAAGAAATGTCAAGTTGCAATAATTTATTAATATAGATTAAAATAACATAAACAAAAATAATTATTAAAATAATTTATGATAAATAGTATTTACTAATACATCTGCATTGTAGTATAATTAGCAGATGTTGGCAGGTTTTAGGGTTATTGAACTATTTAGAAAAGTTATGAAATTTTTTGCCGGTTGCAGGAGATTTCTTAGCTTTGACGAATAGAATTCACAAGGGGAAATGATCTGTTAACGAGATTTTTTAAGGAAAGGGAGATTAATAATTATGGAAATGTTATTAGGTCTCGTAGTGCTGCTGGCCTGCTTGATTTTCGGTGTCCGTCACGGCGGTATCGGTTTGGCAGTTATCAGTGGCATTGGTCTCATCATTTTTACGTTTGTATTCCAATACAAACCGGGTTCTCCGCCGATTGACGTTATGCTTACCATTTTGGCGGTAGTTACCTGTGCCGGTTTCCTGCAGACTTCCGGCGGCCTTACGGTTATGCTGAAATATGCAGAAAAATTCCTGCGCAGCAATCCGAAACAGGTTACGATTTATGCTCCGCTCACCACCTGGTTCCTGACGGTGCTCTGCGGTACGGGTCATGTGGTTTATACGATGTTCCCGATTATCTATGATATTGCCATCAAACAGAACATTCGTCCGGAGCGTCCGATGGCTGTAGCTTCGGTGGCTTCACAGATGGCTATCTGTGCTTCCCCTGTATCGGTAGCTGTTGTATCCATCGTTGGCTTCTTTGCTGCACATAACTTCAATTATACGGTGCTTCAGATTTTGGCAGTATCCATTCCGGCAACGGGCTTTGGTGTGCTCTGCGGTGCACTTTGGTCTTATCGCCGTGGCAAGGAACTGGCCGATGATGAACGCTTCCAGGAATTCATCAAAGACCCGGAAAACCGCAACTATGTATATGGCGATACGGAATCTCTGATGGACAAGGAACTGCCGGCCACTTACTACCGTGCAATGTACATTTTCTTTGCTGGTATTCTCGTTATTGCCTGCCTGGGCAATTTCCCGGATCTTCTGCCGCATTTCCCGAATGCCAAGGGCGTTATGAAACCTATCTCCATGACGGTGGTCATCCAGATGGTTATGCTTTTTGTAGCAGCAATGATTCTTTTGACCTGTAACATCAAAGCTAAGGATGTGGGCAACAGTCAGGTATTCCGTTCTGGTATCGTTGCACTCGTATCCGTTTACGGCGTTGCCTGGATGGCAAGCACTTACTTCGGTGCACATATGACTTTCCTCAAGGAAAGTTTGGGCGCTGCAGTAACGGCTTATCCTTGGGCATATGCCATCATCGCCTTCCTGACGTCCAAGCTGGTTAACTCGCAGGCTGCAGCTATCGCCATCGTTGTGCCGCTGGCTCTGTCTGTTGGCATGGACCCAGTGATGATCATGTCCTTTATCTCTGCCTGCTATGGTTACTTCTTCCTGCCGACGTATCCCTCCGACCTGGCCTGCATTGGCTTTGACCGTTCCGGTACTACCCGCATCGGCAAGTACATTCTGAATCACAGCTTTATGATTCCAGGCCTTATCGGTGTAGCAACTGGCTGCTGCATGGGCTTTGTTATGGCACATATCGTGATGTAAGGATAAAATAACATAAAAAAATCGGCGGTTCATGTGAACCGTCGATTTTTTGCCTTGTACTTATTTGGCTGCTTTGGCATTTCGTTCCTTGAGTAAATCCTTACAGAAGTCGATGAAGGATTGGGCTGCTTTTGAGATGTAGCGGTCTTTCTTCCAAGCAAGGCCGACATCGACAATAAGTGGGTCTGCCAAAGGAATGGCCTTGACACCGGGCGTATCTTCGACTACCATGTTAAGCAGAAAGGCAATACCGACACCGCTGGCAACCAACCCTTTCAAGGTAACAACCTGATTGGATTCCAGTACGATGTTGGGCGTGATGTTTTCCTCCTTCATCCGGGACAGGATAGTCTGACGCAGGAAAGAACCTTCTTTCAGCATGATGATGTTTTCTTCGGCAATGTCGTGGAGGGAAATGCTTTTCTTGGCTGCCAGTGGGCTGTCCTCGGGAACACAGCAGACAATCTGATCCTTGGTCATGGGCAGAAGTTGCAAGTGGTTGCTGGCACCGGAAATGATGATGATGCCGAAGTCCAGTTCATCGCGTTCCAGCTGTTCGCGAATGGACATGGAACCTTCTTCATGCATGAAGATTTCCAAGTGGGAATAACGGCGCTGGAAACTGGAGAAGATTTTGGGGAAGAGGTAGGCGCCCATCATAGGAGGAATGCCGATTTTGATGGTACCCTTTTGGAGCTGCTTGTAATCGTTGACTTCCAGCACAGCATCCTGAATGTTGCGCAGAGCCAGCTCTACGCGATTGAGAAAGACGGCTCCCTCCGGAGTCAGGGAAAGCTGTTTCTGGCTGCGGTCAAAGAGCTGAATACCCAGTTCTGCCTCCAGCTTTTTAATCGCTACGGTGATGTTGGGCTGGGAGACACGGAGGCGTTCTGCAGCCCTAGTGATATTCCGCAGACGGCTGGCCATCTGGAAATATTCAAGTTGTCTTAGTTCCATCGTATCGCTTCTTTCTCTATAAACTAGTTTTATTCCCACCTATTATACCATACTTTTGATGAATGTATGATATAATAATAAAAATTTATTATAAAAAGTAAAAAAAATCCGCGATGATAGTAGGATTTTTCTTTTTGGCATGGAACTATATAAGTATGTACAAGTATATGCAAAAAATAGATGATGTTCCTTCGTTAGCAAAGGAAGGTTAGGGGGGCTTTTATCTTGGAAATGTCAACAGTCATCGGTGTGGTGGCCG
>OCTW011086920.1_pt1 | contig 10060 bp, 6 predicted proteins | sample 1539671 | NCBI WGS metagenome assembly OCTW01 (sample SAMN02144230, study PRJEB22623) | gut metagenome | biome: sheep rumen | host: Ovis aries | place: New Zealand
TTTTTGCCTGATTGAGAGAATGTGCAAACTGGCCGGATGCAATCCCCGCCGCATAGGCTTGTCTGCTACTATCGGCAATCCCGAAGCCGCAGGGCAATTCCTGGCAGCAGGAAGCGGCAAAAGAACCATCATTCCAAGGATTGACGCCAAAAAAGATGTCTGGCGGCTTTCGATGGAACACTTCTATAACACGCCTCCTCAGGCAGATGATAGCAAAGAACTCCATGCACAGAGCGAATCTGCCATAGAACCGCCGACCGATACAGCCCCCGAAGCTGCAGATCCCGGCATGGGCTATATCTTTGAGCATACCAAAGGCAAAAAATGCCTCATATTTACCAACTCCCGGGAAGAGTGCGAAGCCGTCTGCCAAAATCTGCGGCAGTACTGCGAAGTCAATCATGAACCCGACAGATTTTTGATACATCACGGCAATCTGTCTGCTTCGTACCGCGAAAGTGCCGAAGAAGACATGAAAGATGACGATTCACGCATGTCTGTCTGTGCAACGGCAACGCTGGAGCTCGGCGTCGATATAGGTCGCCTTGAACGTGCGTTCCAAATCGATGCACCTTTTACTGTTTCGGGATTTTTACAGCGCATGGGACGCACAGGAAGACGCGGAAATCCAGCCGAAATGTGGTTCGTCATGCGTGAGGATCATCCCGAAGCCCGTGCCATGATGCCCGACATGATCCCATGGTACCTCGTACAGGGAATTGCACTCGTCCAATTATATATTGAAGAACGATTCGTCGAACCCCCAAGGACAGAGCGATTACCCTTTAGTTTATTGTATCATCAGACCATGAGTACACTGGGCTCATGCGGTGAAATGACACCCGCCGAACTGGCTTCGAGAGTGCTTCCGCTCTCGTATTTTCATCGAATCACACAGGATGATTTCCGCATGCTGCTGCGCCATCTCATCCAGATAGATCACATCACCCAAACAGAAAATGGGGGTCTCATTGTTGGACTTGCTGGCGAGAGAATCATCAATAACTATAAATTCTATGCCGTTTTTCAGGAAAACATCGAATACGCGGTGCGAGCAGATTCGCAGGAACTCGGCACGATTGTCAAACCGCCGCCTGTCGGCGATAAAATCGCCATTGCCGGTCGTGTCTGGGTCGTCGATGAAGTCGACCACAAACGAAGGGAAGTCTACTGTACCCTCGTCAAAGGCAATATCCCTGCGTATTTCGGCGATTGTGCAGGCGATATCCACACGCGCATTCTCGAACGCATGCGAACTGTACTTACCGAACAAACCGTCTATCCCTATTTGATGAAACACGCCGTCTGCAGGCTCGAAAAAGCCCGCGAAACGGCCCGAATCGCCGAAATGACTCAACGTCCGCTCGTCCATCTTGGCGGAAAGATGTGGACACTTTTCCCATGGCTTGGCAGTTATGCATTCCTCGCGCTCGAGAGATTTCTCAAAGTGCGCTGCGGTGAACGCCTTAAACTCAAAGGATTGAGCCCATCGCGCCCTTATTACATACAGTTCACGATGCAGGCCGATGAAAACGAGTTTTACCAAATCACTGCAGAAGAGGCGGCCAAATCATTCGATCCGCTCGAACTCGTCTACCCAAAAGAAGTTCCCGTGTTCGATAAATATGATGAATATATCCCCGAAGAATTGGTTCGCAAAGGCTTTGCATACGGTGTCCTCGATATCGAAGGCATGAAAAAACGCGTCCTTTCATGGAAACCCTAAACAATTCCGCATTAAATAGTGAGCATCGTTAGATGCGAACAAATCCGCTTGTAAAAAAAATCACCCAACGATTCCTGTCTCATCGAACCACTCAATCCCCCATAAGATTACATCCATAATTCCGCATTCCTAATTAAAATGAACCTTTCTGATTTAACCAAATACGCCAGAGAAAAATATGGCATTTTCGAAGACTTCAAATGGTCCGACTTTCCCGGCTTTTCTGTACTCACCAATCCCAACACAGGCAAATGGGTCGCACTGCTGATGCGACAGTGGGACTCCGAAACCGGAACCGAAATCGAGCGCTGCGATATCAAATGCGGTCAATACAATCTCTATAGATTTAAACGGCCATTTTTATCTATGCCTTTTCGTATGAAAGGTTTTAACTGGCTCGGTGTCACCCTTGACAGCCGCACAGACCCAGGACTTGTCCGTTTTCTATTCGACAGCGCCATTAAACAAGATAACAAAAAAAATACCATTCAACGAGGCGCGCGGTTTACACCTGCACAATCCCCAAATACCCCCAATATTTACCAGGATACCCCAATTACCCAGATTACAGACGTTCCAAAGTCACCTGCAGCCTCTGTCACGGCTTATCAGGAGACCTCCATCCCCCAACAGAATGAACTGCTTGCCTGGAGAAAAACGCAAGAGATCAAAACGAACGCACCCCCCGAAAAAATACGCCAGATGATGCGCTTGTACGACAAAAAGAATGAAAATTCTTTTCTCAAAAAATGTAAAAATTTCTATACCCAGGGCATGTTCATGCGGGATTACGAAGATGACGTTCCCTGGAGAGGCATCTTTCAACAATATTTTCCAACTTATCACGATTTAAACATTGAACAGTTGCGGGGCTATTTTACGTGGCGCACTCAAGTCAGAAAAGGGAACTATACCTTTATATGTACCTCGCTGGCCTATATCTATCTCTATGAATTGCTCAATCAAATTGGCACGGATTCACCCCAGGACAGCCTTCAGCGCATGAAAGCTTTCGAAACGGGATTTCTCGACTCGGGAATCGGCGACCAATCCATGCGAAAGCAGCTGCTGCAATGGATGCTCGAATTCGCAGTCATACACAGAATGCCGCTCGACATCACCCTGCAATACGCCGATCCCCTGACGCTCAAAACGGACAATGCGCTCGATGTACTTAAAAATCCTGAAGTCCATTCCGATGAAGAAATATTTTCTGCGTTAAATCTCCTCTCCGGAAACAAGCTGACATCCTCTGCCGCCGTATCTAAAAATGATGTCGAAGCGAAACATCTTTTTGCAGAATTCTGGAAACACTTATTAAATAATTTCAATATTAATAATAAAGATATTTTCACGGCTTGTTTTGGACGATATCTCACAGCCAAATGGTTTCCTCTGGGCAATGCCGTCTATTGGGATAATACCCAGCCCGAAACAAATGATATCATGCGCAAGTTACAACCTGACTCGCCTCTGTTCGGTCTGTCATCTCCAAAAGTTACAACAGAAAATAAAAACGATGAACCTTTTGAATATGTATTAAATAAAAGCAGAAAATATATCTACAAAGACGGTGTCTGGTATGAACAGGCTTACCAAAGCGTCTATTTTGCACCCAAGATGCTGGCTTCAATCCTGCATGAAGCCGACAGACAGCTTCGGATTTACCTCAAAGCAGGCCATGCATTGCGCGCCAAACCCGAGGAAGCATGGGTTTCTCCCTATGTCGAAGCTATCATTCAGGCAGATAGATTAGCCAAACTCGAAGCGGCAAAGCCAAAAATTAATATTGATTTATCAGAGCTTGACAAAATCCGAAGCGACGCCATGACCACGCGCGACAGCCTGCTTACTCAGGATGAGCTCGACGAAGATCAAACCGAGGCCGTGATAACGGAACATCCCAAACTCGATATCCAGACGACATCGGATGCTCAAACAGCGGTGAACACATCCGACATCGATCCGCCTGTCGGCGAAAGCAATGATACACCGCTATCCATCGAATTGGATTCAATTCATTTGCAAATTTTAAAAATGCTGCTCAACGGAGAGTCCGTGAATGCATGTATTTCCGAACATCACCTCATGGCTTCGATCGTTGCCGATACCATCAATGAAGCATTGTTTGATGCCATCGGCGATAATATTCTCGAGTGCGACGGCGATAACCTTACAATCATCGAAGATTATCGCGAAGACGTTTTGGAACTGGTTCAATTATAGAGCGCTACGCAATTGGCCAGGAGCTGACAGCCGTACTTGAGGGCATCATCATCCGTATGGAATTTTGCATTGTGCCATGAGTAAACCTCATCTCCTGGCTTGCGGTTGCCAAGCCAGAAAAAGAATCCAGGTACAATTTGCATGTATTCTGCAAAATCTTCGGTAGCCAGACAGCTCGGTGATTCGACGATGGCATCAGGTCCCATGGCTGCATGCGCCGCTTTTTGCGCAACATCGAGCAGTTCCTGGGAATTGATAACTGCATGCACCGATTCGACAATTTCAAAATCTGCCGTACATTCAAAGGTTTGTGCAGTAAATTGTACAATACTTTTAAGTCTTTCGAGTGCGCGTGCACCCACTTCCGGGTCGAGATAGCGCATGCTGCCTGTCATTTCGACTTTATCCATGATGAGATTATCCGGCGTCCCCCCATGGATCGAACAAATCGAAAGTACGAGCGATTTCATGGGGTCGATATTTCGGCTTCCCACGGTGAGTACATTTTGCACGATGCCTGCAGCACATACGATGGGATCGATGCATTTATGCGGCATTGAACCATGACCGCCTACCCCGTGAACAACAATTCTAAAATTATATTTTGCAGCCATCAGAGGTGCTGGTTTTACGACGACTTTGCCGGTCTCAACCTCGGGACGGTTGTGCAATCCAAAAACGGCCTCGATCGGATATTTTTCAAACACGCCGGTTCGAATAATTACCTGCGCACCATCGGTCGTTTCTTCAGCAGGCTGAAAGATCAGTATCACACTGCCCTTCCAGGCATAGCGCATTCTGGCGAGTATTTTGGCTGCCCCGATGAGCGAAGAAGTATGAAAATCATGACCACAGCCGTGGGCACAGCCAACATTTTGGCTCTTATAGGGGGATTTCCACGCCTCATCCAAGGGAAGCGCATCGATATCCGCTCGAAGAGCCACACATTTGCCAGAATTTGCCGCTTCAATTCTGGCAATAACACCGGTATTCAATCCCATTTCGAGGATTTCAACACCATCGATCTGCGACAAACACTCGCGAATATATTTCGTTGTCTCGATTTCATGCCAGGATACCTCGGGATGGCGATGCAGATGATGTCTGATTTCAATAATGTGTTCGAGTTCTTTGGATGTAATGTTGAATGTCATTGTGAAGCCCCCTTACAATTCGGAATGCGGATTGCGGATTGCGGAATTGTTTTGAATGAGCAATGTGCAATGTGCAATTGGGATGCAAAACTAAAGGTGAAGTCTAAAGCTAAAATACTTCATTCTTTAGGAATAAATCTGATAACTCATTCATTGCTAATTGCTAATTGCTAATTGCTAATTGCTAATTGCTAACTGCTAACAGCTAACTGCTCATTGCTCATTGCTCATTGCTCATTGCTCATTGCTCATTGCTAATTCAATCCCTGGGTTCCCACATCTCATGCAATGCAATCAAGCGTTCGAGAGATGCTGTACCAAAGCGTTCATATTTTTTACACAGAGAATCCCAGGATTTTTCTTCGCGGAGAAAAGCAGGATTCTTGCTGTAAAAATTATCTGCATAAGTAATCAGCTTTTCTTCGAAGGTCTCGGGTAAAAAATCTCTCGCAGGAAGCGGCATTTTCCCGTCTATGATTTCCTGTGCGGTCAGGCCGCTGCCAATATGGCGCTCGCAAACGCGGGCATGGCGCGCATATTTTATACCATCGAGTTTTCGCAGATATTCAGCACCTAAAATGCCATGACGCATATAGGGTTCAGTGCCATGGCAGCCGATATCGGGCGCATCAACCCATAGAATGCCATAATCGTGAAGCATGGCTGCTTCGCGCAAAAAAACATAATCGATAGCATCGGCATAACGACTGTGTTTTGCCAGATCCAAAGCTTTTTGGTACACGCATTCCGAATGGATGCGCATAATTTCATGACAATTGGGAATGGACATTTTCAAAAATAAATCGTGCGCCGTATGGCCAAAGGGCATAGGCGCACGGCGCAAGGCGTATTGAGGCGCAGCCGAAATAGCATGCGCTAATCCAACATCAACAAAACGATGAGCAGAATCACCAGAACAACGATGGCAGCTCCAATGCAAATCCATACTTTTCTGGAAATATGGAATCCCTGATCGACGCGAGGCATTTCAATCGTCTCGTCATTGTCCCAGCTATCATCGATCTGTTTCGGCACCCCATCGGCATCCGACATCAGCAATTCATTTTCTTCGGCAGCCTTTCGCAAAGCATCGATGGGAATCAACTCGCTGCGCGTATGCGGCTGGACATCGTCATCTGCCGCAGTGGCACCTTCGGGTGCAGGCTGTGGCGAGAGATCTTCATCATGATATTGAGGCGGTTTAATTTTGGCAATGATTTCGCCAAGTTCCGTAGGCGGATTACCCAGCCGGTTCATATAACCGCGCAGTGCATCGGCAAAATCTTTTGCACTCTGATAGCGGTCGGCACGATTTCGCGCCAGGCCCTTACGGACGATCGCTTCGAGATCGGGCGTGACATGCGCGTTATACTGTGTAATCGAAGGAACGATGGATTTTCGCACCAAATCGAGGATTTTCATCTCGACCGGATCATTGAAAAGCGGCCTCGATGTCAGCATTTCCCACAAAATAATGCCCACCGCATATATGTCACTACGATGATCGATGCTCTCGCCATACGCGGCTTCGGGCGACAAGTAGCTGAATTTGCCCTTAATCAAACCGGGAACCGTGCGAGAAATCTGCGATTTCGATTTAACGAGGCCGAAATCCGTTATTTTAACATCGCCATTGTAACCCAAAAGAATATTGGGCGGACTGACATCGCGATGAATCAGATTGAGCGGTTCTCCTTTGTCATTCGTACAATGATGGGCATATTCCAAACCATCGAGCACGAGAATCGCAATTCTAAGAGCCTCATGTACCGGAAGCTGGAACTGGTATTGATTGGCAAAGCTAAGAACTTCGCGCAAATTCATACCATCGACAAATTCCATCGACAAGAACAGGGCGTTATCCATGAGCCCGATTTGGTCAACGCGCACAATATTGGGATGATGCAGCGCCAGACAAACCGATGCTTCATCAACAAACATGCTGACGAAATTCGGCTGTCCAGCCAATGACGGCAAAATCCGTTTGATTGCCATAATCTGACCTGTGTTCAGATTGCGCGCACGGAATATTTCCGCCATACCGCCGACATCGACGCGATTGAGAATTTCGAACTGTGTGGTATCCGGCATGTCTATTCTTCCGATTCGAGTACGGCTTTCAGCTTACGATGCAAACCGCCAAAGGCACTCCCACTCATTCCTAGTACGATATCACCTGTTTTGCAATGGCTAGCGAGATAAGAAACAATATCATCGACTTCTGGGATGAGCTGTGCGTGTTTCCCCATAGCATTCAAATCCTCGACAACTTTCGGGATATTGATGAGCTGTTCGGGAGGCAGATCATCCTTTTTATAAGGCGCACTCAGGATAATCTCGTCACATTCGGCCAATGCGACGGGATATTCATGCTGAAATACCGCACGCCGCGAAGTGTTGCTTTTCATCTCAAAGATGCCCCAAATCCGGTTGTGCGGATGACGTGCACGAATCGCGCGCACTGTCTCACGAACCGCAGTCGGATGGTGGGCAAAATCGTCGTAAATCGTCACACCTTTGACGATGCCAATCAACTCCTGGCGCTTCTTAACTCCGCGATATTCCGCAAGTCCCAATGCAATTTTATCAGCACTCACGCCGAGCTGATGTGCCAAAACCGAAGATGCTGTCAAATTGTAGGCATTGTGACGTCCCGTCATCGGTGAATCGATATGAACGAGCAAATTCCCCGTTTTATCGACGACATCGAGACTCACACCGCCATCATGCATCACGATATTTTGGGCATTGTAGCTGCCTTTGCCGTTCAGACTAAACCCAATGCACTCGCAAGAAGCCGATTTGACTACGCGACAGACATTGTCATCATCGGCATTGTAACAAATGACACCCTTCGGCCCCATATCGCGCACGAGCTTTTCAAACACGCCGATAATCTCCTCGAGATCCTTGTAAATATCAGCATGATCAAACTCGATATTGTTAATGCACAAGAGGTTTGGCGCATAATGCCAGAACTTGGGCACTTTATCGAACCAAGCCGTGTCGTACTCATCACCTTCGATGATAAAATAATCCTGATTTCCACGGTGGGCACCGCAGCCATACGCCAGCACTTCACCCCCGATAAATACCGAAGGATCGATCCCCGCATGGTCCAAAATCGAGGCAGTCAGCGAACTCGTCGTCGTCTTGCCGTGTGTTCCCGAAATGACAATGCGATGGGCGCTCGATTTTAAATAAAAATGATACAGCGTCTCGGGCAGCGAAATGCATGAAAATCCACGTTCCATCGCGGCGATGCACTCCTCATTCGTGCGGCGGCAAAAATTCCCAACCACCACAATCGTATCTTTGGGATCGAGCCCATCAAGATGCTCCGGCTTCCAACCTTCCATGGTCTTAATCCCACTGCGCGCCAAAATATCGCTCATGGGCGGATAAAATCCAATATCCGAGCCGCTCACCTCATAACCCGACTGGCACAAAAGCACACCCAGTGCACCCATGCCCGTACCGCAACATCCCAACAAATGGAATCTTCGGGGATTCGTTATAAACTCAGGACAATCTCGCTTTTCCGGTGCAGTCATCGCATTCTCCTTTGCTTGCACGTGCCACATCATGTGACTCTGTCATTCTATACCAAGCTGAACGCGGTGTTAAATTTTTAGCCCTTGATGATTTGGTGTACGGCTATTTCGTCGATCGAAATACGCCGTACACATCGGGCTATTTGCGGCGTGACAGAGACGTGCGGACCGCGCGTCTCTACACGCCGCAAATACGCCCTTTTGCGCGTGGCTATTGGCGCTCGCTATCATGATTAGATTTGCGCCGTCGGAATGACGCAGATTCCAGGAAGCAAGGCAAAGCCGGAGGGAGCGTACTAAAGTACATGACCGACGGCGACAACGCAGCTGACGACGAAGATGCGCATTCCGGCGAGCGCAAATACGCCACGCGGCGCTACCGCGCCTTATACGGATTCCTCACCCGTGGATACCGCCTCCCCCTTATTTCGACGCTTTACAACGGCCTGATTTGCCCGATTGATCTCATTTTCAACTTTGGAAGCAAAATCGCCGTAAATCCCAGGTTTGGCAAGTTTCATCGCAGTCAGATACGGCACAATGCGGTCATTGATAAGGGTGAGTAAGGGCTTTTTGAGGCTAGACGCACTTCTTGTTTTAAGCGCAGTCGCCGTATTGAATGCGTCATTTGCCAGGTCGAATTCGTTCTGGGCAGCCGTTAGGGCACTCACAAGCTCACCGATGCCCTGCAACGAAGCAATAGCAGTCTTCGCGTCAGCGGCACTCAAATCTTCGAGCAGGCTTTTGATCAGCGATGATTCGCGCGCATAGCTTTCGGTAGTGATGCCTTTGTACTTCACCGTGATTTCGAGAAGTAGCGTCGCCGCCGCCTGAATAGCGGGGATCGGCAGATTCACATAACCCGTCAGCGCTGCATTCAGCTTGCGGATGATTTCATCCCGTTTGGAATCCATAACGTCCAGATTGCTCGACGCTTTGTCGGCTTTGATGGCTGTGGTGAGGGAAGCCGAAAGCGCCTCGACCTCCGCAAACGTATCCTTCAGATAGGCATCGCAAACGACGTCGGAGTTTGCATCCACCTCGGCTTTGAACAGTCGGACAATGGCATTCGACAGGTTGTCGGCCTCTGTGACACGGACAGTAGAGATGATCTTCTTCATGATACTAAACTCCTCGGTCATTCAGGGTGGGGGAACGAATGAAAACTGCACTCATTCGCAATATCAGATTTTGCGTCAAAATCCTCACAATCGAGAATCAATCTCAAGCATCTCTAACAATTTATTTCATCTGTCACATTGCGTCAACGATTTGAGTCAATTTTCCATTAGTAGAAGACAGCAAAAGTCAGCTCGCGGAATTTTTACGAAATACCAAAATGACAAAAGTCAACTCGCGGAATTTTTACGAAACTCCAAAATGTCAAAAATCGGCTCCCG
>OCTW011582705.1_pt1 | contig 10058 bp, 9 predicted proteins | sample 1539671 | NCBI WGS metagenome assembly OCTW01 (sample SAMN02144230, study PRJEB22623) | gut metagenome | biome: sheep rumen | host: Ovis aries | place: New Zealand
CAGCACCTGCAGCAGCACGTTGAACACGTCCGGGTGGGCCTTCTCAATCTCGTCCAGCAGCACCACGGAGTAGGGCTTGCGGCGCACGGCTTCGGTGAGCTGGCCGCCCTCGTCGTATCCCACGTATCCCGGAGGCGCGCCCACCAGGCGGCTCACGGTGTGCCGCTCCTGGTATTCGCTCATGTCGATACGCGTCATCATGTTTTCGTCGTTGAACAGGAACTCCGCCAGGGCTTTGGCCAGTTCGGTCTTGCCCACGCCCGTCGTGCCCATGAACAGGAACGAGCCAATGGGACGCTTCTCGCTGGAAAGGCCCGCACGGCTGCGGCGGACGGCATCGGCCACGGCGCGGATGGCATTGTCCTGGCCCACCACACGCTTGTGCAGTTCGGTTTCCATGCGCAGGAGCTTCTCTTTCTCGCTTTCCAGCATCCGTTTCACGGGAATGCCCGTCCACTTGGCCACCACCTCTGCGATGTCCTCCGGCGTAACCGCTTCCGTGACAAGCGGTTCCTTGATGGATTCCGCCTTGACGGTGAGTTCGTCGATGCGCTTCTGCGTGTCGGCCATGCGGCCGTATCGGATTTCGGCCACCTTGGCGTAGTCTCCGCTGCGCTCCGCGGTCTTGGCCTGGAGGTTCAGGTCTTCCAGTTCCTGACGGGCCGTCTGCAGTCCGTTCAAGGTGTCTTTTTCCTCGTTCCAGCGCTGCATGAGGCCTTCGCGCCTGTCTTGCAGCTGTTTCAGTTCGGCCTCCAGTTTTTCCAGTTTCACGGACACGCCCTCGCGCTTGATGGCCTCCCGCTCAATCTCCTTCTGCCGGATGGCGGAATTGAGATTGTCGATGGGCTCGGGGACGGAGTTCATCTCCAGCCGCAGCTTGGACGCGGCTTCGTCCACCAGGTCGATGGCCTTGTCCGGGAGGAAACGGGACGTGATGTAGCGGTGGCTCAGGTTCACGGCGGCGATGAGGGCATCGTCTTCGATGCGTACCTTGTGGTGGTTCTCGTAGCGCTCCTTCAGGCCGCGGAGGATGGCGATGGATTCGGCGGGCGAGGGTTCGTCCACCATCACCATCTGGAACCGGCGCTCCAGGGCCTTGTCGGCCTCGAAGTACTTCTGGTATTCGTCCAGGGTGGTGGAGCCGATGGTGCGCAGCTCGCCGCGGGCCAGGGCCGGCTTGAGGATGTTGGAGGCATCCATGGCGCCGCTGCTGCGGCCTGCGCCCACCAGGGTGTGAATCTCGTCGATGAACAGGATGATCTCTCCGGCGCTGTCCACGACCTCTTTCACGACGCCCTTCAGGCGCTCTTCGAATTCGCCCTGGTACTTGGCACCCGCGATAAGGGCGCCCATGTCCAGGGAATAGACTTTCTTGGATTTCAGGTTTTCCGGCACCTGCCCGTTCACGATGTTCTGGGCGATGCCCTCAGAGATGGCGGTCTTGCCCACGCCGGGCTCGCCCACCAGGATGGGATTGTTCTTGGTTCTGCGGGAAAGAATCTGCAGAACACGGCGGATTTCGTCATCCCGGCCGATTACGGGGTCCAGTTTGCCTTGGGCCGCGCGCTCGTTCAGGTTGATGGCGAAGCGCTCCAGGAAATTGCTGTTGTTATTATTTTCTGCCATAGTTCTTTTCTCCTTTTTCCCGAACTATGGCAATCTCCGTTCCTGAACCCATTTTCCTGCCAAATTGGCAGATTGGCAAAACAACTACCGCCCCGACAAACAGAAGAATCTCTCTGTCGAGGTGGCAGGTAAAATGCGAAAAAACAGGGTCTTAGTTCGCCGGGGTCTCGGCAGGGGCCTCCTCCTCGGGGTTCTCCTGGGAGATGGGGAAAGCGGGAGCCTCGCTGGCGGCCTGCTCGGCCTGGTTGACGATTTCCGTGCTCACGGCCTCGTTGGAACCGGCGCTGGTGCTGCCGCGGCCTACGAAAACGGTGATGATGGAAACAACCAGGATGAAGGCGACCAGATACCAGGTGGCCTTTTCAAGGATGGTGGCCGTCTGGCGTACGCCGAGGGTCTGGTTGGCAGAAGTGAAATTGGTTGCCAGGCCGCCGTCCTTTCCGTTCTGCAGGAGGACGACCGCAATCAGGAGAATGGCCGCGATGATGATGAGAACGACCAAAACTGTAAACGCTGCGTTCATATGGTTTTATCTTTATTTGTCCAAATTTTCGATAAGGGATGCAAAGTAAGCACTTTTTTCCGGGATTTCCAAAATCAGGCGCGAATAAATGCGCCGGGCCTCCTCTGTCCGGCCCTGTTCCTCGAAGATGCGGGCCAGGGTTTCGGTCGCGAAACGCTGCGCCATCTCGGCGCCGCTCATATCCTCCGGAGAAGTGCTCCGGGCGGCTTTTCCGGCAAAGCGGGAGAAGATGTTGTCTCCGCTCTGGCGCACATTGTCGTACTGGGTCTGGGAGAAATAATCGCCGCCCACCACGCGGACTTCCCGCATCGGCGTTTCCGGGGCCTCTGCGGCCGAGGGTTCCAGATACGAGGAAAGGAGCGTGGTGAGGTCTTTGTCGGAGCAGTCCACCGTGCGGGCCTTGCGCACCAGGACGGCCAGTTTGCCGCGGTCCGGGACGTACAGGGCCTCGGCCGCATACTGCTCTTCTCCCCAGTCTTCCCCCATGCGGGCCATCCGGCGGCACAGTTCCACGCGGGCGGCTCCGTACCAGGGGTACAGGTTCACCACGCCGGCCAGTTCGTCCAGCGTGAGGGTGTGAATATCTATATAAGAGGAACCTACCATTGCGCTACGGTTGCGTTGAAGATGTCTTCGACCAGTTTGTCCACGATGCTTTCGCACAGACCGCCTTCCACGGAGTCCAGCGTGAGGGTGGCGTCAAAGTCCTCGTAGGCGCTGAAACTCTTGTTCTCCACGTTGTCTTCGGGATACTTGTTGTTGGTGAAATTCACCTTTACCGTAACCGTGAGACGGTTCTGGGAGGCCAGTTCGTCGGCCGTAACGGCGGTGGCCTTCACGTCGTAACCGGTGATTTCGCACACCAGTTCCAGGTCTCCGTCCACATCTACCTGTTCCAGGCGGGTGAGGCGGCGGAACTTCTCCTGCAGGGCCTCGGTCATCTGGTTGGACAGGGCCGGATTCACGCGGAGGGCCCGGTACTCCACATAGGGGATGGTGATGGTGTTCACATCGGGCTGGATGGAGGTTCCGGTGAAGGAATAGATGCCGCAGGCCGCCGCGAGACTGCCGGCCAGAAGCATGGATATGAGGGCCTTCAGTTTCATTTCTTGCGGTATTCGGGCGGGAGTTTGCGGTAGAGGGTGCGCTCGCTCATCCCCAGCTGCTCGGCCGCTTTTTTGCGGTTGCCGTGGTATTTTTCCAGGGCCTGGCGGATGAGGTCTTCCTCCTTGCGGCGCACGCTGAGGCTTTCCTCCTGGGCCGGGGTTTCCGGGGATTCCATGTGGAAGATGGGGCCGTGGCTGGGAATCTCCTCCTGGCCCTGCCATTCGGCTTCTTCCTCCACGGGGGCCGACGGAGCGGGAAGGGAACGGCGGTCCAGGCGGGCCTTCAGGGCATCCACCTCCTGCTTGAGGTCGAAAATAGCCTTGAAGATCGCCTGCCGCTCGTCGGTTTGGAAGGCCGATGACGGCTGCGGCCCTTCGTAGAGCGCCGGGATGGGTTCTCCCTCTTCGAGGGGCATGAACGGAATCAGGTCCTGGGCCCCCATCTCGATGCGCTGGAGGGTGGGGGTCACCTTCACGGAAACCTGGGCGGTGAGGCTCTGGGTGAAGCCCTGGAGCTGGCGGATGTTGCCCGGCCAGCGGTATTGTTCCAGCAGGCGGATCGCATCCGGACGGAGGCTGATCTTGCACATGCCGTTCACTTCCGAGAAGTCCGAAGTGAACTTGCGGAAGAGGAGGTAAATATCTGATTTGCGGTCCCTTAGCGGGGGGATGCGGATTTGCGCGGCAGAGAGGCGGAAGTAGAGGTCTTCACGGAATTTCCCGCGCTTGACGGCCTCGTACAGATGGACATTGGTGGCCGCCACGACGCGGACATCCGTATGGTCCACCTTGTTGGAACCCACCTTGCGGTATTCTCCGCTTTGCAGCACGCGCAGCAGGAGCGCCTGGCTCTCCAGCGGAAGCTCGGCAATCTCGTCCAGGAAAAGGGTGCCGCCGTCGGCCTCTTCGAAATAGCCCTTGCGGGTTTCCACGGCGCCGGTGAACGAGCCCTTGACGTGGCCGAAGAGCTCGGAGTTCACGAGTTCCCGGGGCAGGGCACCGCAGTTCACCGCGAAAAAGGAGTTCTGCCGGCGGGTGCTGAACTGGTGGATGATGCGGGCGAAACTTTCCTTGCCCACACCGCTCTCTCCCTGGATGAGGACGCTGAGGCCGGTAGGGGCGAATTTCACCGCCGTCTCCAGTGCTTCGTTCAGCGCCGGATCGTTGCCGATGATGTCGTATTTATTCTTTAGTGCCTGTAAGTCCATAATTGTTCCTGCAAAGATACTTATTTTTTAAATAAAATGTGTATATTTGTAGGACTGGCGACATGCTTAATCTACAATATGCATTATATGAAAAGATTTTTTGTATTTCTTGCAGCCGCAGCCCTCACCGTAGCCTGCGCATCCCCTGAAAAGATGGCCAAACTGGCCGAAAATGTGAAAGTCGAGTGCCAGCCCGCCGTCCTGGAAGTGGTGGCCGGTTCCATCGACGCTACCGTCAATGTTACCTACCCCAAGGATTATTTCAATCCGAACGTGGTGGTAGAAGTTACGCCCGTACTTGTCTATCAGGGTGGCGAAGCCGCCATGAAGCCCTTCAAGTATCAGGGAGAAAAGGTCCGCAACAATTACAAGGTGGTCTCCAAAGACGGCCAGAAAGTGACCGAAAAGATTCATTTCGACTATGTGGAAGGCATGGAAAAGAGCTACCTGGAGCTCCGCGGAAAGGTGATTGCCGGCTCCAAGAGCATCAACCTTCCCACCCGGAAGGTGGCCGACGGCGCCAACACCACCTACATGCTGGTAAAGAACGCCGGCAACGTCTCCTTCAAGGCCGACAACTACCAGGAAGTGATTTCCAGCACCACCGAGGGCCAGATCAAGTACCTGGTGAACAGCGCCGAGGTTCGCGGCTCCGAGCTCAAGGGCAATTCCGTGAAGGATTTCCTGGCCGCCCTTGACAAGATTGCCCAGGACGAGCGCACCACCGTCAAGAGCACCGAGATTGTGGCTTATGCTTCTCCGGAAGGCTCTGTGGACAAGAACAACAAACTGTCCGACAACCGTTCCAAGTCGGCCACCAAGGCCTGGGACAAGGTGACCAAGGGCTACGAAGCCGTCGATCCCACCGTCCGCAGCGTCGGTGAAGACTGGGAAGGCTTCCAGCAGCTGGTTTCCCAGAGCAACCTGGAAGACAAGGACCTTATCCTGAGGGTTCTTTCCATGTACAGCGACCCGGCCGTCCGTGAAAACGAAATCCGCAACATGTCCCAGGTTTACACCGCCCTCAAGGGCGAGGTCCTGCCGGAACTGCGCCGCGCCCGCCTCATCGCCAACGTGGAGTTCAAGAACTACAGCAACGAAGAGCTCCTGGACCTCCTGGAGAACAATGAAGGCCTCCTGGACGAAGAAGCCCTCCTGAGAGTGGCCTCCCTTGTGCGCAAACCCGCCCAGAAGGAAGAAATCTTCAAGAAAGCCATCAATAAATTCAACAGCGAGCGCGCCAAGTTCAACCTGGCCGCCCTCTACCTGAACCAGGGCAAGGACGAAAAGGCCCAGGCCGGCCTCAATGAACTCAACGCCAACGATCCCGACGTGATCAATGCCAAGGGCGTGCTGGCCCTCCACAAACAGGACTACACGGCCGCCGAGACCGCTTTCCGCAAAGCCGGCACCGATGATGCCAAGGCCAACCTGGGCATCGTTCTCATCGAGACCGGCCGCTATGACGAGGCCGCCCAGGTGCTCAAGGACGTGGACGGCTGCTGCAACAACACCGTCCTGGCCTACATCCTCACCGACCAGCTGGACAAGGCCAAGGCCACCGTCCACTGCCGCGACCCCAGAGTCCACTACCTGAAAGCCATCATCAGCGCCCGCGAGGGTGATGCGGAAGGCGTGAAGACCAACCTGGAGAACGCATTCAAGAACAAGGCTTTCAAGGAGCGCGCAGCCACCGACATCGAGTTCGCCGGTTATACGCTCTAAAACCGTGAAAAACGGCCTTACCATCCTGGACATCATCTTCTGCATCTTCCTGCTGCCGGGGATGATGTTCCTTTTCCCCATCGGGGACTGGATTCTCTGGCACCCCAGCTATGTGGCGGTCTTCGCCGTATGGCTATACGGTGTCTGGGGTCTGTGCCGGTATGCGCTGGGGCCGCTTCTGCGCCAGCAGTGGAGGGGCATCATCACCGTGGCGTGCCTCCTGTTCCTGCTGGGGGTCGTCAACTTCCTGATGACCCTTACCCACGTGGATTTCCCGGAAGCGGCCGATGAGGTGGAGAAAATGAACCTTCACATCCGTGCCATGTGGGTGCTTCTGATAGCCGTCGTGGGCAACGGCCTCCCCGTGGGCATGCTCAGCTCCTACATCAAGGATCTGGAGGCCGAAAAGGAAGCCCGGCTCGTCGCGGCCGAAGCGACCCGCGCGCTGGAAACCCGCCGGGCAGAGGCCGATACCGGCGAGGAAATCCAGATAAAATCCGGTTACAGGACCGTCCACATTCCCCTGTCGGCCATCCAGTATATCGAAGGCCGCAACAACTACGCCTGCTTCCACCTGGACCACCGCGACGACGTGGTTTCGCAGATTCCCCTCAAGGATGTGCTGGAACTGATGCCCCCGGGGACCTTCGTCCGCATTCACCGGTCCTACATCGTGCCCGTCTGGCGCATCGAAAAGCGAAAGAGCACGGAGGTCCGGCTGATGGGAATTGACAAAACGCTTCCGGTGGGCCGGTCCTACAAAGACAAGCTGAACAGCAATGGCTAAAGATTTTTACGCAACCCGCTCCACGGCCTGGTGGAAGGTGGCGATCGCCATGATCGGCTCCTGCCTCTCGGGCGTTACGTTCGTTTCCGTTCCGGGCATGGTGGGAACGGTGGGCTTCGGCTACCTCCAGATGTGCGTGGGGTTCTTCCTGGGCTATCTGGTCATCGCCTTTGTGCTCACGCCCTTGTATTTCCGGCTCAATGTGGTGTCGGTGTACGAATACCTGGAAAAGCGCTTCGGAACGGCCTCGCACAAGACCGGCGCCTGGTTTTTCTTCATCTCCAAAATGCTGGGGGCCTCCGTGCGGCTGTTCCTGATGATTGCCACCCTTCAGCTGCTGGTGGCGGGGCCTGCGGGCATTCCCTTCTGGGCGACCACCCTGGTGGTGATGGCCGTGGAATGGCTTTATACCGTGCGCGGCGGGGTGAAGGCGGTCATCGGCCTGGATATCGTGAAAACGGCGGCCATGCTGGTTGCGGTGATTTTGTGCCTGGTGCTCATCGCCCGCGAGGTGGGAAAGCCGGATACGTCGCTGATGCGGGTGTTCTATTTTGACGACGTGAATCATCCGCAATACTTCTGGAAACAGCTCATGGGCGGTCTTTTCACCGTGGTGGCGGCCACCGGACTGGACCAGGACATGATGCAGCGCACCCTGGCCTGCAAGAGCGTCCGGGATTCCCAGAAAAACCTGATTGTGAGCGTGTTGCTGCAAATCGTAAGCATTGCGCTGTTCCTGTTTCTGGGCGTGTACCTGTATCAGTTCGCCGCCCTGCACGGAATTGACGCCGGCGGGGACGCCCTGTTCCCGGCGGTTAGCTGGAGCGGCCTGCTGCCGGCCTCGGGCCTGGTGGCCACCCTCTTTATCGTGGGCCTGGTGATGGCCGGCTTCCCCGCCGGAGGCAGCGCCCTAACCGCCCTCACGACCTCCTTCACCATCGACATTCTGGGCGGAAAGGAGGAAAAACGCACCCGGGTTCACACGGGAATGGCCGCCCTGATGGCCGTCTGCATCCTGGTTTTCAACGCCCTCAACAACACCAGCGTGATCGACGCCGTGTACCGGCTGGCCAGCTACACCTACGGGCCCATCCTGGGGCTGTTCGCCTTCGGCCTGTGCTGCAAAAAGCCGGTGCGGGACCGCTGGGTGCCCGTGGTGGCCGTGGCGGCGCCCCTACTGTGCCTGATGCTGGACCTCAATTCCGTCCGCTGGTTCGGCGGATACCACTTCAGCTATGAGCTGCTGGCCATGAACGCCGCCTTCACCGTCATCGGCCTGTGCTGCCTCATTCGCCGTGGCCGACAAACGACTGACTATTAACAACTTACGTATAATCCTCTGCGCTTTTTGCGCAGAGAAATATACACAAACAACTCACAATTAATAAATTAACAATCACATGAAAGCCTTCAAACACCTTGTGGCCGCTGTGGCCGCCCTCTCTCTCTTCACTTCCTGCGGCATTCTTGGCGGCGGCGGTCTTTCCACCGGCACCACCGCTTCGACCGGCAGCACTACCGGATCGGCCCTGGCCACGATTTTCAACGTGCTCAAGAACACCGGCACCCTGGATCTGGGGAACCTGACCAACCTCATCAACCTGGGCCAGATTCTCACCGGCGCCAATTCGCTGGTGGATGCCGGCAAGTCCTACACCGACCAGTTTGCGGCAGACCTGATCAAAAGTTCCAACAACATGATCACCTCCGCCAATGTGAACAAGGTCATCGACGGGCTCAAGAAACTGGCCGGGACGGATACATCGGCCCTCACCAAGGCCACGACGGCCGCCTTTGCCGGCAATCTGGTGCCTGTTTCGTCCTCGGACAAGAACGTGAAGGCCAACCTTGCCGCCATCGACACCATCATGAAGGCGATGAAGAAATAGCCTGTTTATTCTTTCTTCAGCTCGGTGGCGGGATTGGTGCGGGCGGCTTTGAGCGTTTGCCAGAGCACGGTGCCGAAGGCGATGGCCAGGAAAATCGCGGCCGCAACGGCTTGAGGATCATATAACCAATCGTTCCGACGGAGTAATTACAATTTCTCCGTCCGCTTTGGTATATGGATTTGGCAGCCGGTCCGACAGGAATGTCCTGTCAACGGCATTGCAGAGCGAAATAAGCGCTTCACGATCTGGAAAATTGTTTCTTTGTCATCCCGAGGCGAAGCCGAAGGATCACTTCGTATAAAGCCCCATCCTCCTGAATGTCACATCGCCCTCCAGCAGATTCGGCCCGTCCGTATTTATCTCAAAGCGCTCAAGCACCAGCTTGTCCTTACTGCACTCCTTGACCCAGTAACCCACAGTAGGCGTATACGCAGCCTTCCGGTCCTCTTGCTTGAAGTCGTGATCCAGTTCAAAGAGATAAAGCGCCGGAGTGGAACTGCCCACGCCGGGATAGCCGTTCTGGTGCGGCTGGTAGATATATTTCTCCTCTGAATCTCCGGAGAATACATCGGATACGTAGATGGTCAGGATAAAAGGATCCTGGCTCTCTTTGTTGATGGTCGAGAAGGTCCAGATCACCAGCCCCGCATCCTGCACCCCTTCCGGATACTCTTTCTCCCAACTGCCCTCCAGGTTGTTAGCTAAGTCAATTTCAGGAAACAGATTCTTCTCACAGCCGTACAGTCCTGCCACCAGCAGCGCCGCACACACAAAATACAAAATCTTTCTCATCATATCATTCAAATTGTTGTACAAATATAATCCAAAAAACGCAATTCCTTGCATCCAAACAGCGATTATTCATTCTTCAGCGTCTCTGCCGGATTCATCCTGGCGGTCTTGAGGTAGTGATACAGCACCACGGCCGAACACAGCACTCCCACAATCACCAGCGCCAGCAGGAACACCGACGGCATGAAGCCCACCCGGTGCGCGAACTGCTGCAGGTAATACTTCACCACCAGCCAGCCGACGGGCGCCGCAATCACGTAGCAAATGGCAACTGTCCTCAGATACAGCAGCAAGCCCTCGCCGGTAATCTGGCCCATATCGGCCCCGAACACCCGCTTTACGGAAATCTCCATCCGCTTGTACTGCACGTCCATCAGCACCTGGCCCCAGATGCCCACCAGC
>OCTW013427409.1_pt1 | contig 10057 bp, 8 predicted proteins | sample 1539671 | NCBI WGS metagenome assembly OCTW01 (sample SAMN02144230, study PRJEB22623) | gut metagenome | biome: sheep rumen | host: Ovis aries | place: New Zealand
CGGCCATGGCCATAAGATTGATATTGGACAAGACATCGACATTGTGAAGCAGAATGGGGTCCGCGGCGTTGAAAAGGGATGAGGCCTTCTTGAGTCCGCCACCCGTGTCGAGAAGCATATTGGACTCGTCAGAGACGAGTACTTCGGCATCCCACCGATGGGAGGAAAGATAATCGCAAACCTTATCGGCAAAGTGGTGCACATTTACTACTATACGACCAATCCCCATGCGGGAGAGTCGGTCGATGGCAATCTTCAACAACGGTACTCCGTCAACCTCGACAAGTGCCTTGGGGCGGTGTTCGGTAAGAGGGTACAGACGGGTACCCAATCCTGCAGCAGGAATGAATGCTTGCATTTAAGAGTTCGTTTTGATTGCAAAGATACGCTTTTTTCTTGGATTGGTCAGAAAAAAGGGCGGCACGGGTGTCCTGCGCTGTACTAACGGATGGTGTATCACTGCTTTCTATAATCCGAGTCTTTCTTCTACGGATTGGCGGGAGTGACAAGATTTCTGCCAGTTTGCGCTTTTCGGAAAGGAGCATACCCAAGTGGTTTTCGGCTGGAAAAACAGTTTTTTTAGAAAAAAAATGACTGGATGCGAAAAAAAATGTATCTTTGCAAAATTACCGAGGAATGCGTTTGGCAGAAACGCTTCCCCAATGTGTTGATATTGAAAAAAATGAAATAATAATGTATAAAGATATGAAAATACTAAAATTGTTGTCGGGTGCGATGCTGTTCTCTTTGTTGGCAGTCTCCTGCGGGCCATCGGCAGAGATAGCATACATTCATGATGCAAAAAGAGACTCTGCTTTTGCCTTGAAGGGGCAGTTCTCTGGCGGAATCCAAGCTAATGACCTTCTGGGTATCTATGTGGAAAGCGAGACCCCTGAATCTACTATCCTCTTCAATCAAGAGACCAACAAGATTGCCACTCATAACGGTGTCGTCATGAACCCCGGGAGTTCTGTTGTGTCTGGCTATTTGGTCAACCATGACGGGGACATTATCTTCCCGGTGCTTGGAAAGCTCCATGTCGTTGGCCTAACCCACAATGAACTGGCATCTCTGATTGAGAGCAAGCTTATTAGTGAAGGCCATATCATCGACCCCGTAGTCACCGTCAAGCTGATGAACTTCAAAGTTAGCGTGCTGGGCGATGTGGTTCGCCCTGGCCAGTTGATGGTATCGGGAGAGCGCCTGACCATCTTTGAAGCCCTCAGCATGGTTGGCGACCTGACCATTTATGGCCAGCGCCACAATGTCACCGTCATCCGCGAGGAAAACGGCCTCCGCACCATCGGCGAGATTGATTTGTCTTCGAAGACGGTCTTCGACTCCCCCTACTACTATCTCCACCAGAACGATGTGATTTATGTGGAACCCAACATGCGCAAGAAGAGGAACGCCGACAGAGATCCTATGATTATGACTTATATTTCGAGTGCCGTATCCATCGTCTCAGTACTCTCGTCCATGTTCTATTACTACTTACTGTCTAAGCGCTACATGAATAACGACTAACCGATACCCTTGCCCCTAAACACAATGACTTATTCAAATTAATGCGATTATGGAAAATCTGCAACAAATACAAAATGCAACGAATCCTCGACCCAACAACAATCAGGAGTCGGATAGTACAATCTCATTGCGGGACCTTGTATTCATAGTTATCAACAACTGGTACTGGTTTGCATTGTCCATTTTCATCTGCCTTCTGGTGGCAGGGCTTATCTACAAAACCAAACCGAAGGATTTCGAATGCCGCTCCACAATCATGGTGCGCCAAGACCAAAACAACCGCAACTACTCCATGCGAAACATGGATGCTATCCTCAGTACTGTGGGCGATGACTTTGAAATCCATTCCTTAGAGAACGAGATTTACTTGCTGAAATCTTCTCCATTGGCCAAAAACGTGGTCACAAAACTGAAGCTCAACCAGATGTGTGACCGGAAAAGCCTTTTCACGAAGGTTTCCTACTACAACGACCGTCCCCTCGAAATGAAAGTTTTCACCCGCAACACTGAGTTCTCCGATATCAATATCAGTGTCAAAGTGACACCCATCGACAAGAGCCGCTATGAGTATGAGGTGACAACTGTGAGTGGTGGAACCAGTAAAAGCAAGGGAACCGCTTATTACACCGACCCTGTGTCGCTCAACAATTACATCTCATTCACCGTTGATAAGACTTCATACTTTACCAACAGAGACATGGGCACCACTTACATTCTGTCTGAATGCCCAGTGATGGCAAAGGCCTACCAGTTGGTTCGCCGCATGTCGGTTGGCCGTTTGGACAAAAATGCTGACGTTCTTGTCATCACCTATTCGGACAACCATGAGCAACGTGCCAAAGAGACCATCAACGCTTTGGTCGAGGCATACAACGAAGACGGCATCAACGACAAGAATCTGATTGCCCAGAAAACGGAGCAATTTGTTTCCGAGCGCATCGCCTTGATTTCTGGCGAGCTGGAAGATGTCGACTCAAAAGTAGCCCAGGTGAAACGGAGTTCTGGCCTTCCCGAACTGAACACCGCATCTGGCTCACTGCTCCAGACTGGCACCCGCTACTCCGACGAAGTAATCGGATTAGAGGCCGAGTTAACGATGATTAACGACATCCGGAACTACCTGACCGATCCTGCAAACAAAGAAGAACTTCTCCCTGGCAACGTAGGCATTTCCGATGCCGGAGTGCAGAGCTTAATAAGCCAGTACAACTCCCTGCTGCTCCAATACCAGAAGATGCTGAAGTCCGCCGGCCCGAACAACCCCGGAGCGCGCGCCCTGGTTCAACAGATGGAAGCAAACCGCAGCGCCATCCTTACCGCCATAGACAACTTGATTAATACCGTCAACTACCGTTTGCGGAGCGCCAAATCCCAACTCTCCCGTACCCAGGGCCAGATTTCTGCCCTGCCCACACAATCGAAGGCCGTGGAAGAAGTTCAACGCCAACAAAAAATCAAGGAAGAGCTGTTCCTTTACCTGTTGAGCAAACGCGAAGAGAACGCCATGAACCTGGCCATCACCGTGGCCAATGCCAAAGTGGTGGAACCTGCTGTGCGTTCCAATTTGGGCCCCCACCTGTCTATGCATATCCTTGTAGGTCTTGTTTGTGGCGTTGCAATCCCTGCACTGATCATGTTCTGCATCAACTTCTTCAATGTCAAGCTGCGTACCAAGTTCGATATTGAGAAAGCCATAAGCATCCCCATCTTGGGCGAAATACCTCAGAAACCTGAAGGCCGTGCCAACGATGAAATCATTGTGACCGCCAACGGAACAGATGTCGTGACGGAGGCTTTCCGAATACTGCACTCCAACATCCCGTTCTTCTTGAAGGACAACCAGAAAGTCATCCAGACCGTTTCCACTGTCCCTGGCGAAGGTAAGTCATTCGTGGCTCTCAACCTCGCCCTGTCTTTGGCCTATCTTGGAAAGAAGACCATTCTGGTCGACTGCGACTTGCGCAAACGCTCTCTGTCCAAAACCATTGACCGCCACAACAGGATAGGTCTCATACACTATATGTTGGGTAAGGAAGAAGACCTCTCCAAAATTGTTATGCACAGCGAAACATCACCGTTCCTCGACTATGTGGTTTGTGAAAAAACTCCGCCCAATGCCACCCAATTGCTGCTGGGCGACAAAATGGATAAACTGGTCGACTATTTGCGTGAGCAGTACGACTACATCATTCTTGACTCCACTCCTGCTCAAATCGTAGCCGACGCATCCATCATCAACCACTGCGCCGACCTCACAACATACATCATGCGTGTTGGCTATTTGAACAAGAGTTCCTTCCCGTTCATCCAAGAGCTGAATGACAAAAACAAGTTCAAGAACATGGCCATCATCATGACCGACGTTCCTGTTATCAAGCACCGCTACGGCGGCTATGGCTACGGTTATGGCTATGGTTATGGCTACGGCTATGGTTATGGCTATGGCTACGGTTATGGCTACGGTTATGGCTACGGTTACGGCTATGGCGATGGTGACAGCGACAAGAAAAAGAAGAAAGAGTCATAACATTATTTGATGTCTCAAACCCAAAAAGAGATTATATGAAGGGTATAGTTTTAGCAGGCGGGTCTGGTACCCGCCTGTATCCCATTACAAAGGGTGTTAGCAAACAGCTTCTCCCTATTTACGACAAGCCGATGGTCTACTACCCCATCTCGGCTCTTATGCTTGCCGGTATCAGAGATATTCTCATCATCTCCACTCCCTACGATTTACCCGGCTTTCAACGCCTTTTAGGCGATGGTTCAGACTATGGTGTCCACTTCACCTATGCTGAGCAACCCTCGCCAGACGGGCTCGCCCAGGCATTTCTTATCGGCGAGGAATTCATTGGCGATGATTCTGTCTGCCTGGTACTTGGCGACAACATCTTCCAAGGGAACGGCTTTGGCAAACTGCTTCGTGACGCCGTAACGGCGGCCGAACAAGACCACAAAGCCACCGTATTTGGTTACTGGGTGGCAGACCCGGAGCGTTATGGCGTAGCCGAATTCGACAACGACGGCAACGTCCTCTCCATCGAAGAGAAACCCCAGAATCCCAAATCAAACTATGCTGTAGTCGGACTCTATTTCTATCCCAACAAGGTGGTCTCTGTCGCGAAGAATATCAAGCCTTCCGCTCGTGGCGAATTAGAAATAACCTCCGTCAACCAGCAGTTCCTCCAAGATGGCGAACTGAAAGTCCAACTGCTCGGGCGTGGGTTTGCATGGCTCGACACGGGCACCCACGACTCCCTTGCCGAAGCCTCTACCTTCATCGAGGTAATCGAAAAACGTCAAGGGCTCAAAGTGGCATGCCTTGAAAGTATTGCCTTCGAAAAAGGGTGGATCTCGGCCGACGACCTCCGGCGCATAGCCCAGCCCATGCTGAAAAACCAATATGGACAATACCTCATCAATCTCATCAAAGACTGACAATGGAAATAATCAAGACCAAAATCGAAGGAGTGCTGGTCATTGAGCCGAAAGTTTTCGGCGACGCCCGTGGCTACTTCTTCGAAAGTTTCAACTCGCGCGAATTCTGCCAAAAGACTGGATACGACATCACCTTTGTCCAAGACAACGAATCCATGTCGCACTATGGCGTGCTGCGCGGACTCCACTTCCAGTGTCCCCCATTCGCCCAAAGCAAATTAGTGCGGGTCGTAAAAGGCACAGTACTCGATGTGGCCGTTGACATTCGGAAGAACTCCCCCACCTACGGGCAATACGTCTCCATCGAACTGTCGGGCGACAATCACCTTCAATTCTTCATGCCCAAGGGCATCGCCCATGGATTCTCCGTCCTCAGTCCAGAAGCCGTATTCCAATACAAATGCGACAACTTCTATGCCCCCCAAAGCGAAGGCGCTATTGCTTGGGACGACCCCACGCTCAACATCGACTGGGCCATTCCCAAAGACAAAGTCCTCCTCTCTGAAAAAGACAAGCACCATCCTAAATTTATTGACTTTCAAACACCTTTCAACCTATAATTGCGTATGAACATCCTCGTCACCGGTGCCAATGGCCAATTGGGCAGTCATATCCGTCGTTGCAGTGCGCAATCGCGGCACAACTACATCTATACCGACATCAACGAGCTGGACATCACCAACCCCGATGCCGTCCAAAACTTTGTCCACATCCACCGGATTGACACCATCGTCAACTGCGCAGCCTACGTCAACGTCGACAAAGCCGAAAGCGAAGAAGCCCTGGCCGACAAACTCAACCACATCGCCGTCAGCTATCTGGCCCAAGCCATGGCCGAATCCAACGGATTACTGATTCACATCTCCACCGACTACGTTTTTGGAGGTAGCCACTACAACACCCCCTGCAACGAAGACGAGCCCACCAACCCCACAGGCGCCTACGGACGCACCAAACTGGCCGGCGAGCACGCCATACTACGCTCCAACTGCCGTCACATCATCATTCGGACAGCCTGGCTCTACAGCGAAACCGGGAAAAACTTCTGCAAAACCATGCTCACCCTCACCGCCACCAAACCTACCCTCAAAGTGGTGTTTGACCAAGTGGGCACACCCACCTATGCCGGCGACTTGGCACAAGCCATCTGCACCATCCTCGAAAATGGACTTGACCAAGGACACGAAGGCATCTATCACTTCAGCAATGAGGGTGTATGCAGCTGGTTCGACTTCTCCAAAGAGATAGCCCGCCAGTCCAGACAAACCGGCTGCGACATCCAGCCCTGCCACAGCGACGAATTCCCAAGCCCCGTAGTGCGGCCCAGCTACTCCGTTTTGGACAAATCAAAATTCAAATCAACCTTCGGTCTCACCATCCCCTACTGGACGGACAGCCTCCATGTTTGCCTCTCAAACCTGGGCTATCCCGCCAGTGAGACACACCAATAGCAACACAAATAAAACACATAGCAATGAGCGAGGCTTACATACACCAAAGCAGCTACGTCGACGACGACGTAATCATTGGCAACGACACCAAAATCTGGCATTTCTGCCACATCCAGCGGGGTGCCCGCATCGGCTCCAACTGCTCTATGGGACAGAACGTCAACATCGGCAACAATGTCCACATCGGCAACGGAGTCCGCATCCAGAACAACGTCTCCGTCTACGAAGGTGTCGAAATCGAAGACAATGTCTTCTGCGGCCCCAGTTGTGTCTTCACCAACGTCACCACTCCGCGTGCCCACTTCCCAGTTCATGGTGTCTACGCCAAAACCGTCGTCAAAGAAGGTGCCTCACTCGGAGCCAACAGCACCATCGTCTGTGGTCATAACGTAGGCCGAAGCGCACTCATAGCCGCCGGAGCCGTAGTCACACACGACGTGCCCGACTTCGCACTCATGGCCGGAGTCCCTGCGCGGCGCATTGGCTGGGTATGCGAGTGCGGCCAACGCCTCGACGACAGTCTCCGCTGTTCCTGCGGCAGACATTACCGGCTTGTATCCGACAACATTTTAGAGAAAGTGAGCGAGAGCTAACCATTCCCGTCCATCCCATGAAAATGAAAAAATATATCCTGATTCTCCTCTTGCTGGCATCCTCACTGCCCTGCCAAGCCAAGAGAGAGCCAGCCTGGATGCGCGAACTGCCCAAGCCAGGAAACGAAACCTACATCTATGTCCGTGAGTCTGGCGAAGGGACCACTGTCAACAATGCCCTGTCGCAAGCCATGGTGCGTGTATTCCAAAGCACTGCCAACCGGCTGGGGCAACCCTTCGATGCTCAGAAAGTGGCTGAAGCCCTCGACGCCGGTGCCGACTATAAAACCATCTCCCAGCAATACAAAGTCCCCGTCAACCGGGTCGGCCTCTATTCCACACAACTCAGCAACGGCAAGTGGTGGGTCTACGTCCTTTGCCAAGTAGCGTCCATGAGCAACGTCGAACCCGTCTGGGACCGTGTGGGTCTCACCTCCACCGCCAAAAACCTCATCTCCGTGGCCAAGTCCCTTGTCATTCCCGGCTGGGGGCAAATAAGCAAAGACCACCCTACCGAAGGAATCCTCACCCTGACAGGTGAGGCCGTGCTGGTTGGGGCCGGCATCCTCAGCTATCGTATGGCGCAGAACCAACTCAACATCATGCGCTCCGACAACGTATCCTTCGCCGACTTCGACAAAGCCAGCCAAACCTACAACACCATCCAATCCATCTCCTACATCACTTGGGGCTTGGCCGGTGCCCTCTATGTCTTCAACATCATCCGGACCGCCACCATCCATCCCAAAACTCCTTTCGACTTCACCTGGGCTCCCTCGCTCCTCTCCACCCCCCAGTCCGTCACGCCCACCATTGGTTTAACATTCAGATTCTAATGCCCATGCGCCGCAATATATTCATCACGCTCCTCTCCGTGTTCCTCCTGTCGCTGACGCTCCAATCCTGCGTCAAAGACCTCAACAAAGAGGGCATATTCCTTACAACCCGCTATTACGGCATAGTCCAGGATGCCAACACCCTCCACCCCCTTTCGGGCATAAAAGTAATCTCCACCAATGGCAGCAACGTCCAGCAGACCGTCTACTCCGAACCCGACGGCAGCTTCTCCATCAACCTCGACATAGAGCAACTCAACGAGGGCTACTACATCTCCATCCAGCCCGACTCCCTCTACGAAAGCCACGACATCCACCCCGACAACCGTGCCTTAGGTTGGGAAAGCTTCAACATCGGAGTCATCCAAATCCAAGGCTCAACCGTACCCGTTCTCACCACCGGCGATGCAACCGAAATCACCGCCTCCTCCGCACGCCTCCACGGCAACATCCTCCGCCATGGCAACTCCGCCGTCAGCGAGTGCGGCTTTGTCTACGCCACCGTGCAATATCCCACCGTCAAAGACAACATAGCCTTTACCAGCAACAACAACGGAACCCTCGAAACCACAGTCCAGCTCTCGCCCAACACCACCTACTACGTCCGTGCCTTCGCCCGCAACGGCATCGGCATCGGCTATGGGCCGCAGATAACCTTCCGCACACTCGACGGCCTCCCGACCGTCGGCCCGCTCGCCATCACCAGCGTCCTCGCCACACAAGCCACCTGCTCCGGCAGCTTCCTTTCCGACGGTGGCTTCCCCATCACCGCCCGTGGCCTCTGCTGGAGCACCACTCCCGACCCCACACCCGACAACCTCCACCTCAGCTTAGGCACTGGCATCGGCGACTTCGAATCCACCCTCACCCAACTCCAACCGAACACCACCTACTACCTCCGTGCCTACGCTCGCAACCTCTCCGGCATAGCCTACAGCGACACCTATACTTTCACCACCCTCGACGGCCTTCCCACCGTGACCACAACCCCCGTCACCGACATCACATCCAACTCTGCCCTCTCCGGCGGTACCGTCCACACCGAGCCCGACTTCCCCGTCTTCCAGCGTGGCGTATGCTTCAGCACCCAGCCCATGCCTACCACATCCGACAGCCATACATCCGACGGTGCTGGCAACGGCTCTTTCATCAGCCACCTCTCCGACCTCACTCCCGCCACCACCTACTATGTCCGCGCCTATGCCACCAACGTCAACGGAACCACCTACGGCCAGCAAATCGTATTTGTCACCCAATAAACAAGGAACCACACCCGTAAAGCACATCCCCCAATGAAGAAAAACACCTTAGCCATAGCAATCCTGCTCCTGCTGCTGACAGCTTTACAGCCCAAAGTCCATGCCTACGACTTTTCAGCCGTGTGCAGCAGCGGACAGACCCTCTACTACAACATACTCACCGACTCCACCGTCGCCCTCACCTATCCCCGCCTCGTCAACAACAACTACTACTACGGCCATACCCAACCCACTGGCAGCATCATCATCCCCACCACCGTAACCCATGCCGCAGCCACCTACCGCATCGTCTCCATCGGGGCCAACGCTTTCCACTCCTGCTCAGGCATCACCGCCGTCGCCATCCCCAATTCTGTCAACATCATTGCCGACGGTGCTTTCAACCACTGCAGCGGCCTGACTGCTGTCACCATCCCCGACAACGTCCTCACCCTTGGTGTCGGAGCCTTCCAAGGCTGCACCAGCCTGCTCACCGCCAACCTTGGCGCCAACCTTGCCATCATCGGCAACGTAGCCTTCGAAGGCTGCACCTCGCTGCGCTCAGCCAGCATCCCCAACACCGTAACCATCCTTGGCAACTGGTCCTTCAGCAACTGCACCTCGCTCGACACCCTCACCCTCGGCACCTCACTTGTCCAAATCTCCCACAACGTCTTTGCTGGCTGCAACAACGTGCGCCACCTCCGCTACAATGCCGTCAATGCCGTCTGCAGCTACATGACCAGCTCCGGCCACCAGTCCTCCCTCCCCCTCGCCTCCCTCCGCTCCCTAATTATTGGCGACAGCGTCCAAACCATCCACTCCTACTCCTTCATGAACGCCGCCAACCTCGACACCGTCGTTATCGGCCTCAACGTCACCACCATCGACACCTGTGCCTTCCTCGGATGCAACAATGTTGACCACCTGCAATACAATGCCGTCAACTGCTCCGACGCCTCCTTCTGCACCCC
>OCTW011521255.1_pt1 | contig 10055 bp, 13 predicted proteins | sample 1539671 | NCBI WGS metagenome assembly OCTW01 (sample SAMN02144230, study PRJEB22623) | gut metagenome | biome: sheep rumen | host: Ovis aries | place: New Zealand
TGGTGTATGGACATGGAGCAGGACTGTTGAAGTCCTCAAGGCTGCGGACAGCATGCCGACGCTAGGCTCCGCCAAGATGGACGCAATAAGGCAAAAATTGCGCAAGCAGTCAGATTCGCCGGTTCTTGGCTGGTTGATAGCTGCGTTGGCCTTCCTGTTCGCCGCGATGGTTATGATTGCAGCAATTATAGCTGGACGAGCAGTTGTCGTGCTTGCGCTCTTGCCGGCAGCCGTAGTTTTCCTCGCTTTTCATCACGCCATCAAACACACCGACAAATACTGGCGATGCAAGGAGGATGCAATATGAAGAAATCTCTCAAGCTGCGGGCGGTTGTTTCGCCGACGCCCGCGATCATCGCGGCGGCGTATGACGAGAAGGGCAAGACGGATGCCTGCACGCTTGCGTTCTACACGCCGTCAAGCCATAAGCCGCCGTGCCTGACCATCGCAATCAACGCGACGGCGAAGCGCAAGACGCTGAAAAGCATCCTGCACTCCGGCGCGTTCACGATCGGCTATCCGGGCATCGAGCAGGCGGCGGAGGCGGACTACATCGGCATCGCATCCGGCTACGAGCACGACAAGATTGCCGAAGTCGGCTGGACGGTGACGAGAGCCGAAAAGGTCAACGCGCCTGTCATCAATGAGCTGAAGCTGGTTATCGAGTGCAAGGTCGTGAATACGGTCACAATCGGCAGTCACGTGCAGATTACGGGCGAGGTCGTGAACATACAGGCCGACGAAAGCATCCTCGACGAGCGCGGCAAGTATTCGCTCGAGAAACTCAAGCCGATCATCTACGACGAGGAACATTGGCGTTATCTCTCGGTCGGCGTGAAGGCGGCCGATGCATTCAAGGCAGGACTCGTCTACAAAAGGAGCTAAGTATGGAATTTAGCAGAAAAACAGTGGTCATCACCGGCGGGGCGCAGGGCATCGGCAAGTGCATCGCCGAGTGCTTCCGGCGCGATGGTGCAATCGTTCACGCCATCGACAAGCAGGCCGGGCCTTGGTTCACGGGCGATCTCGCAGACAAGGCGACGCTGGAGCGCTTCGCGGCGGACGTCATCGCCAAGAGCGGCAAGGTCGGTGTTCTCGTCAACAACGCGATGCCGCTTTTCAAGGGCATCGACGAATGCACATACGAAGAGTTCGCATACGCGCAGGCCGTCGGCGTAGTCGCGCCGTTCTATCTTGCAAAGCTCTTCAAGGAGCATTTCGCGGGGCGCGTCGGGAACCCTATGGACATCGCGAATATGGTTCTCTACCTCGCTTCGGACAAAGCGGGGTTCATCACGGGCGAGAACATCTGCATCGACATGCACCTGCGGCGAAGCCGTCAGGTTCCCCGACGAGCAAAGCGAGGAGCTTTGCAAAGCAAAGTCGCAAGAGGGTGCGCGGCATGTCGCACAACATGATATACCACAATGACTTCGGATGGAGGCTGGAAAAATGAATGTGTTGCTGGTGTTTATCGGCGGCGGCGTCGGATGCGCGTTGAGATACGGCGCAGGACATGTCCTTGCCTCGACGGTATTCCCGTGTGCAACACTCGCGGTAAATGCCGTCGGAAGTTTCGCCATCGGTCTCTTCGGCGGATGGGCGTCGAGATTCGGGTGGGGCGAGGGTATGCGGCTTATGCTGACAACCGGTCTGTGCGGAGGCTTCACGACGTTCTCCACATTCTCGAAGGAATCTCTTGCGCTTGCGGAAGCGGGACGCTGGTGTGCATTCGCGGCTTACGCCGTTGGAAGCGTGTCCGTCGGAATCGTTGCCGTGGCGCTTGGATATTGGCTTGCAAAAAACTGACGGAGATGCAGTCATCATGAAAACCGGGCTTGTGCTTGAAGGCGGGGCGATGCGCGGCCTGTTCACGGCGGGCGTTCTCGACGTTCTCATGGAGCGCGGCGTCAAGTTCGACGGACTTGTCGGCGTATCGGCCGGCGCGTGCTTCGGTTGCAACTACAAGAGCGGGCAGATAGGCCGCGTCATCCGCTACAACAAGCGATTCGCCCGCGATCCGCGCTACTGCTCGTGGAAGTCGCTCCTTGCCACGGGCGACCTCTTCGGCGCGGAGTTCTGCTATCGAACGCTCCCTATGGAACTCGACGTTTTTGACGGTGCGGCGTTCGAGAAGAATCCTATGGAGTTCCATGTAGTGGCAACCGACTGTTCAACGGGCAAACCCATGTACAAGCGGCTCGACAAAGCCGACGAACGCGCCTTTGATTGGATCCGCGCCTCGGCATCTATGCCGCTCGTCTCGCGCCCGGTGGCGATCGACGGTGGACTCTATCTCGACGGCGGGCTTTCCGATGGCATCCCGCTCCGCTACTTCGAGTCGATTGGCTACGAGCGCAATGTCGTAATCACGACCCGACCTCGCGGCTACCGAAAGTTTCCCAAAAGAAGGATGGGCTTCCTGAAGCCTCTGCTGCACCGTCATCCTGCCATTTACGAAGCGTTGAAAAACCGCCATATCTGGTACAACCAAACGCTTGAATACATCGAGGGGCGCGTCGCGTCAGGCAAGGCCGTACTCATCGCGCCGGACGAACCCCTGCAAATTTCGCGCGTGTGCCACGACTCGGCCGTCATGCAGCGCGTCTATGACATAGGTCGCAAATCCGGGGAGAAAGCCGTGTTGACTTTCGCTTGACGTTAAGCCGTCGCGACGTCAATACATATAGCGTCAGATGCGAAGGAGGGCAGGAATGACACTTGAAAGCACCATTGCGGGTTCATGGTATCCAGACTCGGCATCCGAAATCCGAGATCTCATCGAAACGTGGGAACGTTCGTATGTCTGCACTGGCGCAACGCCAGCTCAACATCCAAATGTCCTCATCCTTCCCCATGCGGGCTGGGCGTATTCCGGCGAAACGGCTTGGTCGGCGGTCCGTGCCGTTCGCGGCGCAAGGTTCCGCCGCGCAGTCGTCCTCGCGCCAAGCCACCGCGCATGGATAGAAAACCGCCTCGTCGCGCCGGAAGCGGATGCCGTCTCGACACCGCTCGGCAAAATCGAGATCGACCGCGACTGGCTCGACCGCCTTTCGCTTCTTGCGCCCGTAACCAAAAACGACGGCGTCCACAGAGGCGAGCACGCGGCGCAGATAGAGTATCCGCTTCTCCAGCTGGCGCTTGGGGAAGGATTCGAAATCGTCCCGCTCGTCATGGGCGGTTTCGGCGCAGACCAGATGGGCATGTGCGTACGCGCCCTGTCGCGGCTCATGGACGCTGAAACGCTGCTCGTCGTCTCCTCCGACTTCACGCACTACGGCAATGACTTCTCGTATGCGCCGTTCGGCACGGATGGTGGCGAAGACGTGCGGGAAAAAGTCGCCGCGCTTGACGCCGAGGCGCTGGCTCTGATTTCAAAGTGCGATGCCGACGGCTTTGCGGCGTTCATCAAGCGCACGGGCGCGACCATCTGCGGACACGTCCCCCTCGAGATGGCGCTCCGTGCTTTTCCCGCCGGGACCTCGGTATCGCTTGTTCGCTATGCGACATCAGGCGATAAGGACCGCGATTTCAGAAGGTTCGTGTGCTACGCTGCGGCGGCGGGACGCATAGAATGGCCAGACGAGACTAATGCCGTACTCGACGCGGATGCGCGCGCGTTTCTTCTTCGCCTCGCCCGCGCATCGATGGAGGCAGCGGTAAGAGGCGGAGGCCTGCGTCCGCCGCGTCAGGAACTTGCGTCCAACGCGCCAAAATCGACGCTTGCCAAGATGGGCGCGTTCGTCACGCTGAACGACAAGATTACGGGAGCGCTGCGCGGCTGCATCGGGGAGATCCTGCCAATGCGTCCGCTCGTGGAGGCCGTTGCGGAGCGCGCCGTGGATGCCGCGCTGCGCGATCCGCGGTTCTCCCCGGTGCAGGAACGCGAACTCTCCTCGCTGCGCGTCGAGGTTTCCGCGCTGACGCCGCCGAAACGTATCACTTCGTGGCGTGCAATCGTACTTGGTCGCGACGGCATGACGCTTGAGAAGAACGGACGCTTCGCCGTGTTTCTGCCGCAGGTCGCGCCGGAGCAGGGCTGGGATTTGCCGACCACGCTTTCCTACCTCTCGCAGAAGGCCGGCCTTGCGTCCGACGCCTGGCGCGACGGCGCGACGTTTGAGACGTTCCAGGCGGAGGTGTTTCATGAGTGACGTGGCAGGGGCGAGAGCGGTATGCGCCGTCTGTTCGCGCCATTGCCTTCTTGCCGATGGTGAAACGGGGTTCTGCCGCGCACGCAAAGCAAAGGGCGGCACGGTCGTGTGCGCGAATTACGGACGCATCACGTCCCTCGCCCTCGACCCAATCGAAAAGAAGCCCATCGCGTTTTTCAAGCCGGGAAGCAAAGTCCTCTCCATAGGCAGTTACGGATGCAACATGCGCTGTCCGTTCTGCCAGAACGACGCCATCTCGCAACAAGGTGAAGGCGAGGCCGCGTTTCAAGCGGCGACGCCGGCGGAACTTGCAGACGCGGCATTGCGGTTGAAGGCCGAACGTGGGAACATCGGCCTTGTCTACACATACAACGAGCCGCTCGTCGGGTGGGAGTTCGTGCGCGACTGCGCCCGCGAAGTCCGTGCGAGAGGAATGGCGAACGTTCTCGTCTCCAACGGCTGCGCGGAGGCGAACGTCGTAGAGGTAATCGCGCCTTTCATCGATGCCGCGAACATCGACCTGAAGGGTCCTTCGCAGGCGTTCTACGATTGGGCAGGCGGCAACTTCGCCGCAGTGTGTGGGACCATTCGGATTCTGCATTCTGCGGGCTGCCACGTCGAGGTGACAACGCTCGTCGTTCCGGGACGGAATGACTCGGACGCCGACATCGACGCGATCGCCGCTTTCATCGCCTCCGTCTCGCCGGACATTCCGCTTCACGTCACGCGCTTCTTCCCGCGCTGGCGAATGGCGGACGCACCTCCGACGCCTGTCGCGACCGTCCGCCGCCTCGCCGATGTCGCGCGTCGGCGACTCAGCCGCGTTCTTGTCGGAAACTGCTGAAAATGAAGAATCTTCGAGATACTTTCCGGGACATGACACCCGATGAAATGCGAGAGGCTTCCCGTGAGGCGGAGATTGCCGAATGGCGCGAGAGCAATCGCTTCTGCGGACGTTGCGGGGCGGAGATGAAGCCGCACGCAGACCCGAACGAGCGGGCGCTCGTGTGCGGGAAATGCGGCTATACAGCCTATCCGAAGATAGCGCCCGCCGTCATCGTCCTCGTCACGAAAGGTGACAAGGTCCTCTTGCAGCGGAACACGCACTACCGAGGCGTCGTATGGTCGCTTGTCGCAGGATTTGTCGATCCCGGCGAGAGCCTTGAGGACGCCATCCGCCGCGAAGTCCGGGAAGAGGCTTCAATTGAAGTGAAGGACATCCGCTATTTTGGATCGCAAACATGGCCGTTCCCGTCGAACATCATGGTCGGCTTTCGCGCCGAATACGCGAGCGGCGAACTCAAGCCCGACGGTGTGGAAGTCGTCGAGTCTGGATGGTTTGACCGCGACCATCTCCCCGAGATTCCCCGTCCCGGCTCGATTGCCCGAACGATGCTCGACACATGGATTGCAGAGGAGATAGAAGTTAAGCAATGAAAAAAGTAAAAATCACAATCCTCAAGACAACGCTCGACAGAGAACTTGCCGCTGAATACGGCATCGACGGGTTGACCGCCTGTCCGATGATGAAGGCAGGCGACGTGTTCTACGCCGACTACGCGAAGCCGCAGGGGTTCTGCGACGAGGCGTGGAAGGCAATCTACCAGTATGTGTTTGCGCTGGCGCATGGCGCCGAAAAGTCGCTCTTTTACTACGGCGACTGGATCAAGAAGCCCGGCGTCGCCATCGTGAGCTGCAACGACGGACTCCGCCCCGTCATCATGAAGCTCGAAGCGACCGATGAGGAATCGAAAATCGACTACGATCCTATCGAAAGGTAATCAATCGTTGCTATAAAATGGCCTTAAGCGTCAATCCTACGCCAACGACAAGGAAAACGACGCCGGTTACAAGGCGGAGCCATTTTTCAAGTGCGGTAATGCGTCCGAATAGTGCGCCAACTTTCCGCATGCCGGCTGCGATCAGCACTGCGGTCGCCACCACGGGGAGAGCAGATGCGATGCCGAAGATCGAGGGGAGCAATAATGACGAGCCGTGGTCGATGGCAAGCGGCATGAGCGAACCGAAGTAAAGAGCGGCGGATGTCGGACAGAACGCCAGTGCAAAACACGCGCCAAGTAGAAACGCTCCAGTGAAACCACTGTTCGCTAAGCGCTTCTGTACGGCGGAGAAACGACCTGTGCCAAAAGACGGCAGACGAATCAGTCCCAGCAGCACCGTTGCGACGATGACGAGAATCGGCCCCATTGCGCGGTTCATGTGCTTCTGGAGGACGTGCGAGAGTTCCGGTGCGGCTGCGATGCCGCTGACGAGCGCAACGGCAATCAGCACATAGACGGCTGCGCGCCCGGTGGCGTAGAGCAGTCCGCCAAGAAGCGTCCGTACGGGCGAAAGACCACGCGAGACGAATCCGACGGCGGCGATGTTCGTGGCGAGCGGACAGGGGCTGATGGCGCAGAGGACGCCGAGGTATGCGGCAACGGCTGTCGCGGAAAGGATTGTCATCTCGATACCCCCATTGCAAGCATGGCGGCAGTGTTCTCCTGCACGTATCTCCTGAATGCGTCTTCGTCATGGACGAGCTGCCATGTCTTGTCGAGGCGCTGGTAGTCTTTGCCCTTTGCCACGACAACCGTTCGCGCCGTCAGTTGAAAGTCGCGGATGAAATGTTCGTTCGCAGCATCGTCGACATTGACGGACTCGAAGCGGAGCCGTCCGGCATCCAACTCTTCCGCGAACCCTTCCTCGACGGCGGAACGCGCAAGTTCTTCGATCTTGTTGCAGGTCATGCAGCGTTGGGTTCCGTGGAAGTAGTACACGACTGTCGCGTTGGTACGCGATTGCGGGACGGTTTCCTGAATGGATTGCTTTTCGGTGTTTCCGCGCAGAAAAGGCCAGGCCAATCCAACGAGCGCAAATGCGACAAGTGCTGCGCCCGCGATCCGCCGCAAGGCGGAGGTTTTGCACCTTGGCGTCGAAGTGGTTGTTTGGGCAGCTTCAGGATTGATAATACGACGTACTTCCTCCGGCGAAAGAACGCGACCAGACGCGACGATCTCGCCGTCGATTTCAAGGGCGGGCGTCGAGAGTATTCCACGCGCCACGATTGCGTCGATGTCCGTCACCTTTTCGACTTCCGCCGCAAGGCCGGCTTCCGCAAGCGCGGCGGCGACGTTGGCGGCAAGTGTCTTGCACTTCGGGCATCCTGTGCCATAGATTTTGATGTTCATTTGGTTTGTTCCTTTCATCTGTGTTTTCCATGATTGAGGATATTGACGAGGATGAGCATGACGGGGACTTCTACAAGAACGCCCACGACGGTCGCAAGCGCGACGGGCGAGGACGTGCCGAAGAGAGAGACGGCGACCGCCACGGACAATTCGAAGAAATTGGACGCCCCGATCATCGCGGCGGGAGCCATGATTTCCCTCGGTAGCGCGAGTCGGCGGCAGATCGCCCACGTCAGGAAGAAGACGAGAAACGTCTGCACCACGAGCGGCACGGCAATCAGGGCGATGTGAAGCGGGCTGTTGAGGATGACGCGCCCCTGGAACGTAAAGACGAGAATGAGCATCGCAAGGAGCCCACCCATCGTCAGCGGAGAGAACTTCGGTAGAAATCGTTCGCGGAAAAACGTTTCGCCGTACCGCCGCACGACCGTGCGGCGCACGACCACGCCGAGGGTAAGCGGCACCACGACGAACAGCACCACAGAGGAGAGAAGCGTTCCCCACGGCACGGCGACACCGCCCACGCCCAGCAGTAACTTGACGATCGGGGCAAAGGCGAAAATGATGATGAGGTCGTTCGTCGCCACTTGCACGACGGTGTAGGCGGCGTCGCCTTTCGTCAGCTGCGACCACACGAACACCATCGCCGTGCAGGGTGCCGCGCCCAAGAGGACCGCGCCCGCAAGGTAGTCGCCTGCAAGGTTGGCGGGAATCCATGGGCGGAACGCAACGTGGAAGAAGAACCACGCGACCGCGAACATCGTAAACGGTTTGACGATCCAGTTCACGCCCCACGTCACAAAGAGGCCGCGCGGTTCGCGCCCGACGTTTCGGATGCTGGCGAAATCGACCTTGAGCATCATCGGAAAGATCATCAGCCAAATCAAGAAGGCCATAGGCAGCGAGATGTGCGCCACTTCAAGTCGGCCCAACGCGGCTGGAACGGCGGGAAGGCATTTCCCGACAAGGGTACCCACCGCCATGCACAGGACAACCCAGATGGAGAGGTGTCGGTCGAAGAAGGAAAGTTTCGTTTGCTCTTTCATGGTTTGTTCCTTTCTTTTTCAGTAAAAGAGGTTGAGTGTCCATCCGCAGATGACGAAATACGCGAACAGGTAGGCGGCGAAAAGTGCGAGGAGCTTTCCCGTCATGACCTTTTTGAGCATGATGAACTCAGGGACGGATGCCGCTGCCGTGGAAAGCATGAACGCGAATGCCGTGCCGACAGGCAGTCCCTTGTTGATGAGTTCCCCCGTTATGGGGATGACAGACGTCACGTTTGCGTATGTAGGAATGCCAATCACGACGGCGAGGGGAACTGTCCACCACTGTCCGTTGCCAAGATGCGCGGCGATGAAACCGTCCGGCACGAATCCGTGCAACCCCGCCCCCAGTGCGATACCGACAAGCACCCAAAGCCAGATTCGGCGAAAGATGTCGCGCGTCTCCCCGATGGCGAACGAGAGGCGTTCGCGGAATGTAAGGCGGGCTGACATGGCACAACCTTTTCCCCCGCACGAACATTTACAGGGCGCAGACAGCGGCTCAAGCGCAATCAGAAAGCGTTCAGCACGTATTGCGTCGAAGAACATACCGCCCACGATGCCGGAGAGGAGTCCAAGCCCGACATAGAGCGAGGTGAGCCCCCAACCGAGCGACCCTGCGAACATCGCGACAGCTGCCTCGTTCACCGACGGCGACGTGATGAGAAACGCCATCGTGATGCCGAGCGGAATCCGCGCCGCCGTGAAGCCGAGGAAGAGCGGTATCGATGAGCAGGAGCAGAACGGCGTCACCGCGCCGAGCGTTGCAGCGAGGAAATAGCAGACGAACCGGCTCTTCCCGGACAGAAACGATCGGATCCGATTTGCGTCCAGCCCCGCCCGCAGGAAGCCGATGACGAATATCATCGCGGCGAGCAGTGCAAAGATCTTGGACGTGTCCTCGATGAAGAAGTGTACGGCGTCCGCGAGTTTCGTCTCGGAGGCAAGGCCGAGAACGTTGTAGGTTAGCCAGTCGGCTAAATGAGTGAATGCTTCTAGCATTTCTGTTGGTCCTTTCTTGTTGTCGTTTAGTTGGTTTGCTAAATGATTGGCTAAAAAAGAAGCTGTTACCGCTTCCTGGTCTTCAAGCACTCCAGCATGGTTGCCACGCACGGACAGGACAACCGGTAGTAGATCGACTTCCCCCGCCGTTCGTCGACGACCACGCCCGCATCCTTGAGGACGGCGAGGTGGCGGCTGATGGTCGGGAACTCATCGCCAACAGCCTCGACGAACTCGCACACGCAATGTTCGCCGTCGGCAAGCTGCTCGACTATCCACAGGCGCGTCGGGTGTCCGAGCGCCTTGAAGAACGCCGCATTGGGCTCTATCGCTTCTCTGTCGTATCTTTTCATCTGGTGTGCCTTGTGACATTTAGCAGTATAGCAAAATGATGGATGGATGTCAATAGGGTACGAAATTGGAGGTTCCCCAATTTTACTTTGGGCTGCCGAACCTTTGCGACCCCCTGCGCGGTTTTGGAAAAGCTCCGACGGTTGATGTTCTCGCGCAGACGCTTGCGCGCCCTGCGGGTTCGGCTACGCCGAATCTTCCCTCCGCTGCGCTGCGGTGCATTCCCGCTCCACGGCTTCGCACTTTTCAACCATAATCAGGAGACGCTGTTTTGCAGTGATTATAGCGGCCTTCGGCCGATTTATGCGGCACAG
>OCTW013395613.1_pt1 | contig 10054 bp, 8 predicted proteins | sample 1539671 | NCBI WGS metagenome assembly OCTW01 (sample SAMN02144230, study PRJEB22623) | gut metagenome | biome: sheep rumen | host: Ovis aries | place: New Zealand
AGACTAGGGATGTCGAGAAGGCTCACACTCTTTGTGCGTATGTGAAGTTTATTTATTACAAATGTATAAAGAAAATGATTATCTAATTATTAATAACTAAAAAAGAAAGATTATGAAAAAAACATTATTCTTTTTGCTTGCCCTCATGATGCCATTGATAGCAAGTGCAGATGAAGTAATAGTAGTTAATGGTATTCAGTATAACTGCTATACGTATAACAATGTAAACTATGCACAAGTTAAGGGCTATGAGACTGACTTGACAATTGCCAATATTCCAGGGAGTATTACCTCTGGTGGTAAACAATACACCGTAACATCAATAGGAAAGAGTGCTTTTTCTGGTTGTAGCACTTTGACCTCTGTTACGTTTCCAAACAGTATGATGGCTATCTCGGATTATGCCTTTTCAGGGTGTACGAGTCTAACTTCGATAACAATTCCTTCGGGTATGACAGAATCTATTGGAAATGGTGTTTTTCAGGGATGTACTAGTTTGTCATCCATAGTTGTTAACTCAGGAAACACAAAATATGATTCTCGAGATAATTGCAATGCGATTATTGAAACATCAACTAATAAACTTATCGCCGGTTGTAGGAATACCACTATTCCTACTACAGTAAGGAAAATTGGTCAAAGCGCTTTCTCCGCTCTTAACAATCTGACTTCAATAAACATACCAAGTAGTGTGAAAACTATTGAAGCCTCTGCCTTCCAGACAACAGGTCTAACTTCAGTGGACCTTTCGAATGTGACTTCCATTGGTGATTTTGCTTTCAACTCTTGCACAGGCTTGACATCAGTGACCACTAAAGCAAGTATTGGTTCTTATGCTTTCCAAGGATGTACAGGCTTGACATCAGTGACTATGACCTCTGGAACAACCATTGGCAACTATGCTTTCGATGGTTGCTATAGCTTAACCTCTGTGACTATGCCTAATACTCTTACGTCCATTGGCGATAATGCTTTTAATGGAACTTCAGTTAAAATAGTGACAATACCAAGTAGCGTTACATCCATAGGCAATTATGCATTCGTACCCTCAGGTGGCCTGACCTCAGTAACAGTAGAACGTACTTATCCATGTACATTAACAAGTAATCCATTCCCAAGTAGTTGGAAAGCTACGTTATATGTTCCAAAGGGTAGCAAGGCTTCTTATGAAGCAGCAAATTACTGGAAAGACTTTGGTACAATTAAGCTTAGTGGTTTGATTGAACAAACGCTGGCATTAACTTCAATTCCAACAAAAACTTATGGTGATGCAGCCTTTAGCTTACCAGCAACAACGGAAGAAGGTTTGACATTAACATGGTCGGTTGCTAACACAAATGTTGCAACTGTCAGCTCAAATGTGTTCACAATCAAAGGTGCCGGTACGACAACAGTTACTGCAACTCAAGCTGGGAATGATGAATATGAAGCTTTTTCACGTGAGTTTACATTAACTATCAACAAAGCTCAATTGACTATAATTGCTAATGACCAATCAATGACATACGGAGACATTATAACGTCGTTAGGGGCTAAATATTATGGCTTTAAATACGATGAAGAGCCATATAGTACCCTGACCACACTACCCACTATCGCTTGTAGTGCTACGAACACCAGCAATGTCGGAACATACAACATCGTTGTTTCTGGTGCCAAAGCAGCCAATTATAACATCACTCATATTAATGGAACGCTGACTATCAACAAGGCTCCGTTAACTATCACGGCTAAGAGTTATACCATCAACCAGAAAGATAACCTGCCTGAATTTGGGGTTACCTATGATGGTTTTAAGAATGATGAAACCAGCAGCGTGCTGACCACATTGCCTACTATTACATGCGATGCAACAGACTCAGAGACTGCTGGTGACTTTGACATCACTCCAAGCGGAGCAGCTGCCACGAACTATAGTTTCAACTATGTGAGCGGCACCTTGACAATTGATGAAGTTACATCAGTTAGCATTGCAATGAAAACAGGTAGCGGAGATTCACGTAATATGATAGCTTATAGCAGCAAGTACGGACTGGACTTCACCGACAGACCAGAACTCAAGGCATATATCGCATGTGGCTATAACAGTAAAAAAGAAGTTATGCTGGTACATGTAAACGTTGTTCCACCATATACAGGCATGGTCATTAAGACGACTAATGGCACTTATGATGGTGGAGAGTATGACGTACCGACAACGATAGAAGACTATTATTATGCCAACCTGCTGGTACCCGTGGTTGAAACAGGAACCGTAACACCTACAGAGACTATCGATGACGTGGAATATACGAATTTCACCATAGGTACACTTGATGGCGGAGGTATTGGCTTCGTGAAATTAACTACCAATTGGACGGCACATAATAAGTCCTATCTGCGTGTTCCAACAAGTCTGTATGAGAACACGTCTTATGCCCGTGCAATCAGAGGCTTCAACGTTGAGTTCGTAGAAGGCGAAAAGGCGACAGCCATCTTAAATGCTAAACACGAAATACAGGAGGACGAAGGCGACTATTACGATTTACTTGGTCGCAAGGTTAAGCCAAATAGGCAGGGCCTCTATATCCATAAAGGTAAGAAAGTGTTTATTAAGTAAGAAATAATTCAAAAAACAAATCCTCATGCAAAGAAATATGAAAAGAAAGTATGAATCACCCCAGTGTAAAACCATTGAATTGAAGTTTGCTCATCAGCTTCTGGCAGGCTCTAACCAAGAAAAAGAACCAGAGCCATTCCCTTCTGGCGAGGGCTATCCAGATGATTAAGTTTTAAGTCATGTAAACGCTTAACCCTTTTAACGAGATGTCGTCTCAATACCAACGAGGCGGCATCTCGTCGTTAGCGTACACGATATTATTTGGGAAGAAGTCGGAAGAAGGAGTTGGGCTATAGTTGCTTGGGAGGTATATGGGAGTTACCTCGGAGTTACCCATGACTTACCATAGAGTTGGTATAGACCTGGTATAGAGTTCGTTCAGACTTGGTTGGGGGATGTTTGCTATAGTTTTGAGGCTTTAATTCCTTTACAACGGTAAAGAAGTTACAAACCTCTTTTTCATGTTGCAAAGGTATGAAAAAGAATTGAAATAACCAAGTCTTTTTGCAAAAAAAATCTTTCGAGAACAGAAATGCTCAATCAAAATAAATTAGGGTGGGTGTCATCGCTGTAATCATAATCGGTGGGTTAGATGGCTAAGGTCTGTTGGCTGAAGGCTGATGTGAATTTTTCTTGAAATTATTTTGTAGTTTCAAAAAAACGTATTACCTTTGACTTTGTCCAAGCTACTTCGTCACGATAATGCCCCAAAATAAAAAAAAATCTTATTTTCTTGCATTATTCATAACTTAATCGTAACTTTGTACCCAGATGTATTACAAATAAATTACAAAGTATGGCAACTGCAATTATCAGAAAGCCTGCATCATTCCGTTTGATGGCTCATGCTGGCAAATGGTATTACGCTTGACAACTGAGTAACATTTAGAGGATGCTCCACATCGTAAGGCTGGAGTGAATGTGAGAACACCCGAAAGGGTAGAAACAGGAAACTAGCGTCATCCTCTATACTATATGGCTCACTCTTCGGAGTGGGCTTTTTCTTTTCTTCAGCGGAAGAACTAAAATAAATTAGGGTGGGTGTCATCGGTGTAATCGTCATCGGGGTAGGATGGTAAGATGTCTTATTATCCACACATACTTCAAGGAAAGTACAAAGGTTGTATGGAGTGATTTCTCATGCCCTTCTCATACTCATTATCTTTGATTTGTTTGCCATAGTTTTTTCAATTTTGCATTGTCTCTTTCAGTTTGCCCTCTGCTTGCAACGCCTGGAGGTCAAAGCCTATGTCTTTTATGATTTTGCGCACCACATTCATCTTGATATTGCTGGTGTCAGATTTGTCGTATAGTAAAAGGAGGATTACTACACCATCGCGCTCATTAACCATATAAGTGAATGTGATGACACGAGCACCTCCAGATTGACCACGCCCCTTCGAGGTTATGGTCATACGGATTTTGCGAATACCTGGCGAGATTTCTGTGCCCTGATAGGGATTATTTAAAATGCTATCACGGAAGTCTGAGAGGTCGTCTACGAAACTCCTGTGGCGCTTGGCTAATCGCTTTGCCTCAGCGTCAAAATAACTAGTGGTTTGAATCTCGAAGGTCATCAATTAGATTGTCAAGTGTATTCAACTTCCGTTTCCCTTTTATCGATTCCTTTGCTTCCATAAGCGCACCACGAAGCTCTGCGCTCAGGTCACGCTTATTGATAATGATGTCATCCTCTGTAATGGGGACAACACGAAAACTGCCGATACGCGATTTCACCACTACGTCTTCACCGCTTAGGGCTACTCCTACGTATCTTGCCGTATTTGCCCTGAAGTCTCTACCTGTTACTACTACCATAATTCTTGTCTATTTATGTTCTTGGGGACAAAGGTACAACTTTTTTTTGAATTGTGTACCATATTGGTATTTTTTTTTATTTTCTCTAAATCTAAAAATCAAGTGAAACTTTTTCTACAACCTTAATGTGTCAAAGTGGCGTTGTGGCGAAAACGTTTCTGAAATTCGCATAAATATGCATTTTATAGGTCGGTTAAGGGGTAAATATTATGCTTTTATTCGGACAAAATTTTAGTCTAAGGTCAAAGGTCAAAAGTAAAAATAAATTAGGGTGGGTGTAATCGCTGTAATCGTAATCGGTGGGTTTGATGGCTGAGGTCTGAGGGCTGATGGTTGATTCTAAAAAGGGGCTTTTTTTTGTTCCCTCGGGAGGGAAAAAATTTTTCTCCCCGATGAAAATAATTTTTCACTTCGGAGCAGATTTTGTGCGCTCATCACCTAACTGGCATCGATGACGATGACACCGATTACAATGGGGTAATTTATTTTTGTAAGGGTAGGGTAATTTGCAGAGTCACTATTTAATATATAATTATATATTAAATAGTGAACTAAATTCCTCAGAATAAATAGGGGGCGTTGTCATCTGTCAACTGTCATCGCTGGTGGGGAAATTATAAAAAATAATTGATTTTTCTTTGCAGAATAAAAATTTATTCTTAATTTTGCAGCCAGAACAAATAGTGTGTTATATGTCTAAGAAAGAATGCATAGATATACTGAAGAAATCCAGTGACACTCTGAAAAGTGAATACGGAATAACATCATTGCGTCTTTTTGGTTCAGCAGCGAGAGATGAGCAAAAAGATAGCAGCGACATAGATGTGTTTGTTGATACTCTGACTCCCAATCCTTTTCTGCTGATGGAGGCAAAAGAATATCTTGAGAAATCTATGGGACGTTCTGTTGATATTATACGTAATCACAGCAATCTGAATCCAAGACTTAGAAAACGTATAGAAAGGGATGGAATCACTGTCTTCTGAAACCAAAAGATATTGTATCACATCATTATTTTGATGTTGACCCAGCACAGGTCTTGTGGATTGTTAAGAATGAAACTACTCCGCTAAAAACTGCAATCGATACTTTTATCGAAAAATTAGAGGAAGAGTAAAGAATAAACTACTTTTGCAGGCATGAAATCGAAATTACTGAAATTAGACAAGCCTTACAACGTGATATACGCTGGGGGCAAGGTAGGAAAGCATATTGCCACATTGATGGTGTGGAATGAAGTGGATGACGAAGATGGTATGGGTATCATGGATGCTGTTTCGTATCCTGTTATCGATGAGGGTGAGGAGTTTCCTGCAGGTACCTTGTGCGATAATGTGGAACTGCACGATTGCCGTGTGATATGCTCTGAAATCAAGAAGGCTAATATCTTCTGGCTGGCAAAGATTATAGAATATGACTTCCGCCAGATAGAGCCTGCTGGGGCTGATTATATCCTGGAGCGTTTGAAGCTGTTGGGGACCAAGATAGCAATGCCAACAGAGAAAGATGAGAAAACTGGCAAGGAGGTGATGATGACCGACTTTGACCTGTCATTGAATATATGGAAGGTGTCTGGGCCTATTGGCGAGGATGACAAGGGCGTTTTTCGCGTAAATACGTTGTCGTGTCAGGGTTTCTATTTTGAGGCGATGGGCACTCCTGAGGAGATTTTCAACGAACTGGAGTACCAGAAGAATGTCTATCATGGTGCGTTTTATGAAATGAATATCTTTATCAAGATAAATTTCCATTCGTATGATGGCTACATTGAGGATGTTATTAAGCGATTAAACGAATCACATTATTAAGGAGGCAACGCTGATGGAAATGACAATAACAGGGCTGCCACCAATACCTGTAGAATATATCGTAGGTGTTGCTCAGACGAAGGATACTGATGCCAGACGCCGCCCTTATGTGAGCCTGATAGAAGATTGGGGCAAGGAGCAGAATATGGAACAGGAGGCAAGTGATGTGCTGAAGCAGTTGCGTGATAATCCGGAGATTAATGTAAAGAAAATGCCTGCGGAGTTTTCGCCAAAGTATCGAGAACCAGAGGTGGCAAAGCAACTGATAGCAATAATAAACGATATTAATGACATCATTAGCACGAAAAGTGAGTTATGGACATGGGCACATGTGATGCGTGTAATGATTGATGAGGGTATTCTTATCAAATTAAGAGTTAACCGTTTTGATGCAATTATCTGCTCCATGATTCCTGGAAAAGGACGCGACACTGTGCGTAAAAGTGGTAAATACAGTTATTTGATGGACCAAAAGATGCCTTGGTCTATGTGGAGTTCAACTATTGAAGCTAATTTAGGTGGTGAAAAAACTATCTGTAACATGATAGCACAGAAATTTTCTCCTATACTTGAGCGAACGATTAGGATGGAATACTAGGCCCCCTCCCGACTCAATGGTCTTTGCACCCCCTTCGGTTCCCCCGTTTCGCGGGGGACAGACCCCCCCAGTTAGGGGAGGGGTATGTTTAGAGTTGAGAGTTTAGAGGCAGTGGTAAGTTGAGAGTTTATAGTTGAGAGAAAAATTAGGGCATTTTTGAGGTTTTTTGAAATTTTGGACCTTAAAATTGCCCAATTTTGTTCCGATTTGTTTCCGACATTTTCCAACTTTTTTTCGACATTTTCCGAAACTTTTCCAAAACCCTTCCAACCCGAAAACATGGGGCTTGAAGACAAAAAAATGCCAAAAAAACATATTACCTTTGCAGTGCCGAAATCAAATTTTCGGTTTGTGAAAATTATGTTTAAATTAAAAACTATGGCATTTAGCCCTAATGCCAAATCAAAAGGGCAAGTTTTCGAGAAGAGTCTCGAAGAGTTTGTTAACGTCACTAAGTCATACGAGGTGGCAAGTCTTATTAACCGCATTCGCCAGACGGAAGACAAGGAGGAACGTCGTCGTCTGAAGGGTCAGTTGCCCTTCCGTTGTCCTCACTACTTCCGCTTTGCCAATGACCATCGCTCACAGGATTCTATTCTGCCAGAGGAGTTTACCTTTCAGACCTGTGTGGACATCGATGATGCCAGCCAGGTAGAAAAGGCTCTCGCATGTGCGTACAACCTTGATAAGGAAGAGGGTGGCAAATGGAAGGGTATGCTCTTGCATGCAGAGTATTCGGCATCGAAGAAACTGCACCTTGACATCCGCATTCCAATAGGAATGACGATAGAGGAAGCACAGAGGGCTTATACCCAAGCGCTGGGAGTGGACTTTGATGCTGACTGCTGTTCGCCAGAACGCATGATTTACATCACTGACGAAGCATCCCAACTCTATACCAGCGACCAATGGCAGGCTCGTCTGTCTGACGAAGAGATAGCCTTGCGCAGAAAGGCATACGAAGAGCGCGGATTGGATATCGATGGAAGAAGGGGGAACCAAAACGAAAACCAAAACGTTAACGATGACGATTACAGCGATGACAAGGGGGCAATTTATCCTGATGAGTATGAGAAGATTCCTTACACAATGATTGTAGAGGTGTTGGTACAACTGATGGGCGGAAAGCCTGCGCATGGAAGTCGCAATCGCTTTATCTATGCTATAACTTGTCAGTTGCGTCATGTATGCAATGATGACCCAAAGTGGATAAGGAAGATTCTTCCAGACTTTGGTGAAAACCATAACCGTGTGACAGAAAGCATCGAAAGCGCCTGCAATCGAAAGCAACAGCCTGTTATGTCAGAATTGATGGAGAAAACTCTGAAACTTTGCCGTCAGCGTCTGGGTTTGGAGAATGAAGAAGGCAAGGATTCCCTGATGCACGAGCCACAGATGCCGTCAAGGCTGCCAGCACCTATTCGCCATGCCATCTCGAAAGTGCCTGACCACTGCCGTCCTGCTTTGGCACATGCTATATTCCCTGCATGGGCAGTAAGAATGGGGGGCGTAAAACTGGAGTATGCTGACAATTCGGAAATGGAGGCAACTATGATGAACGTCTTGGTGGCTCCAATGGCAACAGGTAAGTCATGTATCAAGAAGCCTATCGATGTTTGTCTGAAGGACATCATAGCTCGTGATAACGAAAGCCGAGCCAGGGAGCAGCAGTGGAAGGATGACCAGAACTCCAAGGCAGCAAACAGAAAGGGTGATGACAGACCAAAAGATATCTGCATACAGGTGGTTGATTCAGACATGACAAATGCTGCCTTTACACAGCGTCTTGCTGATGCAGAACGTGCTGGGCATAAGTGCCTCTACACCAGAATGGATGAAGTGGAAATGCTCTCGAAGATGGCTGGTGGCAGCTCAAAGGAAATGGTGAGCAGAATAATATGCCGAAACTTCGATACTGATATGTACGGACAGGAGCGAGTAGGGGCGCAGTCAATTACAGCAAGAGCACCAATCAGATGGTGTTGGAATGCCTCTACCACGCCTGCCGCTGCTATGCGATATTTCAGAAAGAATGTCAACGACGGAACAGTATCACGACTGAATTTCTGCACCATTCCCAAGATAGAAGATGATGGCGATATTCCTATCTATAAACGCTATGACGAAAAGTATGAAATGCAGATGATGCCATACTTAAAACTGCTTGATGCTGCAGATGGTCTCATAGTGTGTCAGCAGGCAAAGAAACTGGCACGAGACCTTTGTAAACTGGCAGTTGACAGGGCTGTCCTCTGTGATGATGAGGGATATCGCATCATGGCACGTCGAGCTGCTGTGATAGTCTTCAGAAAAGCCTGCATACTCTATGTGATGAATGGCTATAAATGGTCCAGGGAAATAGAGGATTTCTGTAGATGGTCATTCGATTACGATATGTGGATAAAGATGTCACTGTTCAGCGAATCGCTGGGAGAAGATTTGGACAAGGAAAAAGAGGTCATACGAGGTGGCTTGCCAAATATGCTGGATCAGTTACAAGATACCTTCTCACGTGATGATGTGTATCACTTACGTATCATTATGGGAAAGAAAGATCCTAATCCGAAGAACCAGTTAGGGCAGTGGAAGAAGCGTGGATACATTGTTTGGGACGAATCGATAAAAAAGTATCGTAAGACACAAAAATATTTCTTAAGCCGAGCGGCTTAAGAAATATTTCTCCCAAGCGATGACGATTACACCGATGACAGGGGGGCTTTTTATAGTTGAGAGTTGATAGTTGAGAGTTGAGAGTTGATAGTTTAGAGTTTAGAGTCAGTTGTAATCGCAATAGACAAATAATTATAATTTTCAATGTTCAATGTTCAATTTTCAATTAATTTTCGTACCTTCGCACCCGAAAATGGCAATACAAGTAACATATAGGAGGACAAGGCGGTTGACTATGCGGATAGTCAAGAGTGGCGAGGTGCATATTTCTGCTCCTATTGGTATGCCGAGGTCGAGGATTGAGGAGTTTATTGAGAAAAACCGCGACTGGATAGTAAAGGCACGCGAGAACACCCTCAACCGCCAACAGAGCAGACAGGCTTTCTATGACCAGTTGCCACTGACTACTGCTACCCAGAAGCGTGAGGCAAGGAATCGACTCGAAACCCTTGTCATTCCTATGGTGGAGCATTATTCCCGCGTCATTGGAGTTACGCAACCTGAGATTCGATACAGGGCTATGACATCGCGTTGGGGAACGTGTAAGACAAGGGAAGGAAT
>OCTW013402839.1_pt1 | contig 10054 bp, 9 predicted proteins | sample 1539671 | NCBI WGS metagenome assembly OCTW01 (sample SAMN02144230, study PRJEB22623) | gut metagenome | biome: sheep rumen | host: Ovis aries | place: New Zealand
CAATTAGAAACGCAGCAGGGAGAAATAATTTTGTTTTATCCGTCATGGATTCATAGTACCAGATGAGAAGAAGGAATGAAACACTCTCCTCTGCTGTTCTGATTGCGAGGTTGAGTTAGGTGGCTTTCAGATAAGACAGTCCTTCAGCTATTATGAAGAAGAAGCGTACCATATCGACAAAATTTATATCAACCTACCTTAAAAATGGGTTAAGGTACAGTTGAGAGAGTACGCTAATTCTATGGAGCTATCGGAATTTTCTATTGAGTATCAGATTGGGATTTATGAGGACTTGGCAAAGACCTTCAGCAATTCCAAGTGTCATCATAGAATTGATTACTAACAAACAAGAGGCGCATCCTTGGTAAGTGCGCCTCTTCTTTTTGTCATCAGTAATTAACACTTAAGGTATAGGTGCTACTATAATCATTCCATATAGATATGTCAGGTGCTCCTCTCTTGCTATACTCCCATGACCTCCCGTGATTGCCTTCACCACCATTACCGTTGTTTCTGTAACCCAAGGTTTTTATTTGAGTAACCCATTTGTTGAAATTAGCCTTTCCGTAGGAGGTTACACTAATGTTGCCTCCATAAGGATTTGTTGAAACACAGATAAAAGTGGCCTTTTCATTCTTTGGCGAAGCCTCAATCTCAACTCCCGAATAGTTTTCGTGGGCAATTTGCAGGCGGCAGTTTTTGTAGAAATAGAACTCGGCCTCTGATTTCTGATATAACTTAACATATCCATTTTTAGATAAAATTACGCTTGCCTGAGAATTACGAGCACTTATGTACTGTCTTAGTTTTAAGAAATCACCAACAGATATTATTCCCTGGGAATAAGCAACGAAGGGGAAAAACAATATTGCCAAAAATAGAACAGATTTTTTCATATATAATTTCACTAGTGTCCGGTTAAATTCTTCCGAACGTTAATTAAATGTTTAAATTTCAATGAGATACAGCGATTTTAAAATTTTCCGATTTGATTTTGTATCTTTGTACTGTCTCATATATAAGATAGCACAGGATATGAATGCCGGAAATACTGTATTCTCGCAACTGATGTCTCTCATCCCTGACTACGAGCTCAGGAAATGTATTGACAGATATAGAGGGGATTTTCATGCAAGACGTTTCACTTGCCGTGACCAATTCCTTGTTATGAGTTATGCTCAGCTGACCAGCAGCGCAAGCCTTCGTAGCATAGAGGCTCAGTTGGCTGCCTTCAACTCCAAGTTGTATCATGCCGGTCTGAAGGTGATGCCCAAGTCCACTCTCGCCGACATGAACGAGAAGAAGGACTGGCGTATCTATCAGGACTACGCAATGGTACTTGTCGAGAGGGCTAAAGTCCTGTATAAAGATGAATACTATCGGTTGGGCATTGACAATATGGTGTATGCCTTTGACAGCAGTACCATCAACCTGTGTCTGCAACTCTGCCCTTGGGCGAAGTTCCATCATGACAAAGGTGCTTTCAAGATGCACACCTTGATTGATGTAAAGAACAACATACCCAACTTCATTATGCTTACTCCAGGTAACGTCCATGACACTCAGGCTATGGACAGCCTGCCTATAGAAGCAGGGGCTTACTACCTGATGGATAAAGGCTATGTGGACTTTGACCGTCTGTTCCGTCTCTTCCAACAGCAGAAGGCTTACTTTGTCACCAGAGCAAAGGACAACATGAAGTATTCCGTATTCGAGGCAAGAGAAGTTGACAGGCAGACTGGCGTCATCTCTGACGAGTCCATCAGTCTTACTGGTCTCTTTACAGCCAAGAAGTACCCTGATTTGTTGCGCTTGGTCGTATATGAGGACTTTGCGCAGAACGTAGTGTATCGATTTCTGACAAATGACTTCACACTTGAGGCAATTACCATTGCAGAACTGTACCGAGAGCGCTGGACTATCGAGACGTTCTTCAAATGGATCAAGCAGCACCTGCACATCAAGACGTTCTATGGGACGTCCCAGAAAGCAGTCTTCACACAGATATGGATTGCCATCTGTGACTACCTGCTGCTTATTATTGCTCTGAAGATGTATCATATCGAACAAAATCTTTACATATTCTCTAATGTCATCGGCCAAGTTCTATTTGAGAGGACTCCGCTAAATGAACTTTTTGACAAACCAATTATTAATCAAAATCCGGAAGATGACCGCCAACTTTCGTTTTGGTGAAATTTAACCGGACAGTAGTGATATAATTTTTTTATTTAATACTAATTAATTCAAAGAGTGTTTGCATCTTACCAACAGCCTAAACTGAATATGTTAATCCTTTATATCTCTAATCATTTGAATTTGATAGATTTCTAATTTTATCATCGTATTCATCTTGTGTAAGGACGCCACGATCTAAAAGGAGTTTTAAGTTGTTCAAATCCGCTTGTTGAGAGATTTCGCTATTTTCCTCCCCTTTTACATCATTGTTTATCTCTCTTATGCGCCCTTCTTTTTGTTCTCCTATCGCTCTTTGTCATTCATCTATATCCAACATGTAACGAGAACCTTTTGCAGATATTCGGATTTCTGGACTCCCACGTTTTATGTAATAATAATTTGAACCAAATCGGTCTGAGCCTCCCCTTGTATTATCCAAACGATAACCAAGTGCTTTAGTCTGGTTGATCCACTGGTTAAATATTGTCTTTGTGTAAACTACAACACAAAAACCTCCGTTGTAAAAATGTACATAACTGGCATCAGAAGTTTTTCTGTCTGCTTCAAAATATTCTCCGTCAGAATGATATGATTTGTCATCAACATAGATTAGACGACAATTTTTATAAGCGTAGTCGTCTCCTTCGTAATTAAACGTCTTATTATACCCCTTGTTTTTAAGAATATACACCCATGATGTCGTTTCGGCAACAAGTCCTTTCCTAATATTAAGTATATCGCTAACAGACAAAAATGTTTGGCATTTCCCCAATATTGGAATCAATAATAATGCAAGAATCAAGACTTTTTTAATCATAATGTTTAAAGTTTAAAGAATATTGTTATATGTAGGTTTGTATTGTATGTTCCATTGCAGAGGTTAAAATTGTTTCCATATTAGGTGTAAGCCTAAGTGGAGTAAATATTATCGCACCTATCTTTACCTTATTACGATATGAGCCTTTTGGCCAGCCGTAAAAACTCAGTAAAAACTCTATTGAATATGCCCCTTTATGTGATATATAGTCAGTGCCGATATTCTTTTGAGGGCTTCCTTGATATATAATATTATCATTAATGTCTCTTTCTATTACCTCAAGTTCTGTTCCGCTGATCTCATATCCCAATGACTCCGTAGTTGCTACCATTAGGTTAGTTATACTGGAATCCCAAGTGAGATTAAAAGGAAAGATGCGGCTATTTGCTGGTGCTGGTTCTATAGTATAGCTGTTGTTGGCACTCACATCTGCATAACATGTGCACGGCGATATGCTCAACGGGTAGAAACTTTCAATCCAAAAGGTGCAAACCTCATAATAGTTATTATCTGTGCTACTAATACGGTGCAGACAGGTATAACCAACCTTTAGCTTTTTTGCATTTCTATCTGCTTTCCCTCTTGCCTCTCCAGAATACAAAACATTATCACTAGCATCATATTCTATCACTTTTTTCTCCCATTTCTCTCTGGCCACCTCAAACGTAAGCCCATATACTTTGGCTTCTTCTATCCAAATTCTTCTCATGTCGTCAGAAACGTCATTTATTGAATAAATAGGATATGCGTTCGAGAAGTCGGGCATGTTATAATCGTATGTACAGCAGACGAAGGATAGTGCCGTTATTACGATGCTCACTGCTATTATCGAATTTTTTTTCATATCTCTGAAATTTTAGAAATGTAAACGTAAACCTGCATATAGATTTATGCGATTGAGTGTATGACGGTCTATGAGCGGAGCCATACTGGACTTGCCTGTTGCAACGTTATAATCTGCACCTACCATCAATTGTAAAGGATACCACAAATTGACACAGAGCCTTACACCTCCATGAGCAATGAAAGAATGGTAATATAGACCTTTGTCTTCTTCTGTGTGGCTGCTGTTCAAGCCTCGGAAATACAAGTCTCTCCACAATCCTATTTGGTCATCGCCAGGGTACTGATATTCATTGTCCCAATAATACATAGGGTCATTCCCCCCTGTCAAAAAAGAGTATTGATAACCTGCCAATATGTAAGGCATGATTTCCAACCTTCCCAGAAAGTTAAAGCCAGCCCCATATCCGACAGATATATTGGCGTTGTTTAATGTTGGTTGAATGGTCTTAGTTTCATCCCACCACACACCAGCTGGCTCTTTCGTGTGTCGATTATAACCAACAGCAGTAATAAGATATTGTGCTATCCCTTTAGACGAAAAGCTCAGAAGATATTCGTATTGTAACCTTCCTCCTATTCGGGCATCTTCACCGAAGCTCCCTTGTCCCATGACAGAGACAGAAGAACGATGCCTGTCCTTTAGAACTGCCACATCACCCTTCTTAGTTGACGGAAAAGATCCACTTATCATATACATTCTAGTAGCATCTTTGGAAATTTCTGTTGCCCTGGTCGTACACACTTTTTTTGAGTAATAGTCTCCATTATTTCCTTCAGTAAAGCGATAAACATAAATACGGCTTGTTTTCTTTACTCCCATATCTCCCCCCATTCTTGCTGTAAAAGGGAAACGGCTTGTTACAGGACCACGAACAGCAAATGCCGGAACTTTTTTAGCTATGTCATAAACAAGTTCATTGTCGTCTGTGCTGTTCTTGGGAACCTTGCCTTCTGCCACCTTTTTAACAGGAACATGGATTTGATCATACAAGTTGGGATTTCTCCAATTTAGATATGCCTGTTCTATAATACGGTCATCTATTTCAACATGGTAGGCTACCCAATACTTCTTTACCTTTTTCCTTTTTTGTCTCTTCTCGAAAACGATGATATAGTTATTTTTCAGAAGTTGATGCGCTACTTCCCTTTTCAGTATGTCCTGTACTTCTGCGCTAGCATCCTTCAGTGCTACTTCAAGTTCTTCGATGGTGGTGTTTTGCAGAGCCTGTTCGTAAAGCTTATCCATGTGAAGTCCCTGGCTATCGCGCATAAAGAGTGAGTCCAGTACTTCCTTTCCGATATTCTCCTTGTTAAAATAAGAACTCCTCAAATTTCCAATAACCCGGATATTGGGATTATTAGTCATACATAATGTCCGTTCGTTACTCATTACGCCCACTTTCACATACTTCGAGTCAAATGTCAGTTTTTGTGAGTTTGCAGAAACGCTATAAGCCAACAACAACGTTAATAATAAAATTGATTTTTTCATGATGCAGAATACGATTAAAACCAACTGAAAATGTTATAGACTAACTTGGGTAAGGAACCAAAGAAAGCTGAGACCACACGTGAAGAAGCATTGATTTTCTCTACCTCTAACCGTTCGGCGCTTAAGATTTTCGTTTTCTCAATATCGAGACGTTTGTTTTCAAGCTGTGAGATTCTGTTGGTCATCTGGCGATTAAGCCTGTCAACCTCGTTCTTGTAATAATTAGAAGAAAGAATAACCTGAGAGACATAGCTTGCCGCTTCCTGTGCGCCAACCTCATTTGGATTTGAACTCCATGCAGCTTTTGCCTTTGCTAATAAGGTGTTGTTGTCTCTTTCAATGATTTTTGCACCACATTTTCTTACCAATGTCTGTGCTTTATCATAATAGGAACACGCGAATGGGATGACAGACAATCGTAATAGAGCTTCCTCATAGTTATTGGATGACATATACCCCTCCGCCTCTTTTATTAGCTTGGGGGCAGCGGCATTATAGTAAGAAACAATACACTGCTTGCTCTGCTCTATCATTTCATGTAATCCGGCATCTTTGACATTCATCTTCCTAATGGCAGAATAGAGAGCTTCCTTGTATGAGTCGCCAACACCTGTTAGTTCCATATTGTATGCCCCGAATTTGTTACCTGCCTCTCCATCACCAACATACAAGGTAACGCTCACCTTCATGGATGTTTTTTGGGGGATTGTGGCAGTTTCATTTGCTGACAGAACATTAACGGATGGCGTGATGATGAATTTCGTGTCGTAACCTCCAGTCACACCATTGGCTGTTACAACCTGGTTCAGTTTGTCTTCCAAAATCCTTTGTGTCGTAGCATCCACATTAGCCCCAGTAGCAATGTATGGGGTAATGGTTATTTTTCCAAATGGTGCATCCTGTCCCATAGCTTGCACCGTACACAGAAGTAGAAGAAAAGCTATAAAATTTGTCCTCATAATTATTTTCCTCCTAATGTTAAGTAAACCTTACCTATTCCTACAGCATGAGTAGAAACGGATATACCATAGTTTGACAATAGCTGAACAAGTCCAGTCTTGACAAAATCTTCCATAGAGAGTGCCTTCTGTCTTCCAAAAGCAGCCTTACCAACTAACGGGATATGCACCTGATCTAACTTCATACTTACTCTTGAAGTCTTAGACCCCGTATATGCTCCACCAACAGTATGTTCCGACATCCACATTTCGATAAGGTCAGATAACTCCCCGTCCTCACCATTATACTTTACGGTAGATTCAAGATTCAGCGGGCATGTAGAAGATACCTTGATGATAATGGAGCCTTCACGACCTTTAGCCTGCATATTGTCGTAGTAATTAGTGAGTCCCAATGCGAAGGCTTCAATATTGTCGGTGACTGCGGACTTGATAAGCATACTTACTGAGCCTGCTGACGTTTTTGTTATCGGCCCAAAAGCTTGAAGAGCCTTTTTAGAGGCACAGTCAATGGATGACACCCGTAGATTTAACTGAAGGTCGGGGCCATACTGGACAATCTTCGGAGATACCTTCACCATAATGTCTGCACCAGCGACTCTTGACAGCTTATCAAGATCGTCCTCAACAATCATTCCATCATCTTTCGCTTGTAAAACATTGTCAAGCGCGGCTTCCTCCTTAATATCATCAAGGGTCTGCTGAAGGTTTGTAAGTGGGAAACCATAGTCAGCCATCAGGTTTTCAAAGGTGTTTATCGCATCAAGTATGTTGTCGTTCCTCATTGCAGCCTTATAGTCTGCGACCTTCTCCCCGACAGAGTTCAATTTGTACATTCCTGAGTTTATACAGAAAGCCTCTTCCGGCACGACCATGACCTTGGGCTTTTGAATTTTCTGTTGTGCCATCATAACACAGGAAATGATTGCCACTAGAGCGGTCAGTAAGATTTTTTTCATATCATTCGTTTTTTAGTAGTTACTTAGTTCACTTATTGCTGTCTTGAAGCCTGCATCCTTGAAATATCCAGCAAGACCTTTCCAGTCAACAATGAGCAGAATTTGTATGCGTCTGCCACCATTTACCTTTACATTATCAGCCCCCATTGGATAGGTGCTATTTACCTTACTGACGAAATCCAAAAATTTGCCTTTCCTGAAGAAATTATCGAAATAGGTTTTGTTGCTATTGTATGTTTCTCTTCCTGCAACAAGGACAGCTGGGCAACCATCCATTTCACCCTCCCCATTTATGCCATCGAAGGTAATTGCAGCAACAGCATCTATCATTGCCTTTTCTATTGCCTTGTCAGCTGAACCACCTACTGCTATGGCCTTCACCATCTTTGTCCCTGCCGCAGCACTTCGGACAACATAGACTTCACGCTGCGAATCTATGCTGAACGGATATTTTTTTGCATTCACTGACCCCCATATGAATGTCAATAAAGCTAACGTAACAAAGATCTTATTTCTCATCTTGTACTATTCGCGTTCCCGTTGCCGCTCACTCCACTATTGCAGCATATATAGTTTCAGGTACAAGAAAAGCATGGAGATTATTAACCGCCGTCTTAGCTTAGGCTCTGGAAAAACCTCATCAGAAACAACAGATAACAGTAACCCCATGCTCGTGTATTGATGACCTTGCGAGCATGGAGCTTTGCAAGGGATACATCAAACCACACAAGATGGGCGTTAGTGTTGACCCGTCCCTCTGATTTTTAAGTTTTCCAGACTTCAAGCTAAAGGACAAGACAAATTAACGCCTTCTTGGTCTCTGGCTGTCACTCATCGAATCCTAAAATCCGCTGAGAGGTCCAAAAGACACTGCAAATATAGTGATTATTTTTTAATAATTGCACACCCATTCCTTTCTTTTTTGCTTTTTTAGTACTTCAGAGATAAATTAGAGAGAAAGACAGCAAGGAGGATACCTGTTCCAACGAGCCTCGAGTAAGACGCAATTGATGACTCTCTTATAAATGCGAACGAGGACTACTCTCGATGCCCGTGAGGACTATCCTCGTCGGTCGCGAGGACTATCCTCAAGGCCTTCGAGACGGCACTTCGTCAATGACAAAGGTATACTTTGATGTCGACAAAGATATACTTTGTTGGCGAGAAAGCGGTACTTTGATGCCGATAAAGTGGTGCTTTGTCGTTAGAAGTTCACCACACGAATATAGAAAGAATAGAATTTTTTGCCTATCCCCCTCATTCTTGTGGAACACCTGGGGTCAGCCTGATCCAGAGCCTTACCTCAAAAAAGTTTTATTTTTCACTCCAAATCATACACATCTGTCACAAATCCTTTGTACATCGGGGTTTGAGGAGTGAGAGATGTAGTGATAGATGTGATAGACAAGGCCGAAATTTAAAGCATTTTAACTAAAAAACGTATATAAACTCTTTGTCACTGGTCGTGACACAGCCATTCTTCCATGAACTTGTCGTATACCTCGTAGACTCCTTGCTGATGGGTCAACAACTGTTTCTCAATGAGAGCTTGGGAAGACTTCTGTACGCTGCTGGCTGAAGCGAGCTGGTAGCGCTTGATAAACGGTGCTCCTGTTATCTGTCGTGCCTTGCCTTCATGACTTACGGCAACAAGGAGGTCACGTTGTCGGGCGGTCAGCTGGTAAAGAACATCTTTGTATGCTTCCTCGTTTTGGCAGATAATCTGCTGAACGGCTTTGTCGACATCCTCTATCTGTACATGATTTTTGGTGGCAAAGAGCTGGTTGAGAACTTTCTGCAGATACCATGTGGTGCCGTCAAAGCGTTGATAGATAGCAGCCACGACACCATCGTCTAACTGCTTGTCTGCCGTCTCGAAATGTTTTCTGGCAAACTCATTGTAAGCAGGCAATGGCACAGGCTTGAGGAACATCATGGAGACACTTTGGTAGAATGGTCTTGCCGGGGATGAAAACATCTCGCTCATCATGCTCTTCTGAGAACCCGAAAACACAAAGACGGCATTACGACACTGTTGTACGTATATTTCTAAACATCCAAGAAATTATCCAAAAAAGATTATCCGATTTGGATAATTGTCTAAATGCCAGCATGTACTGGTACCTAATTTTGCGCGAGAAAAAGAAACACTGCGGTTGTGGGCGGACCTTGACGGGTGCAAAGACGGCTCTGGCAGGGTGGAAGGACGGACTTTGGCGGGTGTGAAGATAGTTCTCGTCGGTTTTCGGCGCCCGCCGAAAATAAACGCAGCGGCCGCCGAAATGATTTTCCGCGCCCGCTGCGAATGATTTTCGCGCCCGCTACGAACCTTTTTTTATATATAACACCTTCTCTTTTTGTATATACAAAAAGTACATTTACCTTACCACGCATAGTCTTCTACGTGGCTATGATCAGGCGTTTACAGAATCTGCTTGTACAGGCTGACGATGTCGTCGCGAGTTACCTCACGGGGATTGCCTGGGGTGCAGACGTCGCGAATAGCCTGGTCGGCCAGGGCGTCGATGTCCTTCTCGGTAATGCCCAAATCGGTCAGCTTCTTGTTGGTGCCGACACGGGCGCTCAGGTCCTCAATGGCCTTGCAGGCTGCCTCTGCGGCCTGGTCGACGCTCATGCCCTGCTGGTAGACGCCACAAGCCTTGGCGATGTCTACATACTTCTCCTTGGCGGCAGGCATGTTGAAGCGCATGACGGTGGGCAGCAACATGGCGCAGGCTACGCCGTGGGGCACATCGAACAGTGCCGACAGGGGGTGAGCCATGCCGTGGTCGACGCCCAGACC
>OCTW011480405.1_pt1 | contig 10053 bp, 6 predicted proteins | sample 1539671 | NCBI WGS metagenome assembly OCTW01 (sample SAMN02144230, study PRJEB22623) | gut metagenome | biome: sheep rumen | host: Ovis aries | place: New Zealand
GGTTTATCATTTCCATCATATGTAAATACTATATTTTTAAATTCTATATTACCTTTTATATCATCTTTATTTATTGATATGTCATTACTTTCTTTATTCATTTCTTCTTCATCTAAAAATTCAAATACTCTCTCTGATGAAGCAGCCGCACTTTGCATTGATGTCAAACTTTGTGCAAATTGAGAAAGTGGTTGCGTAAATAATCTTATATATGTCATGAATGCCACTATAACACCAAATGTAATCATATCATTTTTTACAAGTAATGCTCCAACTATGCATACACAGACATAACCAAAATTACCTATAAATCCCATCATTGGCATCATAAGTCCAGATAAAAATTGACTTTTTCTATTTGCTTCATATACTTTTTCATTATATTCATCAAACTTTTTATCAGATATATTTTTACCATTATATACTTTAACAACATTAAGTGAAGAATATACTTCTTCAATATGTGAATTTAAATTACCCAATTCTTCTTGTCTTGCTTTAAAATATTTTTGAGACTTAGATAATATTTTACCCATAAATACAAAACCAAATATACTTGATACAATCGCAGTTATTGCCATTATATAATTTGTATAAAACATCATTATAAGTGACCCTAAAAATAATGTTATACTTGTAACTAAACTTGCTAGTGATTGATTCATTGTACCTGATAGAGTATCTACGTCATTGGTTACTCTAGATAATATATCACCTGATTGATGCTTATCAAAATATTTAAGTGGTAACTTATTAATTTTACTTGATATATTACTTCTTAATTTTCTAGCAAAATTATTTGAAACAAAAGTCATTATTAAAGATTGCATAAACGAAAATAACGCACTTATTATGTATATAATTATTAGAAATAATGACATTTTTTTTATTTGTTTCATGTCCATTTTTGGTTCAATTATTTTCCTAACAGATTTAGGTAATTTATCTAATTTTGAATATACATTAACATTCTTTTCATTTTGATTTACTGTGGATAAGATAGTTAACAATTCTATTTGATCTCTTGATGATATTTCTATATTATTTATCTTTATTGGTTTAAGTAAATTATCCTTTAATTTATCAGGTATATTATTATTAATAATACTTTCTTTATCAGTTTTAGTTATTAATATACCATTATAATATGTATCTTCATTTATTTGCATTAATAATGGAAGTGTTTCATTTAAGTTATCTGTTGTACTCTTGATAACTTTTTCCATATTTTTTGTATTAATTACTAGTCCTTCAGATATTTTATCAGTTAATTTAGATATTTTATCAGGTGCACTTATTGATAATACTGCACTGAAACTAGCAAGTAATAAAGATATTATGATTAATATATTAAAACTTTTTAATTCTTTTAATAACCTTTTAATTGCTAATTTAAAATTCTTAGCTTTCATATCAGGATTTCCTCTTCTATTATGCATTTTCAAGTTCCTCCTTTGATAATTGTGACATAGCAATTTGTTTATATACTTCACAATTTTTCAATAATTCTTTATGTGTACCAATTCCTACACATTTACCTTCATCAAGTACAATTATTTTATCAGCATTCATAATTGTACCTATTCTTTGAGCTACAATTAAAGTAGTAGCATCCCTTGTATATTCTTTTAGAGCTTTTCTTAAAAGAGAATCTGTTTTATAATCAAGTGCTGAAAAAGAATCATCAAATATATATATTTCAGGATTTCTTGCGATTGCACGTGCTATTGATAATCTTTGTTTTTGACCACCTGAAATATTAGTACCAGATGATGCGATATGTGAATCATATTTATCATCTAATTTTTCTACAAATTCTTTAGCTTGAGCAACTTCAATTGCTTTTTTTATTAATTTATCACTTTTTTCTTTATTGTTTTCTCCATATGATACATTTTCTTCTACTGTACCATCAAAAATAACTGCCTTTTGGGATACATATCCAAGCTTATTATATAGACTTTCTAATTTATAATCTTTTACATTTATACCATCTACTAATATTTCACCATCTGTAGCATCATAAAATCTAGGAATTAAGTTAATTAAAGTAGATTTACCGCTTCCTGTTGATCCTATAAACGCTACAACATCGCCTTTACTTACCTTAAATGATATATTTTCAAGTAAATATTCATCTGCATCTGGATATTTAAATGATACATTTTTAAATTCTATAGTACCTATTTGTGTTCCATCTGTCTTAGTTCCTTCTTTAATTGAAATCTCAGAATCTAATACTTCATTTATTCTTTTAGCAGATACACTAGCTCTTGGAATCATCATGAATATAATTGCAAGCATTAAAAATGACATAATTACTTGAATTGCATATGATGAAAATACAACCATATCACCAAATAATGTTATTTTTCCAGAAAGAGAAGAATCCTTTATTAATATTGCTCCTATAAAAAATATTGATAGAGATAATGTGTGCATAGTTAAATACATAACTGGTTGCATAATGGAAAAAACTCTTTGATTAAATAATTGTTGCTTAGTTAAATTATTATTAACTTCATTAAATTTATTTTCTTGAAAAGATTCTGCGTTGAATGCCCTTACAACTCTTATACCATTTAAATTTTCTCTTGTTACATTATTTAGTTTATCTGTTAACCTTTGTACAATTTTAAATTTAGGTACAACTATTATAGTTAAAATTGCTATTACTATTAATAATACAAGTACCGCAATTAAAGTAGCCATAGACCAAGTATAATTTTTATCTAATATTTTAGTTACAGCCCATATTGCAGTTACAGGTGCTTTTATTAATAATTGTAAACCCATTGCAATTAACATCTCAATTTGTGTTATATCATTAGTCGTTCTAGTAATTAAACTACTTACTTTAAAATTTTTAATTTCTGACATAGATAAATCTTCTATTTTATTAAATAGTTTTTTTCTTGTTCTTAAAGAAAATGATGCAGATACATTTGCAACTAAATAACCTACTATTATTGTTGAAATTAAACTACCAAATGCACAAATCATCATGTATAAACCATTAAGTAATATATCCTTTATTTCACTACCATCTGATTCAACTAATATTGTAACTTTTGACATATAATCAGGCATTTTAAGTTCAAGATAAACTTGAAATATTATAAGTGCAAAACTGATTATTATATATATGTAATCTTTCTTATTTAGATTTTTGAATAATCTTAACATCTAATCACCTCAAATATTATATTCACATTGTTAATATATGTTATACACGCAATATAAATTATATAATTTTAGGCAAAAAAAAGCAACCAATTAAGGTTACTTTAATTATTATTTATCAATTTTAGTTACTAGACCAGCACCAACTGTTCTACCACCTTCACGAATAGAGAACTTAGTTCCTTCTTCTAAGGCAATAGGAGCAATTAATTCAACGTGTAACTTAACATTATCACCTGGCATAACCATTTCAGTTCCTTCTGGAAGAGTTACAACACCTGTAACGTCAGTAGTTCTGAAATAGAATTGTGGACGATAATTTGTGAAGAATGGAGTATGTCTTCCACCTTCTTCTTTACTTAATACATATACTTCACATTCGAAAGTTGTATGTGGAGTAACTGTACCTGGTTTAGCTAAAACTTGACCTCTTTGTACTTCTTCTCTAGAAATACCTCTAAGAAGAACACCAGCGTTGTCACCTGCTTCAGCATAGTCTAATTGTTTTCTGAACATTTCGATACCTGTTACAACAGTTTTCTTAGTATCATGTAAACCAACGATTTCAACTTCATCATTAAGTTTTAATTGACCTCTTTCAACACGTCCAGTAACAACTGTACCACGACCTGTGATTGTGAATACATCTTCAATACTCATTAAGAATGGTTTATCATTATCTCTTTCTGGAGTTGGAATCCAAGTATCAACTGCATCCATTAATTCATCAATTTTCTTTTCATATTCTTCGTCACCTTCAAGTGCTTTTAAAGCTGAACCAAATACGAATGGAGTATTATCACCATCAAAACCATATTGAGTTAATAATTCTCTAACATCCATTTCAACTAATTCAAGCATTTCTGGATCATCAACCATATCACATTTATTTACGAATACTACCATTCTTGGAACACCAACTTGTCCAGCAAGTAAGATATGTTCTCTTGTTTGTGCCATAGCACCATCAGTAGCAGCAATAACTAAGATTGCTCCATCCATTTGAGCAGCACCAGTAATCATGTTTTTTACATAGTCAGCGTGTCCTGGGCAGTCAACGTGTGCATAGTGTCTTTTATCTGTTTCATATTCAACGTGTGCAGTGTTGATTGTAATTCCTCTTTCTCTTTCTTCTGGAGCTTTATCAATATCTGCATAGTCTTCAAATTTTGCATAACCTTTTTCTGCTTGTCTTTTTGTAATAGCAGCAGTTAAAGTAGTTTTACCATGGTCTACGTGTCCAATTGTACCAATGTTTACATGTGGTTTTCCACGATTAAATTTTTCTTTTGCCATTTTATTTTCCTCCTTTTTTAATGTACAAAACTATTTTATCTAATTTATCAAAAAATATCAAGTATTTATCGTTATTATATATTAATTTTTACCAGATTTTTTGATAATTTCTTCAGTTATATTTCTTGGAACTTCTTCATAGTGATCAAATTCCATTGTAAAGTTTCCTCTACCTTGTGTATTACTTCTAAGTGATGTTGCATAACCAAACATTTCAGATAGTGGTACCATTGCTTCAATAGCAAGTGCGTTACCTCTAGATTCTTGACCCATTGGTTTACCACGTCTAGATGAAATATCACCCATTACGTTACCTAAATATTCATCTGGAACAATAATAGTAACTTTCATTATTGGTTCTAGTAATACTGGTTTACATTTGTTTTTAGCTTCTTTTAATGCAAGTGAAGCAGCAATTTTAAATGCCATTTCTGATGAGTCTACATCATGGTATGAACCATCAAATAATGTAGCTTTTACATCTACCATTGGGAATCCTGCAAGAATACCTGTTTCCATAGCTTCTTGAAGACCTTTATCAGTAACTGGTATATATTCTCTTGGAACTACACCACCAACGATAGCATCAACGAATTCATAACCTTTTTCTGGATTTGGTTCAAATTTAACCCAAACGTGACCATATTGTCCACGACCACCAGATTGTTTAATATATTTACCTTCACATTCAGCAGCTTGTGTAATTGTTTCTCTATAAGATACTTGAGGTTGACCAATATTAGCTTCAACACCAAATTCTCTTCTCATTCTATCTACAATTATATCAAGGTGAAGTTCACCCATACCTGCGATAATTGTTTGACCAGTTTCTTGGTTAGTACTTGCTCTAAATGTTGGATCTTCTTCAGCAAGTTTTTGAAGTGCGATTGACATCTTTTCTTGATCACCTTTTGATTTAGGTTCAACTGCAAGTTCTATAACTGGTTCTGGGAATACCATAGATTCAAGAATACATGCATTCTTTTCATCACAAAGTGTATCACCAGTTGTAGTATTTTTAAGACCTACAGCAGCAGCAATATCACCTGTATAAACTTCTGATATTTCTGTTCTATCATTAGCATGCATTTGTAAAATACGTCCAACTCTTTCTTTAACATCTTTAGTAGCATTAAGTACATATGATCCACTTGATAAGTGACCAGAGTATACTCTAAAGAATGTAAGTTTACCAACATAAGGGTCAGTCATAACTTTAAATGCTAAGGCACTAAATGGTTCTGAATCAGATGGATGTCTAACAACATCATTACCTCTTAAATCAGTACCTTTAATTGATTCTATATCAGTTGGAGCTGGTAAGTAATCAAGTACTGCATCAAGTAATGGTTTAACACCTTTATTACCTAATGCATCAGAACAAAGTACTGGGAAAAATTCTGCAGCAAGTGTTCCTTTTCTTATACATTTTTTAATATCTTCTATAGAAAGTTCTTCACCTTCTAAATATTTTTCCATTACTGATTCATCGAATTCAGCAACAGCTTCAATTAATTCTTCTCTTTTTTGTTCAACTAAGTCTTTTAATTCTTCAGGTATTTCTATTTCAGTTGCATTTTCTTCAGGTTTACCATCAAAATGATAAGCTTTTCTAGTTAAAATATCAATAACACCACTAAATTCATCTCCTGCGCCTATTGGCCATTCAATTGGTTTAGCATTTACTCCTAAACGATCTTTTATTGATTTTAAACTGTATTCAAAATCTGCACCTGTTTTACCCATTTTGTTACAACAAATCATTCTTGGTACTTTAAATTCAGATGCTTGTCTCCAAACTGTTTCAGTTTGTGGTTCAACACCAGCTTGAGCATCTAAAAGTGCAACTGCACCATCAAGTACTCTAAGTGATCTTGATACTTCAACAGTAAAGTCTACGTGCCCTGGTGTATCGATTATATTAAGTCTATACCCTTTCCAGTATGCTGTAGTAGCTGCTGAAGTTATAGTAATACCTCTTTCTTGTTCTTGTTCCATCCAGTCCATTTGAGAAGCACCATCATGTGTTTCACCAATTTTGTGGATTTTATGAGTATGGAATAAGATTCTTTCAGTTGTTGTTGTCTTACCGGCATCAATGTGAGCCATGATACCAAAGTTTCTAGTTTTATCTAAACTATATTCACGAGCCATACTTTATTTCCTTTCTTACCATCTGTAATGAGCATATGCCTTATTAGCTTCTGCCATTCTATGTGTATCTTCTTTTTTCTTAAATGTTGATCCAGTTTCATTAGAAGCATCAATTATTTCGTTAGCTAACTTTTCAGCCATAGATTTACCACCTCTAGCACGAGTAGCATTAACTAACCATCTAAGTGCTAAAGCTTGTGCTCTATCTGCTCTAACTTCTACTGGTACTTGGTAGTTTGCACCACCAACTCTTCTTGATTTAACTTCAAGAGATGGAGTAATATTTTCCATTGCTTTTGTAAATACATCAGCAGGATTTTCATTAGTTCTTTCTTGAATTAAATCAAAAGCTTTATATACGATTGTTTGAGCTTTTCCTCTTTTACCATCAAGCATTATTTGATTGATAAGTTTAGTTATAACTTTTGAGTTATATACTGGATCTGCTAAAACATCTCTTTTAACTGCTCTTCTTTTTCTCATTTAGTATCTCCTTTCTTATTTAGTCTTTGGTTTTTTTGCACCATATTTTGAACGACCTTGTTTTCTATCTTGAACACCTTGAGTATCTAATGTTCCTCTGATGATGTGATAACGTACACCGATAAGGTCCTTAACACGTCCACCACGAACAAGTACTACACTATGTTCTTGTAAGTTATGTCCTTCTCCTGGAATATAAGCATCTATTTCCTTACCATTACTTAATCTAACACGAGCGTATTTACGAAGTGCTGAGTTTGGTTTCTTAGGTGTCTTAGTTCCTACACGAGTACATACTCCACGTTTTTGAGGTGATGATGTATTTGTAGTTTTTTTAGTTAAACTATTTAATCTAACACCTAAAACTGGTGATTTACTCTTTTTAGTTTTCTTTTGACGATTTTTTCTTACTAATTGGTTAATTGTAGCCATTTTATTGCTCCTTTCTTTTACACACAACCAGGTGTATCATACTTTTCATAAATTAAAGTCTTGTAAGTTAATACAAAACCTCAATTAATCAGCATTAATAATATAACACTTTTACTTATAAAAAGTCAATAACTTTTTGTTATTTCTTTTAATTATATTAATAAATACCTAATATAATTACTTATTTTTTATTTATAACATAAAAAAAGGATTAATTAATCCTTTTTAGTTTTTTCTTTTGTATCATCTTCTGGCATTTTACCATGTTCAACTAAATAATCAATTTGTTCTTTAGTAATTGTTTCGTATTCTAAAAGTGTATTTGCGATTAACTCTAACAAATCCATATTTTCTTTTATTATTTTCTTAGTTACTTCATATTGTTCAGTTATAATTCTTCTAACTTCTTGGTCAATTTCAAGAGCAACTGCATCTGAGAAGTTTCTACTCTTATTATAGTCTCTACCTAAGAATACACTACCTTCTTGTTGTTCAAGTTGAACTGGTCCAAGTTTACTCATACCATATTCTGTAACCATTGCTCTTGCTATTTTTGTAGCTTTTTCAAAATCATTATGAGCACCAGTAGTTACTTCTTTAAATTTAATTTCTTCAGCAACTCTACCACCTAAGAAACCACTTATTGTTTCAAGTAATTCTTTTTCTGTAGACATATATGTTTCTTCTTTTGGTAGCATTAAATTATAACCACCAGCCATACCTCTAGGTATTATAGTAATCTTTTGAACATCATTAGCTCCATCTAATTTTATACCTACAACTGCATGCCCTGCTTCATGATAAGCAACGACTTTTTTCTCATGTTCTGTATACTTTTTACTTTTTTTAGCTGGTCCAGCAATAACTCTGTCTTGTGCTTCATCTATTTCAGACATTGTTATTTCTGATTTACCTCTTCTAACTGCTAGTAAAGCAGCTTCATTTAATAAATTTTCAAGATCAGCACCACTAAATGATACTGTTCTTCTTGCAATATTTTCTAAAGATACATCTTTAGCTAATTTTTTATTTCTTGCATGAACTGCTAGTATTTCTTCTCTTGCTTTTTTATCAGGAAGAGATACTGTAATTTGTCTATCAAATCTTCCTGGTCTTAAAAGTGCTGGATCTAATACATCTGGTCTATTTGTAGCTGCCATTACTATAATTCCCTCATTAGTTCCAAAACCATCCATTTCAGTAAGTAATTGGTTTAAAGTTTGTTCTCTTTCATCATGTCCACCACCAAGACCTGTTCCTCTTTGTCTACCAACAGCATCTATTTCATCTATAAATATTAAACATGGTGAATTTTGTTTTGCTTGTTTAAACATATCACGTACTCTTGATGCACCTATACCAACAAATAATTCAACAAAATCAGAACCACTTATGAAATAAAATGGTGCATTTGCCTCACCAGCTACTGCCTTTGCAAGTAAAGTTTTACCTGTTCCTGGTTGACCCACTAGTAATACACCTTTTGGTATTCTAGCACCCATTTGAGTAAATTTCTTAGGATTCTTTAAAAATTCTATTAATTCTTCTAATTCTTCTTTTTCTTCTGATAATCCTGCAACTTCATTAAATGTTATTTTATTTTTATCTTCTTGAAGTTTTGCTCTACTTTTACCAAAATCCATAGATTTATTATTTGAACTTAGTTGTCTATTTAGGAAATATAACAAACCTCCTCCAATTAATAAATATGGAAGTACATTAAGTAAAAATTTCATTAATGTACTAGATGCTGGATCAGCACTAACATCTAATTTAAATTTATTTTTATCCTGCATTTCATTAATATAACTTAATGTATCATCACTAAGTGGTGCAACAACATAAAAACTTTCATTTTTTTCATAATCTTTTAATTTACCAGTTATATTATATGTTGAACCTTCTGAATTAGGTGATAATCTTATTTCGGTAACCTTATTCTTATTTAAATTCTTTTGAAATTCAGAATATGATAATTTATTTACTTTACTACCCATACCAGTTAATAAATATACAACTGCGATTATAAATAATAAAGCAATATATGGACTAATTGTTCTTCTAACGTTCTTTTTCATTTAGTTCCTCCTTCATATACCATAATATTATATCATAATTTTTTATTTTTAAACTATTATATTTAGATTTTTTTATACCAGGTATCCATAAGACCTTATCTTCACTATCTACTACAATAGGATAAACATCTCTAATATCTTTTGGTATTTTTTCATCAATAAATATGTCTTTTACCTTTTTCTTACCATTTAACCCCAAAACTTCTATATAATCGCCTTTTTTTCTATTTCTTACATATAATGGAAGTTTAATATCCTCACTATTCAAATGACATACATAATTATTAGTTAAATTAGTATTATCTATTTTTTTAATTACACCTAATTTTATTTTAACTTCATCATTTATTTCATATTTATATTCTTCCAAGTTTTCTATATTTTTAATCTGTAATAAATTATAATTTTTTTCTAATTTTATATTTAA
>OCTW011614132.1_pt1 | contig 10053 bp, 9 predicted proteins | sample 1539671 | NCBI WGS metagenome assembly OCTW01 (sample SAMN02144230, study PRJEB22623) | gut metagenome | biome: sheep rumen | host: Ovis aries | place: New Zealand
TGCCAATAATGTTGGTTATGATAGTGGAAGAAGTGTGGTGGTTTCTGGTAATATAAAGGATGTAGTTTTGTCTTCTGAGAAGCAGCGCAAAAATAATTCATTTGTAAAAAACGCAAATGATGTTGATGTATTACGACCAGATTTTCAGGACGAAGCAATCAATATAAAAATTACAGTTCCGGGCATGGGTGATTTTCCTGTGACTACAGAAATCAACCTTCCTATGGAGCTTATATCAGGCAGAAATTAGTGGATTCTTCTGGAAAGTTTAGTTATTCTTTGCGAAGGTATCCGGTAGTCCGGATACTTTCTCTTCTTTTAATAATATTTTTTATTCTCGGTTCAATTTATCTCATAGGCTTTAGAACCAAACCGGTTCCAGAAATTGTCTCTGTAGTTCCTTCTGTAGGTTCCCCAGGTGATCTTGTTGTTATAAACGGTACAAATTTTGGTGATGTACGTGATATGAGCTACGTGGAAATAGCGGGCTCAAAGCTCACGGCAAGTTCCTATATCTCCTGGACAGATAACTGCATAAAAATTGTTTTACCGGCAAATGTACAGGATGGGCTTATTGTTGTTGGAACTAAGGAAATGCGGTCAAAACCGGCCCTTTTTGCAAACGAGGTAGATATTCCCGTTCCTGTTCCAACAGTTCAGCAGGTTACAAAGCCGGTAATAACCATGCTTTCCGCAGATAAGGTTAGCCCGGGTGAGCTTCTTGTTATTTCCGGAAATAACTTTGGTGATTCAAAAAATCAGTCGCGTGTTTTATTTACAATGGACTGTAATAACAAAATCAGCGAAGCAGACTATAAAAACATGGTAATGCTTACAGAAAATATGATTCCCGCAAGCGAAGAGGATTTTGATTACGTTTCCTGGTCGAATACAGAAATTACTGTAAGGGTTCCGGACGGAGCCTATAGCGGTCTTGTGATTGTAGATACAGGCCGTGAAAAATCTGACCCTAAAGAGCTGACCATCAATATGGAAGCGGGACGTAAGGAATATCTGAATAAAAAAATCTATCTGGTTCAGTATACGGCAGATATTGCGGATGTTGTAACGGATGATGTTTCAACTATTACCCTACGCTGTCCTGTTCCTTTTTCATGTCCGGCTCAGCCAAATGTTGAAATAACAGAGATTGTTCCGGAACCGATACTTATGGATTATCAGAATAATCTTATACATCAGATTACAAAGAGCCGTAACAATACACCTAAGAGTGTCTTTAAGCAGACCTTTGTTCTGCCTGTTTTTGAAGTTCGCTCAAATGTAATTTCTGCCAAGATTGGAAATTATAAAAATACAGAAAAGAATCTTTTAAGCGGAGCTTTAAGAGAAGATGCTCTTGTTCCGGTAAATGATTCTTCTGTGAAAGAGCTTGCGGCAAATATTATCGGGAAAGAAAAAAATCCCTGGATTAAGGCAAATCTGATATATAATTACCTCTGCGAAAAATATAAGATTCAGGAGAAGGTCAGAAAAAGTGATGCGGATCCTCTTGATTTGATAAAAAAAGGCAGCGGAGATGCTTTTGATTTCGCGGTTATTTATACAGCCCTTTTGCGCGCTGCGGAAGTACCTGCCTATACAGACGGTGGTGTATTAGTTAATCAGGATTTAAGTACGCAGCCACACTGGTGGTGTGAGTTTTATATTGATAAGGTTGGCTGGATTCCCTGCGACCCTGCTCTGGGTGCAGGTCTTGAGTATAAGCAGTGGTCAGACAGTGATGTTGTTGATGTAAAGGATTACTATTTTGGTAATATGGATTCTCATCACATTCTTTTCTCACGGGGCTGGAGCCAGCTTAAGCCTTTTAGTGCTGACAATAAGATTGTTCAGCAGCCGAGAAGCTTTGCCCTGCAGTCAATCTGGGAAGAGGCAAACAAAGATACAGCAAAATATAGCAGCTACTGGTCTGTGCCGGTGGTGAAGGGGGTATACTGATGACAAAGATTTTATCTGTTGGTGGTTCGATTATTGCTCCGGATAAGCCGGATTCTGCTTTTTTAAGTGAATTTGTTACAATGTGTAAGAAGTGGCTGGATAGCAACAAGCAGAACCGTTTGATTCTGGTAGCCGGCGGTGGAGCTCCAGCCCGTGTATATCAGAATGGTTTGAAAGAGGTTTGCGAAAAAACTGGTGACAGCTTTGATGCTAACGCTGCAGACTGGATTGGAATTATGGCAACTCGCCTTAATGCACAGCTTTTAAAGGCCTGTTTTGGCGATTACTGTAAGAATGATGTTGTTTATAATCCAACTGTTGAAGCTTTGTCTTTTGACGGTCAGGTGCTTGTTGCTTCGGGCTGGAAGCCGGGCTTTTCTACAGATACTGATGCAGTTTATCTTGGTGAAAAATTTGATGCTAAGACAATTGTAAATCTTTCTAACATTGAAAAGGTTTATACTGATGATCCTAGAAAAAATCCGGATGCTAAACCGCTCGATACAATTTCCTGGGCAGACTTCCGCAAGATGGTTGGCGACGAATGGACTCCTGGAAAGAACTGTCCATTTGACCCGATTGCCTCAAAGAAAGCGAGTGAGCTTGGCATGAAGGTTATCTGTGCCGGTGGAAAAAATATTTCAAATATTCAGGCAATTCTTGAAGATAAAGAATATTTTGGAACTACGATAGGCTAATAGCTGAAGTTTTCCATATTGACCAGAATTGCTTCCAGCTTCTGACCGTACTGTGGGTCCATCGCCCAGGTGCCGGCTAACTGATAAATAGTTTCAATATATTTTGTTTTATGAACCCAGTTGTAACGAGGATCTACAAGCTCCTTGTTAAGCTGGGTTTCTTCTTTTGTGGCATAGGCCTGCAGGTGCTGGATGTGAGCGCGAACTCCGGTCTGCTCATCTGGAAAGACTTCTCCCGGGTGGTCTGCGTCCATAGCACCGAGACCGCAGTAATTGTGAAATTCGGGCTGAACAAGGCCTCCAAAGCGCAGGTAACCTGTTTCGAGGCACATCTGGGCAAAGGCTACATCGGAATTAATTCCTTCTGCGGCGGCTTCATCTATGTAATACTGGGCAAACTGGCGGATGTGGGCCTGGTCTGCGTTTGCATTTCGGCTGATAAAATAGGCAGTTAACTGGTCTGCGGAGAGCTGGCCCTTGTCTAAAAGGCGGCGGGAAAGCTGAAGAGGTTCCTGTTTTTTTTCAAGGGAAGAGGTTGTTGCACAGGAGTTAAAGGTAAAAAAAGCGAAGCAGAGCATTATTGTAAGTTCAAGAATAATTACAGGAAAAAAAAGTTTTTTTATTGTTTTCATAAGTTTATTTTCGGAAAAATAAAAAAAATCTGAAATTTTGTCATTTTTTTTCAAAATCTTTTCCTTTTTTGGCATATCAAAACAATATTATAGGTAGAGGTTTTTATGAAGAGTAAAAAAGATTTTGAGAAGATAAAGCCTACGGTTCGCGAGACTGCTATGGAGCATGGACTTTCTTATCTCTTTAATGAGGAACTTGTTATGCTCATACTGGGGACGGGAAACAGCCAGATGCCGGTGGAAGTTATGGCTGAAAAGATTGTTGGTGTGCTCGATGATTCTGATTCAGCTGATGTGGTTGAAAATCTTTTACGTCTGAAAGGAGTCGGGCAGGGAAAAGCACTGGCGGTAGCGGCAGCTCTGGAGCTTGGGAAAAGGCGAAGTTCTCATCTTTGCGCTCCGGTACGAAGTTCTGCTGATGTAGTGCCTTTTGTTCAGAATTATGCGGTTTGCAAAAAAGAGCATTTTCTGCTGGTAACTTTAAACGGAAGTCATGAAATTATTCAGATTCATGTGGTTTCTGTTGGAACTCTGAATAAAACTTTAATACATCCGCGGGAAATTTACGGTACAGCTATGAAGGAAGATGCGGCGGCAATTGTTGTATGCCACAATCATCCTTCGGGAAATTGCCAGCCTTCGGAGGAAGATATTAAGGTTACACATACTCTTGAAAGGGTGGGAGATATTATGGGAATTGAACTTTTGGACCACATTATTGTTTGCAGGGATTCATATTTCAGCTTTCTGGATGGGGGGCTGCTGTTAAAGTCCAGAAAGAAAAATGATGGCTTTGAGGAGGCTGCAGATTTTATCGGGGACTTTGCAAAAAATATTGTTAATTTGGCGTGATTTTATTAAATTATAAGTATGAAATTATATTCTCATGCTCAGTTGATTAAAACTACTGTAATTTGTGTCGTGGCTGCGGTGCTCTTAACTGCGGCTATTTGTGTAAATATATCTAAAAAGAAAGCGTCTGAAGAGGCTGTTGCGTCAACAGATGCTTCTGCTGCGGAGATAAAGGAAATTTCCGGGGCTGGTGCGGCTGTGGCGGCTGGTACGGCGACAATAGAAAGCTCGGTTTCCTTTCTGGAGCAGAATCCGGCCTCTATAATCAGTGTTGCGGGCAGCACTTCGTCCGGCTATACGCAGGAAGAGGCTCAGAATATAAACGTTTATGCCCTCTGCAACGAAGCGGTTGTGAACATCAATACTCAGGTTACTGCCTACGACTGGTTTCTTCAGCCTTATGTTCAGGATGGCGGCAGTGGAAGCGGTTCTATTATCGATAAGCGGGGTTACATTCTTACAAACGTTCATGTAATTGCGGATGCTACAAAGATTTATGTTTCCCTTTTTGACGGGACTCAGTATGAGGCGGAGGTTGTTGGAACTGATTTAGACAGCGACCTTGCGGTAATTAAATTTACTCCACCTAGCGGAATGGAATTAAAGACTATTGCCTTTGGAGATTCTTCGGCGCTCAAGGTTGGCCAGCGGGTTATTGCAATCGGAAACCCCTTTGGTCTGGAAAGAACTATGACTACGGGTATTGTTTCCGGTCTTGGCCGTCCTATTCAGAATTCTAATAACAGGATTATCCGTGATATGGTTCAGACTGATGCGGCTATAAACCCTGGTAACTCAGGTGGTCCTCTGCTTGATACAAACGGAAAGATGATTGGTATTAATACTATGATTCAGTCCAGCAGCGGAAGCTCTGCGGGTGTCGGCTTTGCGGTTCCTTCTACCACAGCGGTTCGTGTTGTTGCTGATTTAATCAAATATGGAAAGGTTCACCGCGGTACAATTGATGCAACTGTAATTCAGATGAGCCGCAGAATTGCCCAGTATGCCGGCCTTGATATTTCAAATGGTGTTTTGATTTCTGAAGTTGTTCGTGGTGGTAATGCTGAGGCTGCTGGCCTGCGGGGTGGTAGCGAGGCTGCCTATTACGGTTCGCGCCGCGACATCATTTACATTGGCGGCGACGTCATTACTCAAATTGATGATATTGCGGTTACTTCACTGGCAGATTATTATTCTGCTCTGGAGAGCAAGAAGGCCGGCGACGTGGTAACAGTGGTTGTGCGCCGAAACCGCAAGAATGTTACCTTGAAGATTAAACTGGTGGAGAGCTAGTATCTTGTCATCCTGAACTTGTTTCAGGATCTTGTTGAGACCCCGAAACAAGTTCGGGGTGACAGGGGGAATATGAGAAAATTTGAGGTGGTTTCACCTTTTCAGCCAAGCGGGGATCAGGGGCAGGCAATTGAAAAGCTTGCAGAAGGCTTTCTTCGCGGCGATAAATTTCAGACTCTCAAGGGTGTTACCGGCTCGGGAAAAACCTTCACTATGGCAAAAATCATTGAGAAGGTTCAGCGGCCAACTCTTATCATCAGTCATAACAAAACTCTTTCGGCCCAGCTTTACCGCGAGTTCAAATCATTTTTCCCAAATAATGCTGTAGAATATTTTGTCTCATATTACGACTATTATCAGCCTGAGGCTTATGTTGCGGCCCGCGACCTTTATATCGAAAAGGACTGCGACATCAACCGTGAAATAGACCAGATGCGTCTTAAGGCTACCTACAGTCTTATGGAGCGCCGCGATGTTATTGTTGTTGCGACTGTTTCCTGTATTTACGGTCTGGGTATGCCTGATGTTTACAAGGGCATGCGCGTTCATGTAGAGATTGGGCAGACTCTGGACATCAAAAAGTTTGCCAATTCCTTGATTTCCATGCAGTACAGTCGAAATGACAATGTGCTGGAACGTGGTAACTTTCGCATTAAGGGTGATGTAATTGAAGTTTTTCCGCCTTACATGGAAACCGACGAAGGCTATCGTATTCTGCTGGATTGGGAAGAGGTTGTTCACATTCAGCGTTTTGATGTAATGAATCATTCTGCGACAGGTGAGCTTGATGAAACTGTCTTTTATCCGGCAAAGCACTTTGTTGCTACTCATGATCAGCTTTTGACTGCAACCGACAGAATCCAGAAAGAAATGGAAGAACGTGTTGAAGAGCTTCGTGCTGCCGGAAAAATGCTGGAAGCTGAGCGTCTTAAAACACGAACCACTTATGATATAGAAATGCTTAAGGAAATGGGAACCTGCCCTGGCATTGAAAACTATTCGGCTCCGATTGCGGGGCGGGCTCCGGGTGAACCTCCTGCAACTTTGCTTCATTATTTCCCGGATGATTTTCTTTGCATGATTGATGAGGCTCACGTTTCTGTTCCTCAGATAGGGGCTATGTATGAAGGCGACCGCAGCCGCAAGCAGAATCTTATTGATTTTGGTTTCCGCCTTCCTTCTGCCGCTGATAACCGCCCTCTTAAAAAGGCCGAGTTTGATGCAAAAATGAATCAGATAATTTATGTTACAGCAACGCCGCGTCCTGAAGAAATTAAGCAGAGTACGCAGGTTGTTGAGCAGCTGATTCGTCCGACCGGACTTCTTGACCCTATTGTGGAAATCAGACCTAGCGAAGGTCAGATGGAAGATATTTACAAGGAAGTTCGCGAAAGAATTGACCGACACGAACGCAGCCTGATTTTGACGCTGACTAAAAAAATGGCCGAAGACCTTACCGACTACCTCACCGAGCTCAAGCTTAAGGTAAAATACATTCACTCAGAAATTGATACCTTTGAGCGAGTGGAGATTTTGAAGAGCCTGCGCGCCGGTGAGATTGATGTGCTTATTGGAATCAACCTGCTGCGAGAAGGAATTGACCTGCCGGAAGTAAGCTTTATCGCAATTCTTGATGCGGACAAAATCGGCTTTTTGCGCTCAGAAACTTCTCTGATTCAGATAATCGGTCGTGCAGCCCGCAATGCCGAGGGCAAGGTAGTGATGTACGCCGACCACATGAGCCCTGCAATGGAAGCGGCCGTAAAAGAAACAAAGCACCGCCGCGAGGTTCAGGAAGCCTACAACAAAGAGCACGGAATTACGCCTAAGACAATTTCAAAAGCAGTTGAAGATATCCTCGAGCACGAAAAGGCTGATGCAGAAGCCGATGCCGCAATGGAGCTTGAGGTTCTGAAAAACAAGGCAAATCTCTTTAATCCTAAGGATCGCAAAAAGCTTATCAAGGCACTTACAGAAGAAATGACTGCCTGTGCCGACAGAATGGAATATGAGCAGGCAGCGGCTCTGCGTGATCAGATAAGGGAAATCGAAGCGCAGTATGGGAAGTGATTTTTTTTGTATTTTATATATGTATATGTTATAATCATAAACGAAGGAGGATTTTGTATGACACCAGCAGCTCAGAAAACCGCAAATCATTATATTGATTTATTGTCAACGTTGGATTCTGAAATTAAGCTCAGAATAATTAACAGTCTTTCAGCTTCTCTTATGAATGATATTTCAAAATCCTCTGATAAAAAAACAGTTCGTTCTTTTGGAATGGCAAGGGGCAAATTACAATATCCGGATGATATAGATTTTTGTAATGCAGAGATTGCAGATATGTTCGGGGTTAATGTATGAATTTTTTGCTTGATACTCATATTGCACTGTGGTATTTAAGCGGTGATTCTAAGCTTTCCAAGAAAGCGAAATCATATATTGATGATAGAAAGAACTCTATTTATTTCAGTGTAGCTTCTATGTGGGAAATTGAAATAAAACATATTCTTCATCCAGATAAAATGATAAGCAGTGGAAATGATTTCCTTTTAAATTGTGAAAATGCAGCTTTTTCTTTCTTGCCATTACATCCTGATCATATAAATCTTTTACATACCTTAAAACGTAGTAAAAAAGAACAACCGCATAATGATCCGTTTGATAGAATCCTTATTTCGCAAGCTAAATCTGAAAAAATGATTTTGCTGACACACGATACTCTTCTTTCTGGTTATAAAGAAAAGTGTGTCGAAGTTCTGTAGAATTGTTTTCGGATGGGCTTATAATATTTTTTTTGAAAAAAATTGATATCATTTTATGAGACACTTATTCAATTTCTTCTATAAACATCAGAACAAAATGGCAATTTTTTATTCTAAATAAAGAAAGTTGGATTGGTAAACCAGTGCAAGTTATTCCAATGACTATTGTTATGTATTGATTGTTACACTTTAATCCTTAAAGTTTCGCCACTCCATCCCCGGTTTCGCAAACGAAAAATCCTGCCTTGTAGCCGATGGCTTTTTCGTAGGCGGTCTGGACGTTTTTTATGAAACTGTCGATTTTGTCTTTGTGAACCAGGGCGATGGCGCAGCCGCCGAAGCCGGCTCCGGTCATGCGGGCGCCCAGGCAGCCTTCCTGTTTTTGAGAGGTTTCGGCCAGGGTGTCCAGTTCTAATCCGGTTACTTCGTAATCTTCTTTGAGAGACTTGTGGCTGGCGTTGAGCAGGCGGCCCAGCTTTTCGAGATTGCCGGCCTTAAGTGTTGCAGCCGCATCTATTACCCGCTGATTTTCTGCAATGCAGTGGCGGGCGCGTTTGTTGAGAATCGGGTCTTCGACAAGGGCGCTGTATTTCTCCCAGTCTGCTGGAGTAAGCTGGCAGAGGGTGTCAATCTTCACTCCGTTATTCTGAAGGATTTTAAGAGCTTCTTCGCACTGGCCTCGGCGTTCGTTGTATTTTGAATCAGCTAATTTTCGAACCTTGTTTGTGTTCATAACAACAAATCGGTAGTCGCCGAGGTCGAGGGGAACATACTCATATTCAAGAGTGTTGCAGTCCAGAAGCTCTGCGTGATTTTTCTTTCCGGTCGCAATAATGAATTGGTCCATGATTCCGCACTTTACGTTCATAAAGTTGTGCTCGCTCATCTGGCCAAGCTTTGCAATTTCAATTCGGTTCAGGTCGAAGCCGAAGGTGTCTATAACTGCATAGGCAAAACCGCACTCAAGTGCAGATGACGAAGAAATGCCACCGCCGGCCGGAATGTTCGATGCCATGAGAATTTCAAAACCGCAGTCGAATTTAAAACCGCGCTCTTTGAGCTGGGAAAGAATTCCGTTCAGGTAGTTTGCATAATCATTTGCTTTGTCGTAAACAAAGGTCTGATTTATATCGAACTGGTAGCTGCCGGGGAAGCGGGCATCGTTGTACAAAACTTTTGTGTCGCTGCGCTTGCGGATTGCAATATAAAGATAGCGGTTGATGCTGGCAGGGAAAACTTTGCCGCCGTTGTAGTCTATGTGCTCCCCAATTATATTTATGCGGGCCGGAGAAGAGTAAAGACGAACTGATGCCTCTTCGCCGCCGTACATTTTGAGAAAGGCTTTCTTGAGTTCTTGAGGCGTATATTCTTTTGAAGTTAAATTTTCTGACATTTGATTTCTCCTTTGCAAGGTGGTTTCGTGTTTCGACAAGCTCAACAACCGTTTGCTTCGGGCACTCAACCACCGTGTTACAGCTTCGCAATAAATCTTTCAAAGGCGGCTAAGCCTGCTTCATTGCATTTGTAAACGCCGGCATGCTCCAGAACCTTGCTGAAGACTATTCCGGTTTCTTTTTTGAGTATCTCGATTATAGCGTCTTCTGCCAATCCGGCAAATGAACTATATTTTTCCTTGAGTTTGTCCAGCCAGTCTGCGTGTTTTGCAAGGGCCTCGTCGGCGCGGATGTCGCGGCCGGCAAGAATTGCATCAGCCAGTTCCTTAAACTCTGTCTTGAGTCGGCCCGGCAAAATCGCAAGTCCCATAACTTCAATCAAACCGATATTTTCCTTTTTGATATGATGAAGCTCTGCGTGCGGGTGGTAGACTCCAAGCGGATGTTCAGCAGTTGT
>OCTW011543417.1_pt1 | contig 10051 bp, 8 predicted proteins | sample 1539671 | NCBI WGS metagenome assembly OCTW01 (sample SAMN02144230, study PRJEB22623) | gut metagenome | biome: sheep rumen | host: Ovis aries | place: New Zealand
ATTGATGAGCTTGAACAGATCACGCTTGATGAAGCGGCTGACATCGTGTTTGTTCAGGACAGTACGCCGGCTGTTGAAAATTACCATGACTATCATGGCAGAAGAACTGCGATCATCAGATGCCACAGACCTGAAGAAAAGACATATCAGTACAGTGCCGAGGAAACAGCACGCCGTCTTCATATGACTGATATGACATTTGTGAAGGCGAGCGGGAAAACTGTAGAGATCCAGTATTAGGCCAAAAAAACAGGAGCAGGGAGCAGGGCTCTCTGCTTTACTTTTTTGGAAATAGAAAAAGCGGACAGATGAGCCCGCTTCTTCTTTCAGCATTGAAGAGGAGATGACAGACGCCAGCTCCGAGTAGACCGAAGTCTACTCCACGCCATAGGCGGTCTTCACGAAGAACGGCTTACGCCGACTGTGGCCATAGAAGACCATATCCTCCCAGAACTTGACGTTTCTGGTGATTATGACCTCTATGCGCGTGCAGGCGATAGGGCCTTTCCGCCAGTCATGGCGGTTGTTTCTATCGTACAGCCTGCCCGACACGCCTTTCGACAGATCCTTCGTAATGCCCCAGTCGCATTTTGACTAGCTGAGGTGCTCGACCAGATAGCCAAGCTCCTTTCCGTTTGAGCCGTGCAGAAGATGATCGCCAATCATTCTACACAGCTCAGATGAAGAGACGCCGTCGATTGCCGACGATTTACTAGGGAAAATGATTTTTTAAGATCATCATCCCATTCGCCCTTCGTGATTCTCTCACGGAGGTATTTATTGGACACGCCAAGGTGTTTCTCCTCAACGTGTTCAATAAACTGGGCGTCCATCCCAGCCTTAAAATCCACGATTGCGTCGCGGATATTAGGTTCGAATGCTTCCTCTCTTAATGTTTGTGTATTTAATGCTCTTTTTGTTGCCATATCGACAACCTCCTTCTTTTCTATTTTTTTAATTTAAAACAGAAGGCTGTCGAAAAGAATCGGCAGCCTTGAAGGTAATTCCCGCGTGAGCGGGGGTGATCCTACAGGAAAAGTTATAAACTGGCTATTATTTTTGTAATTCCCGCGCGAGCGGGGGTGATCCCGATCGGATTTTCTGTTTTCTGATTTCTCGGATCAGCTCCGTAAGTGTAGACATAAAAGAAAAATTCGTGAGTTGACGCGAAGCGTCTCGTTTTGTATACTATTTATATAAGGGGACATGGGAGGAAAACTTCCGGTTCTCGGGAGCAATTTTGAGTTATGAAACATGTAGAAGGGAGAGAAGCATATGGCGGCAATTATTGGAGTATTGATCTGGCTGATCTGTTTGATTTTGGTTATCTATCTGACGCACAAGAAAAATCGTTCGATGGTCGGCATGGTAATTTTCGCAGTCTTTTTGCCGGTTATTGCGTTGATCGTAATATTGTGTATGAAACCGATTCCCCGGGTGGAGTAAGCCTGCAGTTTCGTCATGGTAAATAATCAGGGTAAATAATTAACGAGCGGTTCCTCTCGTCTGAATGATTTTTTCATTCAGGCGGGAGGATTTTTTATCCTGCAGCGGACGCATGCTGCGCTTACAGTGCCCGCCAGGATTCCTTCCGGTAGCCCTTATGGGCCCGGATATCCGCAAGACGCGCAAGCATGGCGGGAATATCATCGTTCAGTGTCCCTTTCAGCATCATATAGTTGGAGGCGTGATTCGAACGGAAGACGGTGCCCGGCGCGTCGACTTTCCGGAGAAAGAGTTCCATTTCATCCACCAGTTCCTCCGGTTTCAGCAGTTTCATCTGTCCGGATGCAAGCTCCTGCTGGAACGGTGCTGCGGGATCCAGCATCAGTGTGAGAAAGCCGACGTATTCCGGACGGATTCCGCTGATTAAGCGGGCGGAAGCAACTGCGTGCTCTTCGATCCGGGCACGTCCGCCCAGGCCGGAGATGAGCGTGACAGAGACGGCAATGCCGGACTGGCGGAGGCGCAGGCCGGCAGCCAGGATTTCGTCGGAAGATACGCCTTTGTGAATCCGGGACAGGACCGTGTCATCACCGGATTCGGCTCCCATATATACCATGGCGAGGCCGGCAGAGCGCAGCTGCTTCAGTTCGTCAGGCGTTTTTCGGAGCACATCGGCAGGGGTGCCGTATGAAGTGATCCGCTCCGCGGAAGGGAAGTGCTGCTTTAATTCTTTCAGGATTTCCAGCAGTGTTTCCGTGGGAAGAATCAGCGCGTCCCCGTCTGCCAGAAAAATGCGTCGGAAGATATCGCCATAGGCGGCAGCTGTTTCATGGATATCTTTCCGGATTTCTTCCAGGGTACGGATCCGGAAGTTTTTTGCTTTGTACATGGTGCAGAAGGTGCACTGGTTGTGCGCGCATCCGATGGTTACCTGCAGAATCAGGCTTCTGGCTTCGCTGGGCGGCCGGTAGACAATTCCTTCATAATTCATAGCTGTGCTCTCCTGTGGCTGCGGGATTGTAAATTCCGTAAAATACGTTTGCCGCTATCATACCACGGATGGAGGAGCATTTCAAAAAGCGGGACTGCTGCATGGGCACAGCAGCTCCGTTTTTTACAGGAAACGGGGTCACCTCAATGGGCACAGCAGCTCTGTTTTTTACAGAAACGGGGCCGCCGCGCAGTGCGGCGGCCCCGTCCCGGTGTAAGAATCGAATGGAAGGGTATCGTCGGAGCAAAGAACTCAGACTGCCCAGTGATCTTTCTCTTCTGCATACAGGTCTGGAAGGATTTTTGCCAGATTGGAGAATTCCTTGACATTGTGGTTCAGCAGGCAGTAAGGCCCCGCATCCGGAACAGTGAAGCCGTCCGGGATGGTTTTGACTGCTTTGCCGTTGTCGTCAATGGTGTAACCGAACCAGAAGCGGGAGCGGAGTTCGGATCCGCCTTCTGCAGGACGGAGGAAGTGGGTCATCACCACATCCAGATCCGGTGTCTGATCATCCCCGACAATGGTGGTTTTCGCGCAGACCAGTGTACTGCAGGCGTCTGTATCGATTTTGCTTTCATCGTAGCCCAGTTCCGAAGGGCGTTTGAACGCGATGATCAGCATGCCTGCGCCGCCCGGCAGCCCAATGTCTTCCCAGATATGGTGAACGCTTCCCCAGTGGCGTTCCCGCATGGACTTGGTCATATCCAGCGCCCGGGCCGGATCTTCCAGATAGACATCATAGTGATCTTCGTTGTTCCAGCAGGCATAGCGCAGCCGGTCAATGGGGTGCCATGCAAACCACCAGTCGAACATTTCGCCGGTTGTATTCGGGAAAAAGGTCCTGTTAGCGATGACAGCCGTGCCGTTTTCCAGCTTCCACCAGCCGAATTCTCCCGGAAGGTAGCCCGGCAGGAACAGATCGTTGCGGTCTTCAATCCGCGGCGCTGTAGCGGGATCCAGGGGTTCTTTGGTGATCTGGCTGTATTTTTCCTGTTCGCCCCAGTATCCGTCGGCAGCATAGAATTTATAGTATGATTTCTGCTTGTCAGCATTTGTGCAGGGTACTTTGCTCATGATGTCCTCCTTTTACACTTCTCCTGTTTTGTTAGTTTCAGTATAAAATGAGACAGTTTCAGTGACAAATGAAAAAACGGGAAGATATTCATAACGGATAGATATAAATAAACATAAACGAATCGAAAGAATGAAAACAAAGGAGATCGGTGCTGCAATTGCACGGGCAGATCCAGCGTGTTTATTCTGCTTCAGCGGGAGCGTTTTTGTTTTCCGAAGGAAGATCCGGGAGCAGGTCAAGGAAGTATTGCAGACTCTGTTTCCGGTTCTCTGGATCCCAGACGCAGATAATGCCGCCAAACTGATCTTCAATCCGCAGTTTTACCATATCCATTTGGTCCGTGGAATAGTCGAAGTAGTTGTCGGCCAGCAGGATGGCGTGAGATGAGGTGAAAAGATAGCGGATGTCATAGGCATTGCGGAAGGTATAGCCGATCTGCGGTGTTTTCCGGAAGCGGGCCAGCCGTTCCGTGAGATCCTGCAGATAGTACTGGCCGTCTTCGTGGGTGATGATCTGGACCATGGGTTCGTCAGCAAAATCCGGTGTGGTGACGGAGGTTTTTGCGGCTAGAGGGTGAGTTTTGGACAGGAGCAGATACATATGGTCGAAAGCTGCATATCGATATGGGAGATGCAGCGTATTGATGTAGAAACGTTCAAAGTCCGGTATCAGGATCAGGTCATATTTCTGCGCAGAGGCCAGGTCTCTTTCCAGATTGGTCATATAGTCAAACTCATAGGTCAGATGGATTTCCGGATGCAGTTCCTGCATACGGCGAATCAGGGGATGAAAATAGAGATCGGGCCGGGCGGTGCTCAGCACGCCAAGGGAGAGGGTATGATTGTTTGCTTCCAGTAGACGGCAGGTTTGCAGATAAGAGCGGTCCATTTGACCGATCAGCGGTTTCCAGGCGTCATACAGCATCTGGCCAGCTTCGGTAAGGGCGTGGGAGCGCGTGGTGCGGGTAAACAGGCGCAGATTCAGATTTTTTTCCATTTTGGCAATGCTTTTGCTGACTGCCGGCTGTGTCATATGGAGCACTTCGCCGGCACGGGCAAATCCGTTTGCGTCGACGACAGTAAGGAAAATATTGATCTGCTGAAGAGTCAGTGTGGAGAGCGCGTTATGCATGGGTATCCTTTCGTTTTGGCAAAAGAATCAGCGGTTTCTAAGATAGATTTTACCATAAAATATATTGATAACCAACAGGAATAAATGTGGAGAATTAAGTTATTTGACGGTGAAAGGGGCAGAAATTATAGTGAAATCATACAGAAACTTGCTGTTGAATCGAACGGAATCTGCTGATTTGTTAAAGAAATGTTGTGTAAAGGGAAACGTCCTGCATAGTAACAGTAAGAGGCGAAAAGGAGGTGCGGCACAATCCCTCCGGGTGATACACGCAGGCAGCAGGCAGCGATCCTCAGCGGGAGATTCCATAAGTTTCAGGGAAGGGAGAGAAACGGTATGAACACATCAACAAAGGCCAATAATTTTGGCAAAAAAGGATGGTCCATGATCATTTACTGCGCCATCAGTTATTATCTGGCAGCCGCTTTGTCCACCGATACGCTGAACTGGTATCCGGCGGCCTTTTCCGCCGCGCATCCGGAATGGGGAAGCGGTGTGGCAAATCTGGCCAACGCAATGTCAGGAATCGGCGGATGGCTGGGCATTGTCGCTGCGATTATTTTCAGTATTATGGCAGCGAAAAGAGGCAGTAAATTCATGGCGGTATTCGGAAATATCCTCTGCGGTATTTTCTGCCTGATTATGGCACTGACGCCAAGCCTGCCGGTATTTCTGGCAATGATTGTCTGCAATACTTTTGTGGGCGGCAATGTACAGCTGAATGTTGTACCGAATAATATTATGAATATCTGGTTTCCGCGTAAGAAGGGACTGGCGCTTGGCTGGGCTACTATGGGTCTGCCGATCTGTACGGCTACAATTATCCTGATTCTGAGCGCAATCGGCAATCCGCGCACCGCGTATATTTTCATCGCGGTACTGTGTTTCTGTGTGGCGTTTATCTCCGTGTTCTGGGTAAAGAATACACCGGAAGAAGTAGGCGCTACGCCGGATAATGAACCGATTGACCTGGAGTTTGCCAAAGCGATGAAAGAACGGCAGGAAAAAGAGGCGAAACGGCTGACGAACCGTGTGATTCTGAAAAACAGAAATACGTATCTGATCGGTATCGGTTTAGGCCTGCTCTGGCTGACTACCATCGGACTGGTATCTAATTTCATTCCCCATCTGTCTGCCAGCGGCGTGAATCCGCAGTTCGCGATTCTGATGCTGACAGTGGCGGCGTTAATCGGAATTGCCGGCAGTTATGTGTGGGGACTTCTGGATTTGAAGTTCACAACGAAACGGGCCTGCATCATTTACGGAATCTGGTATCTGGTGGCTCTGATCATTATGATCCTTCAGAATGGCTCCACAGCGCTGGTTTGGCTGGCGGCAATCTTTGTGGGCTTTGGCATCGGCGGCATCGGTAATCTGATTCCTTCGATGATCGGTACCTGTTTTGGCCGGTTCGGATTTATTCAGGCCAATCGATGCATTGCTCCGATGAATACAGCCGTTCGTTCCTGCGCGCTGATTATTATCTCGGTGATCGGTGTGCAGAATCTGAAACTTGCGTACTGGGTATTTTTCGCGCTGTCCGTGATTGGCACCGTGATGATCTGTCTGATCAGACAGCCGGAGTATGATGAAGAAACAGGAGATCCCATCGGTATTTATGGAGATGAGGACTGAATCGGTATGGAGATGCAGGCTGAATCGGAACGAAGATGACGGCTGATTCTGTATGAATCAGATCATTCAGATGGAAATGAAACAGAGAAGAAAATAAAAATCAGGCTGGCTCGTTGGGGTCAGTCTGATTTTCATTCCGGTAAGAAATCGCCGGCAGAGAATGGTTCTTATACGCCGGGCAGAGATTAGTGGTCCTGGGGATCCTTTTTCAGGTTTTCTAAAAGGGATTCCAGGTGATGCAGGAGCTCCGGATTCTTTTCCTCCAGCTCCGCCCGGTGTTTTTGCCTGTTTTCCTCCATCAGCCGGTAAAGATTCGGGTATTGTTCCCGGAAAAGGTTATATTTGGCTTTCCGTTCTTCCAGAATGGAGCGGAGGGTAGCCGGATTCGCGATATTGATTTCCTCCTCCAGGTGCGACTGCTGTTCCATCAGCAGCTGTTCCACCTGGGTCAGGCGCTCCCTGCGCTGCAGCTGTCCCGGATTCTCACAGGCGTCACAGGACCGGGGAAGATGGTCCAGACGGTGCGCCAGGGTTTCCTGCAGAAGATTCAGCAGATGCTCTTCATCCAGCATGCTCCAGTGTCCGTGACTGAAAAACCGTGTGGTGCGGCGGATGATTTCTTCGTTAAAGGGTTTGCCGGCGGCAATATCCGCGGTAATATTTGCCACGATTTCCTGCATTTTATGTTCTGCTTCGTCGCCGTAGGCCCACTGGAATTCTGTGATCTGCGGTGTGAGGATGGAAGGGCGGAAGGTTTTGGTTTCTCCCGTTTCTTCCAGGGGATAAGGGCGGCGCAGACCCAGGGACTGAAGGGCCAGCGCGACAGTCGGGCGTACCGCGCCGTCTTCGATCAGTTCTTCCGCGCCGAATGCCCGCAGCTGATCATTGACGGAACCCACATGTCCGGCAAGAATCAGCCGGATCTGTCTGGATTTCAGCTTTTCGTAGAAAAGCAGCAGCTGTTCCGCGGCGGAAATGTCGATGCTGTTCATTGCGCTGGTATCGACAATGATCTGTCGGCAGCCTTCATCGGCTTTTTCCTGAAGCTCCTGTTGGAACTGTTCGATGTTGGCAAAAAACAGGGAACCGGCAAAGCGGTAGATCACCGTGTCCTTGATGGCATGGGCGTTCCGGAAGCGTTTCAGCGGGTAAAAACCGGGCTGACCGGGAATGACCCCGAGGAAATCCCGGGGCGGATCAGAAGCCCGGATAATATAAGTGATGAACGAAAGGGCAATGCCGATTAATACGCCGTAGATCGTACCGAGGATCAGTACTGCAATGAAGGCGGCCCAGAAGATGATGAATTCGCTTTTGTCCACTTTGCGCAGCTTAAAGGCCAGATCGAATTCCAGGATGCCGATCAATGCGGCGATCACGATGGCGGTCAGTATCGGGACCGGCAGATATCCGATGAAGCCGGTTCCGAAGAGCAGAATGCCGCCCATGGTCAGAAAGGCGAATACGGACATCATCTGAGATTTTACGCCGAAGGCATCCGCGATGCCAGTACGGGACACGCTGCCGTTGGCCGGCGGGCATCCGCAGAAGGCGGAAATCAGATTCGCGGCAGCGTAGGCAGCGATTTCCCGGTTGTTCGCGATCCGGTCATCGTGCTTCATGGCATAATTTTTGGTGGCGAGAAGGGTTTCCGCGACAATAACAACGGATACGGTAAAGGAAGTCAGAAGAATCGTGCGCAGAGAACTTCCGACAGCTGTCAGGCCCGGAACCGACAGGCGCGGCAGACCGGCGCTGACTGCCGGGAGAAGCGCGACGCCGTGTTTCTCCAGATGGAACAGGGGGGTCAGAAGGGCGCCGACTGCCATCATGACCACAGACATGGGCACCCGCGGGATGAACCGGGCACAGAGACGGATGATCAGGACGGTGGATACGCCGAGAAGCAGGGACAGCAGGTGAAAATGCTGCTGTCCCTGGCTGCCGATATTTTTCAGCAGATGAAACAGCTCTCCGGTGCCTGCGGTGCCGCCGAAGAGTTTGGGCAGCTGCATCAGAATAATGGTACAGCCGATGCCGCTGATAAATCCGCCCATAACCGGGGAAGAGATAAACTTGATCAGCCGGCCTGCCTTCAGCAGGAAAAACAGCAGAAGCCACAGACCGCTGAAAAGCGTGATGACCGGAACAATGGTCAGCGCGTCAGAGGATTCCGGAGCGATGCCAAGGGTGACCAGGGCGCTGCCCACCAGGGCACAGGGGGCGGCATCGATGCCGAAGACGAAACGGGGAGAGGAAGAGATCAGCCCGAAGATCAGGATCGGCAGCAGTGAGCCGTACAGGCCGTAGATTGCGGGAAGGCCGGCAATCTGGGCATATCCCATGGAAATCGGGATCGATACCAGCGCGACAATGATGCCGGCGGGGATATCCTGCTTGAAGTTGGAACGGGCGTAGTGTTTCAGTGTCATAAATTTCTCGGCGGGGAAACCCACAGGCCTGCCTGTGGGAAAAACCGCTTCTAACCTGCCTTTCTTATATTCTGTAAGAGAACGCTTACGCGTTTCCGATCGTCGAATATTTTTGTAATCTGTGGGTGCGATGATTTTTGCACTATCTAAAAGACATTATACTCCTATCATATCTCCATTGTTACAAAGATATTCAAAAAGATTCCTGAAGGAAGAAAAAAACGGCGCAGATACAAAAAAGTAAGAAGAAAGTGTCAAAAAAACTTGTGTTGTTTTCCTAATTAACAGTATAATGTGAATGAACAGCAGAAATATGCGGACTGTTTGGCACTGTGCCGGGATAAATGGGATACAGACGGCAGGACGCAGATTCTATGACTTTGAATCACAGAAACGGAGGAACCAGACATGAAATATGTATGCAAAGTATGCGGTTATGTGTATGAAGGAGACAACCCGCCGGAAGAATGTCCGAAATGTCATCAGAAAGGAGTGTTTGAACCAGTGAGCGAAACAAAGAAAAATCCATATGCAGGCACCAAGACAGAGAAGAATCTTCTGGAGGCCTTTGCGGGAGAATCCCAGGCCCGGAACAAATATACCTACTTTGCGTCGGTAGCCAAAAAGGCAGGCTTTGAACAGATCGCCGCCTTATTCCTGAAAACCGCAGAGAATGAGAAAGAACATGCCAAACTCTGGTTCAAGGCGCTGGGTATGCTGGGCGATACCGCGGAGAATCTGGAAGCCGCTGCTGCCGGAGAAAATTACGAATGGACCGATATGTATGACCGCATGGCCAGAGAAGCGGACGAAGAAGGGTTCCATGAACTGGCAGAGCAGTTCCGCGGCGTGGCAGCAATCGAAAAGACTCATGAAGAGAGATACCGCAAACTGCTGCACAATGTGGAGATGCAGGAAGTGTTCCGCAAGAGCGAAGTCAAAGTTTGGGAATGCCGCAACTGCGGACATATCGTAGTCGGTACGGAAGCACCGGAGATCTGCCCGGTATGCAAGCATCCGCAGGCCTTCTTTGAGGTACGGGAAGAAAATTACTAAAGATTATGCCGTAAGCCGCTTCCTTCCGGTGGTGGGTAGATGAGAACATAAAAAAGTCATCGGATGTTTCCGATGACTTTTTTAAGCTACCGACGGGAGTCGAACCCGTGACCTCCACACTACCAATGTGGCGCGCTACCTACTGTGCCACGGCAGCTTGCTGTCTGAGCGATTATTATTTTCGCTGACCAAGCTAATATACTATAAAGAATCGTACTTGTCAACGGTTTTTTTAAATATGTTAAGAAAAAAGTTAATTGCAAAAGTAAATTCCATCTTGGGATG
>OCTW011596280.1_pt1 | contig 10050 bp, 11 predicted proteins | sample 1539671 | NCBI WGS metagenome assembly OCTW01 (sample SAMN02144230, study PRJEB22623) | gut metagenome | biome: sheep rumen | host: Ovis aries | place: New Zealand
AAGCGGGGTCCCCTTTGGGGAAGATAAATATGGATATCCTCGCGGAGCGAGGGGGTGGCCCGTAGGGCCGGGGGCGTATGAGAGTAACTTTTATAGCTGCGCACTGCTGCAATCAAACTGCGCACTCGTGTATCTTAACTCCGAACTCTCGCAATCAAACTGCGTGCTCGTGTATCTTAACTCTGAACTTTCGCAATCAAATCGCGAGCTCCTTCTAAAATTCCTAAGGAGTTTTAAATTATTCCTAAGAAGTTTTTGAAAATTCTTAAGGAATTTTAGATTATTCCTAAGAAGTTTTTGAAAATTCCTAAGGAATTTTTAATTATTCCTAAGAAGTTTTTGAAAATTCCTAAGGAATTTTTAATTATTCCTAAGGAATTTTTAATTATTTCTAAGGAATTTCCAAGCGAGTTCGCGTTTAGATTACGGGCCGTTGCGTTTAGTTTTCGTGAGTACGCAATTAGATTTCGTGAGTACGCGATTAGATTTCGTGAGTACGCGATTAGATTTCGTGAGTACGCGATTAGATTTTGGCTCTTCGGGATTAGGGGCTGTGAGCTTGCTTCCGGCTGTTCCCTTGTGTGAGGATGATGTTTGTCGCGGCTATATAAAAGTTTGCCGCGGCTATATAAAAGTTTGTCGCGGCTATAAAAAAGTTTGGTGTGACCACAAAATAGTTTGTCGCGACCACAAAATAGTTTGGTGTGACCACAAAATAGTTTGGTGTGACTACAAAAAGGTTTGCTTCAGTCACAAAAAAACGCACCCACTCAGTTGAGTGAATGCGCCACTGATATGAAAAAACTAACTGTTGTTGTTTCTTAGCGTTGTCTCCTTATTTCTTATAGAGCAGCCATGCGTCAGGGTAGGTCTGGCGCAGTGTCTGAAGTGCGGGGATGGCCTCTGCCTTGGTGTCGAATGTGGCGGCGATTACGCGGTATAGCTTACGCTCGGTGTTGAGTGCAATCTGTGCCTGGTATCCTTTATTCTTGAGTGTCTGCTGCAGTCCGTCGGCGTTTGCTTTGAGGCTGAATGCTCCGCAGACTACGCTGTAGGCCTTGAGTCCTGCGCCGTCAACAACCTGTAGGGCCTCGGTGCGCACGTTGACGTCAGCGGCTGGGGTCACGTTGGTCTCGGTGGTCACTGTGGTTACGGGGGCTGTAGGCTGCACGGGGGTAACGTTGATGGTGTAGGGATCCTCGGTTACCTGTGTGTTGCTGGCGTTTTGGGCCTGAGCCTTCTCATAGGCTTTCTTGTAAAGGCTTTCCTTTGACTTGCATGAGCTCATGCTGATGGCGAGCACCATGCCCAGCGCAACGGCTGCAAATGTTTTTGTCTTGTTCATTGCTGTGTTTGGTTTAGTTGTTTGTTGTTTTCGACTACAAATTTAGTGATTTCTTTTTATCTGACAAGGCAGATGTGGCGATATTAATGTATTTTATGCTTTATTATAAAGTTTTTTAGGTTGTCTTGCTGTTTTTTAGGAAAAAGTTGTCTAACTTTGCTTTCAAACTTTCGAACATTAATAACTCTAAAACTGATAGAACCATGAAAGGTATTGGTGTATTTGCCGCTGTTTTGGGCGGTGCTGTGATTGGAGCAGCTTGCGGTTTGCTGTTTGCTCCCGAGAAGGGCTCTGAGCTCCGTGCTAAGATTGCTGAGGCCGTGCGTAACCGCGGTATCAAGCTTAACAAGAAGGAGATGGACAGCCTGGTTGACGATATTGCCGACGAACTGCAGAGCGCAGAGTAAATTTGTCAGGAGGTGGAGACTACATCTTCCATACACAGGCTCATTGGCAGCGTAAAGCGCTACCTGCATTTGCAGCGCGACTTTGTGATGCTTACTCTGGCCGAGAAGCTGACGGTGCTGCTGACGGTGCTGCTGGCTGGCGGCATTGTGCTGCTGCTGGCTGCGCTGGTGCTCATCTTTGCTTCGCTGGCAGTGGGTGCGCAGCTTGGCGAGTGGACTGGCAGCCTGGCTCTGGGCTACGGCATCGTGGCGTTTTTCTATCTGCTGGTTGGCATCGTGGTATGGCTCAACCGCAAGCGTTGGATTGCTAATCCGATTGCCGGATTCCTGGCTACGCTGCTTGTGGACGATGAGGTTAAGGACTGACGCTCTATGGGTAAGACTGGATATACTTTGCAGGACATCCGTCGGCGCAAGGCCGAGGTGGCGCGGCAGATAGCTGCCGAGCAGGCTGTGATGCAGCGTACCGTGGGCGAGCTGACCGACCCTTCGGCGCTGATGCCAAGGCTGATGCCGTGGCACAGTTTCAAGACTGCGTTCAAGTTCGCCTCGAGGGCTGTGTATGCCTACAAGATGGCGTCCTCTGTGGTGTCGCTGTTTAGGAAGGGCCGTAGCTGATGGGCAGAATCCTGGCTATTGACTATGGCAGGAAACGCACGGGGCTGGCTGCAACCGACCCCGCGCAGATTATTGCTAACGGTCTGTGCACGGTGGAGACTCACCGCCTGTGGGACTACCTGTGCGGCTATGTGGCCACTGAGCCGGTGGACAGTATCGTGATTGGCATGCCGGTGCAGACCAACGGGCAGCCGTCGGAGAATCAGCGCAACATAATTCCCTTTATCGACCGCTGGCGCAAGAGTTTTCCCCAGATTCCCATTGTGGAGTGGGACGAGCGCTTCACCTCCGTGATGGCCCAGCGCACCATGCTGGACGCCGGCATAGGCAAGATGGCCCGCCGCAACAAGGCCCTGGTGGACGAGATAAGCGCTACCATCATACTCCAGTCGTATATGGAGAGTAAAAGAATTTGAAATATATTTGCCTGGTCCGGGAGGGGACAGAAAATCTTCTGTGCGCATTCAACATTAGAAATCTTGAACTCTCGCACTTTCGAATTTTATAACTTTCATCGCGAAGCGATTAACTCTTATGATTCTACCTATATATATATATGGCCAGCCGGTGCTCCGCAAGGTGGCCGAGGACGTTGAGCTTAACAAGGAAGAGCTTGACCCGCTGATTGCCGATATGTACGACACGCTTAAAGTGTCGGAAGGCGTAGGACTTGCTGCCCCTCAGATAGGCAAGGCCATCCGCGTGGTGGTGGTGGACCTCAGCATGCTGGCCGAGGATATGCCTGAATATAAGGACTTCCGCCATGCCTATATCAACGGCCATATCGTGGAGGCCTCGGAGGAAACCGACACCATGAGCGAGGGCTGCCTCAGCCTGCCCGGCATCACTGAGGAAGTCACCCGGCCCAGCCGCGTGCGCATACAGTATTACGACGAGCTGCTTCAGCCCCACGACGAATGGGTTGACGGATTTCTGGCCCGTGTGCTGCAACATGAGCACGACCATCTGGAGGGCCATGTCTTCACCGACCGCATCAGTCCCTTCCGCCGCACAATGCTGAAGAGCAAGTTCACTGCCTTCCTCAAGGGTAAGGCGCGCTGTCACTATAAAGTAAAGACTGTCAAGAAGTAAGGGAAAAATAATAAAGGACAGGATGAGGGCGTTGCTTATATGGCTCGCGTGTCTGTGCGCCGCGCTAGGCATGAGGGCGCAGACCAATGTGGAGGGCGTAATCCGCATAGGGCAGAATGCTCTCTATTACGAGGACTATGTCCTCTCCATCCAGTATTTCAATCAGGCCATAGCCGCCAAGCCCTACTTGTATGAGCCTTATTATTTCCGCGCCGTTGCCAAGTATTATCTTGGCGACTATTACGGCACCATCGGCGACTGCTCGCAGTCTATAAGCTGCGACCCATATATCGGTGAGGTCTATCGCCTGCGCGCCATCAGCTATATTCGCACTGACAACTATGAGGCAGCCTCGGCTGACTACACCACGCTGATTACCGAGCGCGGTGACAGGGACCGCGATGTGTGGTTTAATGCAGCGCTGTGCCTTAACCAGCTCAAGCGCTATGAGGCTGCCGACTCGCTGCTCGACACCATGACCGTGCGCTGGCCCGACTATTCGCGCTGCTATCTGCTCAAGGCGCAGACGGCCCTCAGCCGCACCGACACACTGAGGAGCGACTCGCTGCTCACTATTGCCATTGCCAAGGACACCGCAAGCGTGGATGCCCTTTCCGCCAAGGCTACCCTCTGCCTGCAGCGACAGCTCTATGCCGAGAGTGAGGCCTACTACGACCGCGCCATCAGGCTCAGCCCCAAACAGGGCGGATTTTACATCAACCGCGCCCTGGCGCGCTATCAGCAGCACAACTTGCGAGGAGCGATGGACGACTACAATGAGGCTCTCGAACTGATGCCTGACAACTACCTTGGCCACTACAACCGCGCCCTGCTACGCATGCAGGTGGGGGAGAACAACCTGGCCATCGAGGACTTCGACTTTGTGCTATCGCGACGCCCCTCCGACCGCCTGGCGCTCTATAATCGCGCCATCCTCTCGCAACAGACGGGCAGCTATCGCCGCGCCATCAGCGACTATACCACCGTACTGAAGGACTATCCCAATTTTTCGGGAGGCTATGTCAACCGCGCCTACTGCTATGCCCGCATTGGAGACAACCGCCGTGCCGAGGCCGACGAGCGCAAGGCCATGCAGATTCGCCTCAACGAGGTCTATCGCAACAAGGCCTACAGCAGTCCCCTCGACTCAGTGACCCGCCATGAGGATGAGGCTGACATTGAGGATTATGACAAGCTGGTTGACGACTCTGAGGAGAATATAGTGCCGGTCTATGCCTCGGAGTACCGCGGCCGGGTGCAGAACCGCGAGGTGGCTGCCGTCCATCAGCCCGCCTATACGCCGCCTGAGGGTGAGCAGATAGATGAGGCACACGAGCTGTATAATCAGGGTTGCGCCTACTCGCTCAGCGGTGACATTGCCAGTGCCGAGGCCGCCTATACCAAGGCCATAGAGCTCAATCCCTCGCTGGCCGAAGCCTACTACAACCGCGGCCTTGACCGTGCTCTTAACGATGACAAGATGGCAGCCATGCAGGACCTCAGCAAGGCCGGTGAGCTGGGGCTCTATACAGCCTACAGCCTGATAAAACATTTCCGTAACAGCAAAACTAATAATAGTGGACGACAGCCGTTACAAAAACAATTACGCTAAAGCAGAACTGCGCAGCAGTGTCCGCAAGGCTAAGCATGCATTCATCAACAGCACCGCGCTGCCGGAACGGCACTCACTCTCTGAGCAGATTCTCGGCAGGGTGGAGCAGCTGCCACAGTTCCGTGAGGCCGGCACTGTGCTGGCCTACTATTCCCTAGCTGACGAGCTTTTCACCCACGACTTTGTGCAGCGCTGGGCTGACAAGAAGACAATCCTCCTTCCCAAGGTGGTGGGTGATGACCTGACACTTCATTCTTACAATGGTCCGCTCTCCCTGCGTGAGGGAGCCTTCGGCATTATGGAGCCCTGCACACCAGAGTATGCCGACTATACGGCTATTGACCTCGTCATCGTTCCCGGCGTAGCCTTTGACGGCGAAGGTCACCGCCTTGGCCGTGGCCGAGGCTACTATGACCGCCTCTTTGCAACTCGGCTTCCCTATAATATATATAAGGTAGGAGTGTGCTATCCCTTCCAACTGGTGGAACACGTACCCACCGATTCCTGTGATGTGCAGATGGATAAGGTGGTGACAATAACCGCTTGATTTTCGTATATTTCTAAAAACGTGCTCTGTCTCCGCCCAATGTCAAGCGGATATGGGAGTGCGCTAAAGAGATGCTGATTGTCAAATTATGTTATGTTTCTTTTGTAAGAACGGATATTTTGTCGTAATTTTGCACAAGGATAAATCGTTTGATGATTCTAAGTACAAAACTCTATAACCATATTTTATACATGACAACTCAGAGAACTTCCTATCTCAAGCGGGTAGGCTGTATGCTGCTCATTTGCCTGCTGCTGCCCGTTGGCTCTATGGCCAAGTCCTTTTATGCTGTATCGCAGGACGGTCAGCTTCTTACCTTTTATTATGACGACAACAAGTCTTCGCGTCCAGGCACAGTCTACACTTCGCGCAGTGAGTGGAGCAATGTGAAGGAGAGTGTCACGATAATTGCCTTTGACTATAGCGTGAGGGACTATCGCCCCACAAGTTGTTCTACCTGGTTTGAAGACTTTGAGAAGCTGAAGTCTGTGCAGGGCCTGAGCAACTTGAATACTTCCGAGGTAACGTCCACGACCAGTATGTTTGCAGACTGCAAGAGCCTGACTAAGATTGACCTGTCGGGCTTGCGTATGGGTAACGTGGTATCCATGTCTCAGATGTTTGTAGGATGCAGTGCGCTGGTGGAGGTCAATATGAACTTTGCTACTGCTACTGACAATTTGGAGGTCTTGTATAATGCTTTCGGCAGTTGCAGTAAGTTGGAGACTCTTACGGGTCTGGGCAAGCTGCACACACAGAATGTTACCGACATGTCGTATATGTTTCAGGAATGTAAGGCTCTGAAGACCCTCGACCTGAGTGGTTTTGACGGGAGCAGTGTAAAGACGATCGAGGGCATGTTTCTGCATTGTTCGTCGCTGCAGACGGTTGACTTGCGCAACTTCGACCCCAAGCAGCTGAACAATTATACCTATGTCTTCAACGGATGTTCTGACCTCGTGGCCATTTACTGCAACAGCAAGTGGAGCACCTATGCTTCATCAAAGTATTCCTTTGTGGGTTGCAGCAAACTGTGCGGAGGCAATGGCTTCAGCGTTAAGGATGACCACGAATTTTGGCAGCATGTATGCCCTGATATGCCGCCTTACACAGGCTACTTCACTGCCACCGAGGGCCTTTTCTACAATGGCCAGCGCATTACTGCCGCAAACGCAGGGTCTCTGGCCTCCAGCGGCACCATCACTTATGCCGAAGAGGATGACAGGTATGTGCTGACTATGACCAATGCCACGATCAAGGGTGAGGAGGGCGTATTGGCGGGCGGCCTGTTCTGTGCCGGCACCAATGAGCTGATGCTTCAGTTCCGCGGCACCAACACTATAGAAACGTATCTGGATGCCATCAGTGCCTATGACTTCTATCCCGTGGCCTTGACCGACGGCAGTACGCTGAACATTACGAGTTGGAATGGTGCCGGTGTACATCTTCGCAATGCCGGTACGCTTGATGATGAGTACAACAGCCATAGCTGCACCCTCAATATCAAAGGCTCGTATTATGCCATATATGGCAGGGAGGAGTATAACCTTGCCCTGAAGAAGAATATGCGCCCAAGGTTCTGGCTTGAGGGCAACGACATGGTGCTTAACCTCAGTACCGGCAGTGGCAGCGGTCCAGTCGTTTCGGGCATAGGAACGTTTGATGAGTCCAACATAGCCTACAGCTACGACACCTATTACTTCAACGATGAGAAAGGTGCCGTCTATGACTGCGGTGTGCGCCCCGGCGGCGACGGCGAGGGAGTGGTCGTTACCAAGCCCTTCAAGATAGTGCCCAAGAGTATGCTCCAGCTCTACGACGTCAACCTCGGTGGCTGCTGGCTCAACAACTACAATGCCGACGACTTCAACCCCATGTCTCTCACCTCAGGCAAGGTAAAGTTCGTCCCCGGGTTCAACACTCTTTCCATTGAGGACGCCAGCTTCTCCACGCCCTACGTCCCCTATGACGAGGTATATGCCCTGTATGCAGAGACCAATATCTTCCTTTGCGGAGTGAGGGGCACCAACGACCTCACCGGCACTGACGACGACTACGCCTACGGCATAGGGCTCTATGAAAACTCGTCGCAAGGCGGCAGCCGCAACTGGGTTATCAGCGGAGTAGAGAACACACCCACCCTCCGCTTCACCGGCGACCTCTACTGTCAGAGCCTGGGTGACGAGAATGCAGCCCAGCTCGTCCTCAGCGACATCAAAATAGTAGTGCCCGACCAAGCCTATTTCTGGCAGGAGGACGACGTGGATGTCAGAATCGCTGACTCTGAGCTCGACCTCACCTGCACCAAGTGGCCCGACCAGACCATAGTGGAATATCTCAACAGTCTCACCCTCGAGGACTGCTACCTCTACAACGGTTACTACTTCGATCCCAGCAGTGGCAGTGTCATGACTCGCGAGGGTAAGCCCGCCAAGGGCAACGTCACTATTCTAAGGGGTGATGGCCCCACTCCCCCTCCTGTTATAAAGCGCGGCGATGTCACCGGAGACGGCGAAATCAACACTACCGATGTAGTGGCAATCTATGTCTATATCATCCTTGGTGATTCCAGCGGTATCGACCCTGACAGAGCGGATGTAAATGGAAACAATGACATCAACTCCGCAGATGTGGTGGAGCTTTACAATATAATTATCAACGGCAAGGAATAAGGCCCAGTGCCTGATCATAAAGGAATTGCCAGAGATTTTCCGGAAACAGCGGCAGCGTGATGCGTAGCTATGGATTTCTGAGAAATCTCTGGCAATTCCTTTACGTTTTTTTCTGAGCCGGAGTTAAAATCCAAATAAATTTGGCTCTCTGCCCAGTTTTCACTAACTTCGCAGCATGATACTTAACACGCTATCTGTAAGCAACTACCGCAATATAGAGCAGGCGGAGCTAAGCCTGTCGCCCAAGCTCAATTGCTTTGTGGGCAGCAATGGGGTGGGGAAGACTAACCTGCTTGATGCTGTTTATTACCTGTCCTTTTGCCGTAGTGCCTTCAGCCAGACTAATCAGCAGGTGCTGCGCCACGGTGAGGATTGGATGGTGTTGCAGGGGCTGTACATCACCACCCAAGGCGAGGAGATGAAAATCTATTGTGGCCTCAGGGCGGGACGACGCAAGTCGTTTAAGAAAAACGGCAAGGAATATCAGAAACTCTCCGAGCACATCGGCTCCATCCCTCTGGTAATGCTCTCACCGCAGGACAGCGAGTTGATTTTGGGCGGCGGCGATGTGAGGCGTCGGTTTATGGACGTTGTCATCTCGCAGTACGCACCCGACTATCTGTATGGCCTCATTCGCTACAATCAGGCCCTGCAGCAGCGCAATACTCTGCTCAAAACCGAAGGGCCCATCGACGACGCCCTGCTTTCGGTTTATGATGAGCAGATGGCTACCGCCGGACATGTGATATACGGTTATCGCAAGCAGTTCACCGCTGATTTCGTGCCGATATTCAACGAAGTCTATGCCGCCCTCGGCAATAGCAACGAGGCGGTCAGTCTTACCTATCGCTCCCATTGCCACGATGGCGACCTGCTGCAGATGCTGCAGTCGCACCACGAGAAAGACCATATCGTGGGTTATACCCTCAAGGGCATCCACCGCGACGACCTGGAGATGCAGCTTGACGGCTATCCACTCAGATACGAGGGCTCGCAGGGACAGAGCAAGACATTCCTTACAGCCCTCAAGTTTGCGCAGTATAGTTATCTGCGTAAGATGGTCAGCGACCGCACGCCGCTGCTATTGTTGGACGATATCTTTGATAAGCTCGACGACGAGCGTGTCTCGCGAATCATCAACCTTGTGAGTACCGAGGATTTTGGCCAGATTTTCATTACTTCAACCAGCAGCGACACGCTGCGCAAGGTAATCGCTCAGACGGGTAAGGACCATAAGTTCTTTCACGTTAGCGACGGCCGTTATGAACTGGAAGACAATGAAGTACGTTAAGGTAAGACCCATCAGCGACCTCCTCAATGAGTTTCTGCGTACCGAGGGGTTTGAGACTCCCCTGCTGGAGCACCGCCTTATCCATCAGGCGTGGCCCGAGGTGGTGGGAGAGTATGCTGCCAGCTGTACCGAGGAGATAAAGATTTACAATCAGACTCTCTATGTCCGCATCAGCAGCCCGGCGGTGAGGCAGGAGCTCCACATGCAGCGCACCGACTTGACGCGTCGGCTCAATGCTTTTGTAGGTGCCTTCGTTATTGCCAATATTCATCTGAGTTAGCCTGATTGCAGAGAAAATGCCGTGTAATTCCAAATTAATCCATAATTTCTAATTCCTAATTCCTAATTTATTATTACCTTTGCCTCACAAAATAATAGCAAGGGTGTTTTCCAGAGTGGCCAAATGGGGCAGACTGTAAATCTGCTGTCTTTCGACTTCGGTGGTTCGAATCCATCAGCACCCACC
>OCTW011568844.1_pt1 | contig 10047 bp, 6 predicted proteins | sample 1539671 | NCBI WGS metagenome assembly OCTW01 (sample SAMN02144230, study PRJEB22623) | gut metagenome | biome: sheep rumen | host: Ovis aries | place: New Zealand
GTCGCCCTCGGCACCGAAGCCGATACCCTCGGCCATCAGGCGCTGCGAGGCGAGACCGGGGATCTGGTCGAAGCCGCAGAAGTCGGGAGCGTCGATGTCGGCGTCGCCCAGGTCGTCGAAGTTGGTGGTGAAGGCCGTGGCGCCCTTGTCGGCAAGCACGCGGCGGATGGCGATCTCCGCCTTGGCGGAATTGCGCACCTTATCCCAGTAAACCTCCTCACCGGTCTCGTCGATCTTGACGGTGTAGAGCTTCTTGTACTCCTCGACGAGAGCGTCGGTCTCGGCGTCCGTGACCTTCTTGTAGTATTCCATCAGGCTGGAAACCGGGAAGTAGTCCACATGGTAGCCCAGGCGCTGCTCGAACTCGACGCGGTCGCCGTCGGTCACGGCGACATTGTTCATGTTCATGCCGAACATCAGACAGCGGACGTTCTTCGCATCGGCGACACCGGCGGCCACGCGGGCCCACACGGCAATCTTCTTCTGGGCCTCGGCGTCCTTCCAGTAACCGACGACGACCTTGCGCTGCACGCGCATCCGGGTGCAGATGTGGCCGAACTCGATGTCGCCGTGGGCGCTCTGGTTCAGGTTCATGAAGTCCATGTCGATGTCACCCCACGGAATCTCCGCGTTGTACTGGGTGTGGAAGTGGAGGAGGGGCTTCTCCAGGGCCTGGAGCCCCTTGATCCACATCTTCGCCGGAGAGAAGGTGTGCATCCAGGTGATGATTCCCACGCACTTCTCGTCGTTGTTGGCGGCCTTCATCACGGCCTCGACCTCCTTGCTGGAATTGGCCGTGCCCTTATAGACAATCTTCACGGGAATGATGCCGGAGGCGTTCAGGCCCTCGACCATTTCCTTGCTGTGGCCGTCCACCTGGACGACTGCGTCGCCACCGTACAGGAGCTGCGCTCCGGTGACCCACCATAATTCGCAATTTTCGTATGCCATAATCTTTTTGTGTTTTGTGTTTTTGCGGTTATTTCTTATCCTGGCCGTAATAGGCGTTGGGGCCATGCTTGCGGGAGTAATGCTTCTCGATGAGGTGCTTGTTCATCGAGGGGACATGCTCGACGATGTCGAGCGTGTTGAGGTGCAGGGTCGAGGCGATGAAGGCCATCTTGGCGACCTCCTCGAGGACGACCGCGTTGTGGACGGCGTTGTCGGCGTCGGTGCCCCAGGCGAAGGGGCCGTGGTTCTTCACGAGGACCGCGGGGGTGTCGTCGGGGTTCATCCCCTTGAATCGCTCCACGATGACGTTGCCGGTCTCCTTTTCATATTCTCCGAACACCTCGGCTTTCTTCATGTCGCGGGTGCAGGGGATGTCGTCATGGAAGTAATCGGCATGGGTGGTGCCGATGTTCGGGATGTCACGGCCGGACTGGGCCCACGCGGTGGCGAAGGTGGAGTGCGTGTGCACGACCCCGCCGATGTTCGGGAAGGCCTTGTACAGGACCACGTGCGTGGGGGTGTCGGAGGAGGGCTTGTAATGGCCCTCCACGACTTTCCCTTCCAGGTCCACGACGACCATGTCCTCGGGCTTCATATTGTCATACGACACGCCGGAGGGCTTGATGACCACCAGGCCGGTCTCCCGGTCGATGGCGGAAACATTGCCCCAGGTGAAGATCACGAGACCGTGCTTCACGAGGTCCAGGTTGGCCTGGCAGACTTTCTTTTTGAGCTCTTCCAACATAGACTACCAGAAGTAGATATAGAAGGCCACGGTGAAGGCCAGGATGATGACGGAATGGATGACGTCCCACTTGTTCCAGGAGGCGCGGGTGACGGCCTTCTGCTCCTCGGTGGCGGTGCCGAAGCACAGGCCCTGTACCTGCTCGGGGGCGGGTTTCGGGGTGAGGAGGGTGATGACGATCGCGAGGGCGATGCAGAACAGGAACATCCAGACGCAGAACGCATAGACGTTCATCTCGTTGAAGATGTAGGTGAAGGCGTTGTGCGCTTCAGGGTTGATGATCATCGTGATGAGACGGGTGAAGCCCAGGACCAGACCCACGATGAGGGTCCACATGCCGGCCTTCGGGGAGGTCTTCTTCCAGCTGATACCGAGGAGGAACACCGCGGCGATGGCCGGGGCGAGAAGACTCTGGACGCTCTGGATGTAGTTATAGAGGGACTTGCCCATCCGCTGGATGACGAAGATCCACAGGACGCCGAGGACCACGACCACGACGGTGGCGATACGGCCGATGGTGACGAGCTTCTTTTCGTCGGTGTTGGGGTGCTTGCGCTTGTAGATGTCGATGGTGTACAGCATCGCGGAGGAGTTGTACAGGGAGGCGAGGGAGCTCATGAGGGCGGCGAGGATGCCGCAGATCACGACACCCTTCAGACCCACCGGGAGGAGGGTGTTCACGAGCATCGGGAAGGCGATGTCAGGGTTCGCGACCGTGCCGTTCGGCTGGAGCTGGAGGGCGGCGGCGAGCTGCTGTCCGATGGCGGAATCCGGGGTCTTGGTGAGCGCGTAGGCGATCATGCCGGGGATGAGGAACAGGAAGACCGGGAGGAGCTTGAGGTAGGCGCCGAAGATGGTGCCGCGGCGGGCCTCCTTCTGGTCCTTGCCGGAGAGGACGCGCTGGACGATGAACTGGTCGGTGCACCAGTACCAGAAGCCGATGATGGCGGAGCCGAAGAGGGCGCCGTACCACGGGAACTCGGGATCCTTGCCGGAGCGCATGAGGTCGGTCATGCTGTCGCCGTACTCATTGACCGGCTGGGCGCCGCAGATGTCCATCATGGTGTTCCATCCGCCGAGCTCCTTGAGACCCAGGTACAGGATCACGAGGGAGCCGATGAGAAGGATCGGCGTCTGCAGGACGGAGGTTTTCAGGACCGACTCCATGCCGCCGATGACGGTGTAGATGGCGGTGATGATCACCAGGGCGAGGGCCGCGACCCAGAAGTTGATGCCCAGGAGGGTGTTCAGCGCGAGGCCGCCGGCGAGGACGGTCACGGACACCTTGGTGAGGACGTAGCTGGCGAGGGACAGCCAGGTGAGGATCCCGCGGCTCTGCTTGTTGTAGCGCTTCTCGAGGAACTCAGGCATGGTATAGACCATGGAACGCTCGTAGAAGGGGACGAACACCCAGCCGAGGATGAGGATCATCCAGCCCTGGATTTCCCAGTGGGCCTGGGCCATGCCGGCGGAGGCGCCGGTGCCCGCGAGGCCGATCAGGTGCTCGGAGCCGATGTTGGAAGCGAAGATGGATGCGCCGATGGCGATCCAGGTGGCACTGCGGCCGCTCAGGAAGTAGTCCCCGGAGGTTTCCTTCTTCTTGCGGGAGACGTCCCAGCAGATCCAGATCATCGCCACGAAGAACAGGGCGATCACGATCCAGTCCCAGGATGCGAGCGTGATGCGGTTCAGGTCCGCAGCCGCTGCGAGGGTCATGAAGTTGAGGTGCATAATGATATTGGGTTAGATTTTGAAATTGCCGTCGTATTTGTCCTGGTTGAACCGGTACAGGGCCGCCCCCTTGCGGGAGGAGGTCTTGTCGATCCGGCCGGTCTTTTCGATATAGTCCATCGCTGCGATCCGCTTGCGGAAGTTCCGCTTGTCGATGGCCTCGCCCTGGATGGCCTCGTAAAGCGTCTGCAGCTGTGTGAGGGTGAATTCCTCCGGAAGGAGGTTGATCCCCACCGGTTTCACGCCCGCCTGGTAGCGCATGAAGCGCAGGGCGTCCTGCACCATCCGGTCATGGTCGAAGATGAGGTGGGGGATTTCATTGAGCTTGACCCAGTGCGCATTGTGGGCCTTGACGAGCGCATGGTCGTATTTCTTGATGTCCACGAGGGCGTAATACGCGGTGGAGAGCACCCGCTCCCCGGGGTCGCGTCCGGGATCGCCGTAGGTATGGACCTGCCGCATGTACAGGTCCCGGAGGCCGGTGAGCTCCGCCACCACGCGGCGTGCGGCGTCGTCCAGGCTCTCTCCTTCCTCCACGAATCCGCCCATCAGGGACCACTGTCCCTTCGCCGGCTCGAAGTCGCGCTGGAGCAGCAGGAGGCTGAGTTTCCCCTCTTCGAACCCGAAGATGATGCAGTCCACGGCGGCGTGGAACTTGGGATGGATACTGTAGTAGGCTTTCGGAGCCATTAGTTTGGTGTTATTTCTACACTTCTTGTGTGTTGCAAAGATAGGGAATTGAAAGTGTAAATGCAACACTTTTCTGCACAAAGTGATGTTCGGTTCTGTTTTTCTTCGTATCTTTGGACATGATGAAGAAGATTGTATTGTATTTCAGTGCATTGTTGCTGGGACTGCCCCTGGCGGCGCACGAGGCGCGGGTGGCCGGGCCGGACGGCCGGCTGGTTGTAACGGTCTCTGACGAGGGCGGAAAGCCCGCTTATTCCGTAACCTATGACGGCGTGACCTTCCTGGAGCCTTCGCCGCTGGGTCTCAGGGCCGATATCGGGGATTTCACCGAGGGACTCCTGCTGTCCGGTTTCACCGAGGATACGGTGGCCGATGATTACAGCGTGCCCACGATCAAGTTCTCCACGGTGCACTACCGGGCGAACCGGGGTATTTTCCGCTTCGTGAAGGTAGGTGGTGCAGACGGGGAAGGAGTCCGCGAGCCGGAAGAGAAGGTTGTTCTGGAACTGGAGGTGCGGGTAAGCGCGAACGACATCGCTTTCCGCTATCGGGTTCCAGCCCCGGACCGGGCGACCAAGGTCTGCCGGGTGCTGGAAGAAGCGACCGGATATGTTTTTCCGGAAGGAACGACTTCCTTCCTGTGCCCGCAGATGCCGCCGATGGCGGGATTTGCCCGCACGACGCCGAGTTACGAGACCGCCTACACGGCCGATGACTCCCTGGGCAAGAACGGGGACGGGTATGGCTACGTGTTCCCCGGCCTGTTCCGCAACGGGGACAAGGGATGGATCCTGCTGAGCGAGACCGGTGTCCATGGGAACTATTGCGGCGGAAGACTCATCGGCCTTGCCGACGGATCCTACCGGCTGGGTTTCCCGATGGAGGAGGAGTTCAACGGGAACGGGACGGTGACGGCCGGAATTCCGGTGCCTGGATATACGCCGTGGCGGACCATCACCATCGGCATGGACCTGAAACCCATTGCGGAGACGACCGTGGCGTGGGATGTCGTGGAACCGCAGTATGCGCCCTCCAAGGCCTACAGCGGCTCCAAGGGTTCCTGGAGCTGGATCATCAAGATGGACGACAGCATCAACTTCGACACCCAGAAGGAGTATGTCGATTTCAGCGCGGCGATGGGCTGGCAGACGGTGCTCGTGGACAACTGGTGGGACACCCGGATTGGCCGGGAAAGAATTGAGGAACTGGCGGCCTATGCCCGGACCCAGGGCGTCCAGCTCTGTCTCTGGTACAATTCCAACGGCTACTGGAACGATGCGCCGCAGGGGCCGCGGGACATCATGGACCGGAGCATTACCCGCCGGCGGGAGATGCAGTGGATGCAAAGCATCGGCATCCGGGGCATCAAGGTGGACTTCTTCGGCTCCGACAAGCAACAGACGATGCAGCTCTACGAGGACATCCTGGCCGATGCCAACGACTTCGGCCTGGTTGTGGTTTTCCATGGCTGCACGCTGCCCCGCGGCTGGGAGCGGATGTACCCGAACTTCGCCTCGGCCGAGGCAGTCCTGGCGAGCGAAAACCTGCATTTCACGCAGGTTCGGGACGATACGGAGGCCTTCCACGCCTGCCTGCACCCGTTCATCCGGAATGCGGTGGCGTCGATGGACTTCGGCGGCAGCACCTTGAACAAGGTCTATAACGCGACGAACGACCCTGCGCTCCCGGGCACAGTCCGCCGCACGTCGGACGTCTTCGCCCTGGCGACGGCCGTCCTCTTCCAGAGCCCCGTCCAGCACTTCGCCCTGGCCCCGAACAACCTCACGGACGCCCCGCAGTGGGCCGTGGACTTCATGAAGGACGTGCCCACGCAGTGGGACGAAATCCGCTTCATCGACGGATATCCGGGCCGATACGTGGTCCTTGCCCGGCGCTCCGGTGACACCTGGTACACCGTGGGCATCAATGCATCGGCCGAAACGCGCACCGTCACCCTGAACCTTCCGGCAGGGGATTACACGCTGTACAGCGATATGCCGCTTTCCGGTGACAAGGCGCAGCGGAGGTCCCGTCGCCCCTTCCAGACCGGCCCCGACTCCACCGTCGCCTCCTTCCCGAGCCACCAGGAATCCCGCACGCACCCAGGCGGCACCCTCACCGTCCAGATGCCCTGCAATGGCGGGTTTGTGATTGTGCAGTGACCGTTTTTTGGTGCGCAAGGCTTGCCCGTAGAATGTAACTTGGTTACAGTGAACGCGTTATGCAAAAGTACCCGGGACATTTTTCCTGGGTACTTTTGTATAAGGCATTGATGTTGAGTCGGTTCCATTTTACGCAAGCCCCACCGCACATCAAAGCCCCCGGCCTCTTCGCCCTCAGAGTCATCGTTCAAGATAAACCCGGTAAAAACCTTGCCCCCGGTGCTGTCGCAGCGCCGGGGGCAAAACCAACCAAACATTATTAAAATCACTCATCCATGCCTTCGATGGTCCGGATCGTTCCGTCCTCGTTGTAGGTGAGTTCGCATACTTTCAGGCTGCGGAGGCGGTTGATGCCCTGGGAGGGGGCGCTGTCGTGGTGGAAGAGCCACCATTTGCCACCGAACTCCACGATGCTGTGGTGCGTGGTCCAGCCGATGACCGGGGTGAGTATCTTTCCCTGGTAGGTGAAAGGCCCGTAGGGGCTGTCGCCGATGGCATAGCACAGGCAGTGCGTGTCGCCGGTGGAGTAGCTGAAATAATACTTTCCGCCCCGCTTGTGGACCCAGGCGGCTTCGAAGAAGCGGCGGGCGTTGTCTTCCACTTTGATGGGGGTGCCGTCCTTGTCCAGCAGGACGACGGGCTTCGGGTCCTCGGCGAACTGGAGCATGTCGTGGGAGAGCCGTACGACGCGGGCCGGGATGGCGGGCTGCCCGTCGGCCGGGTAGGAGGTGCCGCAGTCCTTGGCGAGGTTGTCCTCGTAGCGCTGGAGCTGGCCGCCCCAGATGCCGCCGAAGAACATGTAGAATTCGTCGTCATCGTCATGCAGGACGGCGATGTCGATGGAGTAGCTTCCGCGGATGGGGTCCGGGAGGGCCTTGAAAGGACCGGTGGGGGAGTCCGAGACGGCGACGCCGATGCGGAAGATGTCCGTCTTGTCCTTGGCCGGGAAATACATGTAGTAGCGTCCGTCCCGGCCCTTGACGACATCATTGTCCCAGAGCTGGCGGCGTGCCCAGGGTACGTCCTTGATATCCAGGACGTTGCCCCAGTCCTTGACCGGGGAGGTCATGGGGTCGCCGCCCTCGATGGAGAGGACGTGGTAGTCCTTCATGTCATACTCGCTGCCGAAGTCGTCGTCCGGGGCGGCGGATTCCCAGTCATGGGAGGGATAGATGTACACCTTGCCGTCGAACACGTGGACGGACGGGTCGGCCATATAGTCCTCCGGAAGGAGGTAGCGCTTAGTAACTTTGTCTGCCATAATTCGTTATGATCTTGCTTCGATTGCCTTGTTGATTTCGTCCATCTTTTCGTCCGTAAGTTCGTACTGGGAGATGATCCACATCGCCAGGAGCAGGAGGACGGCCGGGATCACGCACACGAGCCAGAGGATGCCCTGCTCGGCGAGCGGGGTCTGCGTGGCGCTGTCGGCGTTGAATCCCACCCAGGCGAGGACGAGGCCCGGGACCACGCCGCCGAGGGCCATGCCGGCCTTGAAGAAGATGCCGGTGAGGGCGTTCACGATGCCGGCGATGCGCTTGCCGGTGGTGTATTCGCCGTAGGAGATGACCTCGGGAACGAGGGCCCACATGTAGCCCGTCGCCGTGATGATGCCCGTGGACTTGACGAACTGGGCGATGCACAGGAGGACGAAGTTCCCCTTGAGCGCCGGAATGGACACGAAGGTGTACATCATGGCCATGCCCAGGATGGCGACCCCGAGGAAGAGGTAGAACATCCCGCGCTTGCCGATCTTCTTCTTGATGGCGGGCACCAGCGGCATGAAGATGAAGGCGGGAATGGTCCCGAGCCACATGAACAGGGTAGTCAGCAGCGGGGTTGCCTTCACGTTATAGGTCATGAAATAGGCGTCGGCCGCATTTCCCACGCTCATCATCGCGAAAGCGGTGATGAAGAAGAAGGCCAGCACGCGGAGGGGCTTGTTCCGGACGAACTCCATCCAGAGGTCGCTCACTTTCACGTTGGCCGCTTCTTTCTGGTCCATGACCACGCGCTCCTTGCACTGAGAGAAGCAGAAGATGAGGAGGGCGAGCCCGGCGAGGGCGAAGATCGTCATGGTGATGAACCAGGCCGATCCGGCTTCCGGCGTATTGTACACGGCCGTCATCTTCCCGGTTTCCGGATTCAGGACCTTCGGGGCGAAGAGGGCGATGATCAGCGGAAGGGACTTCACGCACAGGGCGCCGAGGTTCGCCATAAACATCCGGGTGCTGGTGAGGATGGTGATTTCATCCGTGTCCCGAGTGAGGGAGGCGTTGAGAGCGCCGTAAGGGACGTTCACGAGGGTATAGCACATGGACATGCCCACATAGGTGACGTAGGCATAGACCAGGGAGCCGCTGAACCCGTTCCAGAAGCAGAGGATGGCGAGGCCCACGAGCGGAATGCCGCCCAGGATGAGCCAGGAGCGGTATTTGCCCCACTTGGGGTTGCCCTTGTCCACAATGGTGCCCACGATGGGGTCCCAGACGACGTCCACCAGGCGGACGATGAGGAACATCAGCGCGGCGACGTCCGGCTTGAGCCCGAAGACGTTCGTGTAGAAGAAAAGGAGCCAGATGCTGATGGTCTGGTAGATGAGGTTCTGGGCCATGTCGCCGGCGCCGAAGCCGATGCGCTGGAGCCAGCTGAGCTTGTAAAAGCCTTTGGATGAGGTGTTGTCGGCCATATCAGTTCAGGTTTTTGGAATTCAGGATGACGTTTGCGGTGCGCTGCCCGACGGTTTTCTTGTCCTGCGGATGGATGTCGTTCCATTCGCCGAGGTCCGCGTTCGGGACGAGATATACCCCGTCCACCTTCCCGGCGGTGGCCCGCTGCTCCTTCTGCACGCGGTTCCAGCCCCAGTCGTTGTCAGTGAGTTCGGAGTGCTCGAAGGCGGCCAGTTCGATGACGTAGAAGGGAAGGTCCGGGGTCGATGTCTCCGCCCGCCAGGAGGCGACCATCGTCTCCAGCAGGCGGCCGTAGTCCGCGGCATTGCCGCAGTTGCTTTCGCCCTGGTACCAGATGACGCCGGCGAAGGGATAGTCCTTCATCGGGGCCGTGATGGCGTTCCACAGGCCTGCCGGCTTATATTGGAGGAACACTTGGGAAGGGCGCGCCGGCATCCGGCGGCCGTCCTTGTGCTCCCAACCGGTGAGAAGGGAGATGTCACCGTCCGGCGTTTCGAGACTGTAACGCTTGTCCGGCACGGCGCTGGCGGGATTGCCGCCCGCGGCGTAAAGGTGGATTTCAACCAGGTTGTCCCCCTTGTGCAGGATTCCTTCCGGAACTGTATAATTGCGAGGAGGATACATATACGTGGTATTCCCCACATACGTGCCGTTCACGAACGTGGAGTCCGCGTCGATGAGGGCGCCGAGGTGCAGGATGGAGGGCCCTTCCGGGGCCTTGGTCAAGGTCACTTTCCGGCGGAGGTAGTGGCTGCCATAGACATTCTGTCCCTGGCGGTCCTTTGCCCAGCCCTTGTCGAACAGATCGACGGCTTTCCATTTCGCAGCCGTATTGGCCGGGAGGGCGTTATGGGCGTTCTGCCAGTTGCTGTACAGGGTGGCGTTGAAACGGTTGATGCTGTCCAGGTACGCAGGCTGCTGAAGCAGGTGCAACTCTTCCAGCGCATAACCGGGAAGGCGAGCCTCCTCGATCCACGCCTCGATGGGCGATCCGCCCACGGCGTTGTTCACCATGCCCACGGGAACGCCCGTCTCCTCCTGCATGTACCGGGCGGTGAAGTAGCTTACGGCACTCCAG
>OCTW011590883.1_pt1 | contig 10045 bp, 5 predicted proteins | sample 1539671 | NCBI WGS metagenome assembly OCTW01 (sample SAMN02144230, study PRJEB22623) | gut metagenome | biome: sheep rumen | host: Ovis aries | place: New Zealand
GTACTTTTGTGGCATGATTTTGAATTATATTTGGATTTCGCTCATTTTGCTGGCCATTTTAATGGGTTTGGTGCAAGCAATTTGTTATGGAAACGTAGATATCTTCTCTACGATTCTCAACTCTACTTTTGATAGTGCCAAGACGGGTTTTGAACTCTCCTTAGGTCTGACCGGTGTTCTGTCTCTTTGGATGGGTATCATGAAGATCGGAGAGAAAGCCGGAGCGGTTAACACCTTAGGAAAGGCCATCAATCCGTTCTTCAGCCGCATCTTTCCGGATATACCCAAAGGTCATCCAGTTTTCGGCACAATGTTGATGAATATCGCAGCGAACATGTTAGGACTTGATAATGCTGCCACGCCGATGGGACTCAAGGCTATGGGTGAGTTGCAGGAGTTGAATACCGATAAGACGAAGGCTTCCAACGCAATGATCATGTTTGTCGTTTTGGGAGCGAGCGGTCTGACGCTTATCCCGACGACCATCATGGCTTATCGTGCCCAGTTAGGAGCGGCAAATCCTGCCGATGTCTTCCTGCCGATTCTCATCGCTACGTACGTAGCGACCTTAGTGGGGCTAATTTGCGTCTGCATCGCGCAGAAGATCAAAATGAAAGACCCCGTTGTGATTGGCACATTAGTTGGTCTGACGGCTTTGGTTGGACTCTTGGTTTGGGCGGCTACCCTACTCTCTCCACATGCGCTATCCGTCGTTTCCGCAGCTATCGCAGCAATTCTGTTGTTAGGGGTGATTAGTTGGTTTATTATCCAGGCGATGTGCAAGAAGATCAACGTCTATGATGCGTTCATTGACGGCGCTAAAGGTGGTTTCCAGACTGCTATAGGAATCATCCCTTACCTCATTGCTATCTTGGTAGCTGTCGGTATGTTTCGTGCTTGCGGCGCGATGGATTTGTTGGAGCAAGGTATCGCATGGTGCTTCGCGGCATGCGGCATCAATCCTGATCTGGCGGGCGCAGTACCGACCGCGCTAATGAAACCCCTCTCCGGCAGCGGAGCACGGGGGCTGATGTTGGAAGCCATGACAACGCACGGAGCCGACAGTCTCGTAGGACGGCTATGCTGCATCCTGCAAGGCACGACGGACACCACTTTCTACGTACTCGCCGTCTATTTTGGCTCCGTGAATATTAAAGACACACGTCATGCGGTAGTTTGTTGCTTATTGGCGGATTTAGCCGGAGTAATGGCTGCATTTGCTATCGCTCCGTTGTTCTTCGGCTAAAAAAAGTGAAAATAGCCAGTAGTACATACTAAATACATAATACCAACGACATTATAAGCAGAAATTTACGCGTGAAACGTTAGAGATTAGTTAGTTATAAGTTAGATATTAGTTAGATATTACCGGAGGGTATTCGGAATAATTAAAGGATAAATATGGTATCATTCATAGCGGATAGTATAGAAATGCCTGCACTCGATGAGCGCAAGGTGACTCGTTGGATTCGCTCGGTAGCGGCGTATTATGGTTTTGGTGTGGGGAATATCAACTATATCTTCTGCTCCGACGAGCGGGAGTTAGAGGTCAACCGCCAGTTTCTGGGACACGACTACTACACGGATGTCATCACTTTTGATTACACGGCAGGGCAGACCCTGAACGGCGATATCTTCATATCGTTAGACACGGTGCGAACTAACGCAGAGATGGTCAGCACTTCCTTTGAGAACGAACTGCTCCGCATCCTCATCCACGGCGTGCTCCATCTCACAGGCCAAGGCGACAAGACGCCCGAGACAAAAGCCCAAATGACCGAAAAAGAGGAACACGCGTTGGCGTTGTATAAATAAGAACAAAATTTACTCAGATATGAAAAAGGTATTACTTATTGCAAGTCTGTTTTGGATGGTTTCATCCGTGAGCGCAGTCACTTACTGCGCGAGTGCCCCATGGGGTTATGGAAAGAGCGCTACCGGAGGAGGCAATGCCACTCCTACGCTGGTGAAGTCGGAGAGCGAATTCAAGAACGCGATCAAGAGCAGCAACAAAGTTATCATTATCACGCAAAACATTACCATTAGCGACCAAATCAGCACTGATAAAGGCAACCTGACCATCATGGCTCTGCCGGGAAAACGCCTGATCTCCAACAGCCAGACGAAGGACCAATCCGGCATCTTGTACCTGAAAGGAAGCAATATTATCCTTCGTAACATTACCTTCGAGGGTCCTGGTGCATATGACTGCGACGGAAAAGATTTACTGACTTTGGATGGAGCAAAGAACGTATGGGTGGACCATTGCGATTTCCAAGACGGCATGGATGGAAATTTTGATATAAAAGGACTATCGGACAATATTTCTGTCACATGGTGCCGTTTCCGGTATTTAAAAACACCGAAAGCAGGTGGTTCCGGCGGCGCAGATGACCACCGGTTCTCCAATCTCGTAGGGTCATCATCCTCCGACAAACCATCAGACGGGACTTACAATATCACATATGGCTACTGCTGGTGGGACGAAGGATGCAAGCAGCGTATGACCCGTTGCCGCAACTGCGAGCTGCATTTCTTGAATTGTTACTGGAACAGTTCCGTGGCTGACTATTACGTCGGTCCGGAGAATGCAAAATGTTATTTCGAGGGCTGTACATTTGCCGGCAAAGCCAACTCGGCGAAAAACATCTACAAAGGCTTCAATAATACTACCAACTACTGCAAGTTTGTTAACTGCACTGGTAATTGTCCGTCCGACAAAGGTAACGTAGCTGCCCCTACATACAGTTACGACCAACTAGCAGCCGCCACGGCGAAAACATATGTCACCCTGTCCTCCTGCGGCGCAGGTGCCACACTGACCGTGACAAACGAAGGTGTCGTTTCTTCTTCCTGCGATAGCGGAGAAGGCGGTGGTGAAGGCGGCGGTCAAGGCGGCGGTCAAGGCGGTGAAGGAGAAGAAGGTGTTGTTTCCGACTTCTGGAACTTCTCAGACTCTGACTTCAACGGCCTTGGTGAGATAACTGCGGAAACAGTTGTGCGCGACCTTCATATAGTGGCATCATCATCTGCCAAAATCACTATTGACCAAAGCGCTAAGGCAATAGACGGTATCAACTTCACCCACCGTCTGAAATTTGGAGGAGCAGGAAACGAGACTGCCCGTCATTTATGGTTTGACGTAACCGGGGACTGTTCCATTACCGTCTATCTGACGAGCAGTAGTGGTACCGGAGATGCGCGCACACTCAATATCAGTACCGGCTCTTTCAATAATGTAGTCTCCACAATGTCTGCCCCGGCAGGGTCTGTGAATAAGGATACATATAACTACACCGGTCCCGCTACGCGCATATACTTGTACTCTGCAGCCAGTGGAATCAACCTCTATGGGGTAAAACTTACTTCTCAGGGATCTGAGACAGCCAACAAAGAGGTAGTTTTCTCGGACAAACAACAAGCGCGTAAAATAATTCGCGAAGGAAGATTACTCATCCTTCGCGACAATAAGACCTTCGATATGACCGGCAGGCGCGTCGATTAATAGAGACGCTGACCGGTAATGGTGTATTCCACTCCGCCGCGGATAATAATCAATTGTCCGTGGCGGATTTCTTTTTGTGCTTGAGGCGGCAGCGGCATGGCATCACTTGTTTCGACATCCGTTGCAATCTTCTTGCCAAGAATAATCTCAATCACATAGGGGTCATGGTCGGAATAAGAATTAGATGAATATACACCGTCAGTACACTTCCATGTGCATACGTGCGATACGTATGCATTCGTGATCTGCGCACTCATTGAAGCGTTCGCCATTACATGGTCGATCAATTCGCCGCCATTATAACAATGCGAGTATGCCGAACTGTCAAAACGCAGGATTTGCTCTTCAAAACCTGCATTACGGATAATACGAATAGGTGTCTCGCCGTATTCACAGTTAAGATCACCGAGTACCAAAACATCCGGGTCTTCGGAGACATAATCCAATGCTGATACCAGATTATTGGCATTGATTTGACGCATTCCTTCTCCTTGATCCGCAGATGAATCTTTGGCTTTAAAGTGGTTCATGCTCAACACCAAAGCCTCATTGTTGGCCAACAACTTAAATGCTTGAATACGCATTGTGCGCGCATAGTAACCATTACCGTTCACTGCACTTGTGTTAATGCCAAGTGTTGCTACCTTATCCGTACGGTAGATAAAACCGGACTTAATCTGGTTATCGGGGATACCTTCATACCATGTATAGTCTATATTGTCACTTACTGCAGCATAGCGACCGGCTATGCCGGCATGAGCATTCATCGAGTCTGCTAACTGCGCCAGGACAATCGGTTTCGCCTCTACCTCGCAGAACGCATAGATATCAGCATCAATAGTAAGCATCGAATTCACGATTTTCATCGTCTTGGCACGGAAACCTGCGGCATTATGATAACTTGGACGTGTAGTCTCTGTCGCATCATAATTGAAATAATAGTTCTCAAGGTTTTGGGCGCATACACGCAAAGCAGCTGGCGTAACCGGCACATCAGGCTTTTTATGGCTGAGATAGCGACCGCTGGTGACTTCCGGGGTCGTGTTATTATAATATTGGTATATTCCGGAAATAGTCAACGTATCCTCTTCTGCTATACCTGAAGTACTAAACGCAAAATTAGAACCGTCTCCTTTTTGCTTAAGCCCCCACACGATAATACTACCGGTTTCATCTGTCAAAGTAAGGTTTCCGTACGTCGTATTGGTAATGTTAGACACAACGCCCGTAAGGATATAGCGTTTGCCGTCGTTGAGTTCTATGAATTCACTAATCGTTGCCGGTATCGGCTCCCATGCGACAGCAGGCCTAACGTGAGAAATATATCGTGCATTTACTATCTCGTGTTTGCTGCCGTAAAGCGTGTAAGTGCCCTCCAAAGTAATGGTATCCCCTTCTTCCACACCCAGAGTGGAAAATTTTCCGGTTTGGCCATTGGTATTTAAAGTACCAAACACATAGATGCTTCCCGTCTCATCTTTGAGATCATAATTACCATAATAAGTGCTACTTATATTTCGCACTTCACCTCGCACACGGTATGTCGTACTTTCATCGGCACGATTAATAAATTCTGCAATGGTAATTTGTTCTGCTGCTTGCGCAGCCATGGTAATGGCTAAAAAAGCAATAAGATACACCTTTTTCATAACGACATGAGTAATAATGAGTGCATCAAGGGTGGTAATCAGCCACCCTTGAGCTGGAGTGTTAGTCCTTGAACTTAGCCGCCAGGAACTCGCGGTTGAGGCGGGCGATATTTGCCAGGCTGACGGATTTCGGACATTCCGCGGCACAAGCGCCGGTGTTAGTACAGTTACCAAAACCGAGTTCGTCCATCTTAGCTACCATCGCTTTAGCGCGAGCAGCAGCCTCGATCTTACCTTGCGGCAGGAGTGCGAGCTGGCTAACCTTAGCCGCCACGAAGAGCATTGCGGAACCATTCTTACAAGCCGCAGCACAAGCGCCGCAACCGATACAGGAAGCTGCATCCATCGCCTCGTCGGCTACGGGCTTCGGAATAGGTATAGCGTTTGCGTCAGGTACACCGCCGGTGTTGACGGAAACGAATCCGCCGGCCTGCATGATCTTGTCATACGCGCCACGGTCCACCATGAGGTCCTTGATTACCGGGAACGCACGGCTACGCCACGGCTCTACGGTAATCGTCTCGCCGTCTTTGAACTTACGCATGTGCAACTGGCAGGTCGTGATGGCGCTGTCTGGTCCATGCGGGTGACCGTTGACGTACATCGAGCACATACCGCAGATACCCTCGCGGCAGTCGTGATCGTAGGTCACGGGGTCTTTGTGCTCTGCTACAAGCTGCTCGTTCAGGATATCAATCATCTCAAGAAACGATGCGCCTTGGAATACATGTTTCAGCTCATAGGTCTCGAAATGACCTTGTGCCTTAGGTCCTGCTTGTCTCCAAACACGAACCTTAATATCAATATACTGATCCATATTCTAAAGTTGAATGTTTAAAGTTTAATGTTTAGAGATTAATTCTTATAGTTACGAGTCTTTCTCTCGGTAAACTCGTAGTCAAGCGGCTCTTTGATGAGTTGCGGCTCTTGGTCCTCACCCATGTATTTCCAGCATCCTACGTACGAGAACTTGTCGTCCTGACGGAGAGCCTCGCCTTCGGGCGTCTGGTATTCCTCACGGAAGTGACCACCGCAGCTCTCCTCACGATGGAGAGCATCAACAGCCATCAGACGGCCGATCTCAATGAAGTCCGCCAGACGGAGAGCTTTCTCCAGTTCGTTATTCAGGCTGTTAGCCTCACCCGGGATATAGACGTTGGTCCAAAACTCTTTCTTGATAGCATCAATCTTCTTGATACCTTCCTTCAAGCCTTCTGCAGTACGTCCCATGCCGACGAAGTCCCACATCACGAGACCGAGCTCTTTGTGGATGGAGTCCACGGAACGGTTACCCTGGATAGCCATGAGTTTGTTGATCTTGTCCTGTACGGCTTTCTCTGCCTCAGCGAACTCCGGCAGGTCGGTACTCATACGAGGTACGCCGATCTGGTCTGCGAGGTAGTTCTGGATTGTATAAGGCAGTACGAAATAGCCATCAGCGAGACCCTGCATGAGGGCAGAAGCACCAAGGCGGTTTGCTCCGTGGTCGGAGAAGTTCGCCTCGCCGATACAGAACAGACCCTTGACACTCGTCTGGAGCTCGTAGTCCACCCAAATACCACCCATCGTATAGTGGATAGCCGGGAAGATCATCATCGGGTTCTCGTACGGGTTCTCATCCACGATCTTCTCGTACATCTGGAAGAGGTTACCATATTTCTGAGCTACTACATCCTTGCCCAAACGCTGAATAGCTTCGCTAAAGTCTAGGAATACAGCGAGACCGGTGTTGTTGACACCATAGCCTTTGTCACAACGCTCCTTAGCAGCACGAGAAGCGACGTCACGCGGAACGAGGTTACCGAACGCCGGATAGCGGCGCTCCAAGTAGTAATCGCGATCTTCCTCAGGGATATCACGTCCCTTGATCTCGCCGGCTTGAAGACGTTTAGCGTCTTCGAGTTTCTTCGGTACCCAGATACGTCCGTCGTTACGCAGCGACTCCGACATCAGCGTCAGCTTGCTCTGGAAATCACCGTGCTTCGGGATACAGGTCGGGTGAATCTGTGCGTAGCAGGGGTTAGCGAAATATGCTCCGTGGCGGTACATCTGCATAGCAGCCGAACCGTTACTTGCCATCGCGTTCGTGGAGAGGAAGAACGTGTTTCCGTATCCTCCGGAACCTACTACTACCGCATGCGCGAAGAAACGCTCGATGCGTCCGGTAACGAGGTTACGGGCGATGATACCGCGCGCACGCTTCTCGCCGTTCTCATCGGCGATGAGCACGATATCGAGCATCTCGTAACGGGTGTACATCTTCACTTTGCCTTTACCAATCTGGCGGCTGAGGGCGGAATAAGCACCGAGGAGCAGCTGCTGACCAGTCTGACCCTTTGCGTAGAAGGTACGGCTTACCTGTGCGCCACCGAACGAACGGTTGTCAAGCAGACCTCCGTACTCACGGGCGAAAGGAACGCCCTGTGCAACACACTGGTCGATGATGTTATTGGAGACCTCCGCCAGACGATAGACATTCGCCTCACGAGCGCGGTAGTCTCCACCTTTGATCGTATCGTAGTAGAGACGATAGACGGAGTCACCGTCGTTCTGGTAGTTCTTCGCTGCGTTGATACCGCCTTGTGCAGCAATCGAGTGTGCACGACGGGGCGAGTCCTGGATACAAAAGTTGAGGACGTTAAATCCCATCTCTGCAAGCGATGCCGCTGCGGAAGCACCTGCCAAACCCGTACCGATAACGATGACGTCAAGACGGCGCTTGTTAGCCGGATTCACCAGTTTCTGATGGTTCTTGTAGTTGGTCCATTTCAACTCCAGCGGTCCCTCCGGGATCTTCGCGTCCTTCGGAGTGATGACCGGAGTCGTTGCCTCTTTGACAGCCTCTGCGGCAGCAGCCTGAACCTGCTCGGTTACTTCTGCCGCCTTGTCCAGCACTTTCTCTGCCACGTCCAGAGCCGCCTCTGCTGCCTTCACTGCTACTTTTTTCGCAGCGTCTAATATTTCTTCTTTCTTTGCCATAAATAGGTAGAATTTATATATGTTTGCTATTTTCTACGTTAAGTACTCGTACTCTTATAACCGGATAACATGCATTCCGTCTATAGTATAAGTTTCTCCGTCCTGGCGTCGTATATACAGATGATTATCGATTATCAGCTTTTCCGCTTTCTTTATTGCCTGCGAGGGTTCCGTATGAATACCTGTGGGATTGCTTCCCGCGAATAGAGGTTCATACGTGACATCCCCATTCACTTGAATAAGTCGTGGATTTGTCTGGTCTCCATCGCTCCATCCGACAAAAGTGTATCCCTCATCCGCTACGGCGGTGATGGTTACCCACTCGTCACAGGCATACTTTCCTTCTCCTGTTGCCATGCCTCCTTCAGCAGTTGCTACACTTACTTGCGGGCGTTCCTTACGGAACTTATATCCCGCCCAACTGCTGTTAGCAGCATAGGCAAGCGAGTCCACCGAACAGCCGATCAGCACATTATACCGGGAATATAAACCGGTATAGTTATACTCAAACCATCTGTAAAAGCATTGCGCTTCAAGTTGCGGAGGAGTGACCGCATCGGAGATGATGGTACGCATGGAGTCGCAGTCATAAAATGCCATTTTTCCTACTTTCTCGCACGCCTCGGGCAGTCGTATCGTCTGCACATTGGGAAGGTGGTAGAAACCGCCCTCTTCAATCGTGCGGAGCGAGTCGGACAGCGTGACAGAATTAAGTCCCAGACACCCGGAGAAGGCATATTTGCCGACCGTTCGGGCTGTGTCCGGCAACACGAGGTCTGTCACACGTTGGCCGCCTACATATAAATAATTATTGTATAGCGGACTTGCTTCATCATGTTCGCAGGTGATGGCGGCATACGCTGCAAGATCCTCCACGTGTATCCGTATGCTGTCGGTACTGGAAAAACCGATTAGTCCTACATAACGGAGCGAACGGGGGATATGCAACTCCTTGATGCCTCTTAAAGCCTGCAGACCGCCGGTCATGATACTGTCCAGCATAGGCGGCAATTCCAGTTCGGTCAGACGCGGGCAGGCACGAAAGGCATACTCGCCGATTACACGAACGGATTGACCCATACGCACATAGTGGAGCGAATCCATTTGGTAGCACAGGTTAGAAGGGATATACAGCACCGAGTCGCCGATGAACATGCTGTCTATATGCGTGCTCCAGTTGCCGGTACTGCCATTATATCCCAATGCGGATGACATACTTCCACCCCTGCAATTCTTGGCGTTGAAACGTACGACCTTCAGTTTGCCGGCGTTAGCAAAGAGTCCGCTCGGCACAGATTGTACATCTTCGCCGAAAATGACTTCGCGCAAGTTTAACGGTTTGAGCCAATAACTATTGACAGTGCATTTTACAGCATTATAGTACATCTTGGTGAGGCTATGACAGCCTTCGAACGCCCGTTCGCCTATTTTGGTAATAGTCGTCGGGATAACCACCGATTCTACATCACTGTACCTCAGTGCCCATTCTCCGATTTCGGTAACGGTATATTGCACGCCGTTATGTGTTATTTGTTCGGGTATGACGACATGACCGGCATAAGCGGAAGTATTAAAATAGTCTTCCTGCGTGACAGTCGCTGTACGGGTAGAGTTATTGAGGTTATAAAAGATACCATTGATTTCCACGTCGTAGGCGAGAGCCAAGAGATTGGCACCCAGACAGAGAACAAATATCAATAGCCGTTTATTCATTGCATGTTACAGTTATGCGGCACAGAGTATCCCGATGCCCATGCCCAGGTAATACAATACAACAATAGTGAACGGCAGTACCACGAGGGTCGCTACGACCGTGCTGATAACCTCAACGCGTTTCTGCCATTTGAGGTTGTTGAGTCCCATAGAGGTCATCGCCGAGCCTACACCGTGATTGAGGTGGAGCCAGAGAACA
>OCTW011618441.1_pt1 | contig 10044 bp, 5 predicted proteins | sample 1539671 | NCBI WGS metagenome assembly OCTW01 (sample SAMN02144230, study PRJEB22623) | gut metagenome | biome: sheep rumen | host: Ovis aries | place: New Zealand
TTCTCGCACGCCGTGCCCAGGCCGTACCACGCGGCCAGGTTGATGCGCGCCTGCGACCACGAGAAGATCCACGGGATCGTACGCAGGTCGTCCAGGGACTTCGCGCCCAGTCCGCGCTTGGCGGGGCGGCTGCCGATGGGCATGAGGCCAACCTCGGTGAGCGGCGTGACGGTGCTGAACCACTCCGCGAAGCCGTCCGTGTTCAGCAGGTCGAGGTAGCGGTCGCGGCTCGCCTTGCTCAGCGCGTCCGAGACGTCCTCGTACTCGTTCGTCGACTCCGTGTTAAGGAGCTCGGTCGAAGGCGCGCTCTGCATGAGCGTCGCGCCGGCGACCTCCTCGATGTGGCGACGGGCCAACGTCTTGTTGCCGTAGCGCGCGAATATGACCTCGCCCTGCTCGGTGAGCTTGAAGCGGCAGTTCACGGAGCCCTTCGGCTGCGCCAGCACCGCGCGGTTTGCGGGGCCGCCGCCACGGCCGACGGCGCCGCCACGGCCGTGCATCAGCGTGAGGTCGATGTCATTCTCGTTTGCCCACTTAGCGATGGCCGCCTGGGCCTTGTGCAGCACGAACGTCGCCGTGGTCGGACCCTCGTCCTTCGAGGAGTCGGAGTAGCCGAGCATGACCTCCATCTTGCGGCCGGTCTGGGACAGGCGGCGCTGGACGTCGGGCAGCTCCAGCATCTGGTTCAGGGTGTCGACGGCGTTCTCGAGGTCCTCCACCTGCTCGAACAGGGGAATGACGTCGAGCACGGGCACGTCCTCCTGGTGCGCGAACGCGAGGCGCGCGAGCTCGTAGACGTCGGCAACGTTCTGGGCGCTCTTCGTGAAGCTGATGATGTAGCGGCGCGCGGCCTTCACGCCGTTGCGGCGCTGGATAGATCCGATGGCGCGGAAGGTGTCCAGCACCTCCTTGGTCATGGGCGCAAGCTCGCCGTTCTCGCCCCAGCGGCCGTGCTCGCGGATGTCTGCGAGCGCGCGGCTGTGCACGAGCGAGTGCTGACGGAACTCCATCTCCACCAGGTGGAAGCCAAAGGTCTCCGCCTGCCATATGACCTTCTGGACCGGACCGTACGCCGTGCGGACGGCGCCGGCCTTCGCGAGGGACGACTGCACGACCTTCAGGTCGCGGATGTAGTCCTCCGCCGTCTGATACATGATGTCCGCCGTGCGCTGGATGGTGGCGTCCAGGCGGTTTGAGATCACGATCATCGCGGCGCGGTGCAGCTCGGACGCGGACACGCGCAGCGCGGAGGCGGAAAGCGCCTCGCTCATCTCGACCTGGTGGCTCCACAGGTTCATGAGCTCCTTCGACGGCTTCGTCGTGCGCGCGTCAAGCGTGAGATTGCGGCCGACCCACGCGGTGCGGTCACGCAGCGCCTCCAGCACGTGGACGCGGTACTTCTCGGACACCTCGCGGCTGACCTTCGCGGTGACGTTGGGGTTGCCGTCGCGGTCGGAGCCAATCCAGCTGCCTGGGTGGAAGAACGCGGGGCAGACGGGCGGCACGGTGCCCACCTTGTCGCCCAGCTCCCAGTCGTCGAAGCGGCGGTACACGTCCGGCACGGTGTCAAACAGCGTGTTGTCGAAGATCGAGATGACCGTGTCGGCCTCCTGGACCGGCGTCGGCTTCTTGATGGCGATGGGGCTGGTGCGCAGCAGCGCCTCTATCTCCTGCAGCATGCGGCGCTCGTTCTCCGCGCGCTCCGTCGGCCCCAGGTACGGGCGCTGCTCAAGCAGATCCGCGATGCGGCGGATCTTGCCCTCGGTCGCCTTGCGGCGTGCCTCGGTGGGGTGCGCGGTGAACACGGGGTGGAACTCCAGGCGCTCGAGCAGCGCGTGCGCCTTCGCGCGGCCGCACTCGTCCACGAGCTTGTCGTAGGCCACGGTGATCTCGTTCACGGGATCCTCGCGCGACTGCGTGTCGACGCTCGCCTCGCGGGCGCGCAGCGCGTGCACGCGGTAGTTCTCCTCGCAGATGTTTGCAAGGTGGAAGTAGGCGGTCAGGGCGCGCACGATGAGGGTCTCGTCCTCGAGGGACATCTCGTCGATGGTGCTCACGCAGTCGTCGAACGCGTCACGTCCCTCCTGGTCGTCGTCGCCCGCGGTCTCGCTGCGCGTCGCGACAAGCGAGTCGTGCAGGATGTGGTCGAACTCGTCGCGCAGGCGCGGGTCGTACTCCTTCAGCACCTTGCGCACCAGACGCAGGAACAGCGTCATGTTCGCCCTGATGGAATCGGGGACGTCCACGCCGGTGAGCATCGTTGCCGCCTGGGCGAGCTCGGCCGCCTCCTCCGCCGTCGGGTAGATGGTGGGGCGATCCTCGCGCTTGAAGTTAAGAAGCTCCTCGATCGTCTTGGGGTTCTTCTGGGCAAAGTCCTCGGCCACGCTCTTGAGGCCGATGCCCCTCTCCCCCGCGCAGCCGGCCGCCTGGCCGGCCGCACCCGTAACTTCTGACACTGCGTTCCTCCTCTGCCGTCTGACGATGGGCGCCAACGCATTAGCTCGCAGGAATATTGCGAGTACACCTTACCGCGACAACGTGGGCGCCACCACTTTGGCACGCACGTGAAACTCAATATTCACCTATCGGGCGAGAAAAACACGGCGCCCAAGGAAGAAACCGCACCTCTGGCCGAATTCTGGGCAACGTGGGTGGCCCTTCTCGCTAACCAAGCCCCAATCGCATGACGCGCGGCATCGCCCCACAACGGCTATGCTTGTGTCACGCGAGCTTGCGCCACGCGAGCGGGCGCGGGCGAGAAGACCGCGCGCCTTGCGCCGGAGCCCGCCGCCAACTGCAGCCCACCACCACACGAAGGCGCACTACCCATGAGCAACCCCCTCCGCAACCTCAGACGCACCACCCCGCAGCCGACAGGCCAGCCAGATGGCGTCTCCACACGTCTCCGCAATGCACGCGCGCGTGCCGCCGCCCCATCGCAGGCAAAGGCAAAGTCCCAAGAGCCGGGGTTCCTGCGCCGCGTGGTCGACCACTGGTGGGACCGCCTCATCGGCGCCGTGTATTCCGGCTCGCTCTCCAGCCAGACCGCGCGCTACGCCGCGCACGACTCGCGGCTCGACTACGTGATGAACTCCATCGGCATGGGCGTCTGGGGCGCGCTCTTCCCCATCCTCACCATCGTGGCGTCGCGCCTTGCCGGCGCGGAGCAGGCCGGCATGTTCTCCATGGCGTTTGTGATCGCGAACCTGCTCATCTTCATCGGCAACTACGGCGTGCGCACCTACCAGGTGTCCGACATCGACGAGACCGAGTCGTTTCTGGCCTACCAGATCCACCGCGTCCTGGCATGCGTGCTCATGATCCTTGCCGGCTGGCTGTTCTGCCTGGTCAGGGGCTATGCGGGAGAAATGCTCACCATCTGCTGGGGAACGTTTGCCTTCAGGGTGATAGACGCGTTCGCGGACGTGTACGAGGGCAGGCTGCAGCAGATGGACAAGCTGTACCTTTCGGGCGTCTCGCAGGCGGTGCGCTGCGTCGCCGGCGTCGCGGCGTTTACCGTGGTGCTCTTCGTCACGCGCTCCATCCCCGTGGCGTCCATCGCGCTTGCCGTCGTCGCGCTGGCGTCGCTCGTGATTGTCACCATACCGCTCGCCCTGTTCGAGACGCCCAAGTCCCGCGGCTGGGAGCTGCAGGAGGTCCGCGAGATCTTCCAAGAATGCTTCCCGGCGTTTCTCGCCCAGTTCATCTTCACGCTGGTGGAGTCCATCCCCAAGTTCGTGATGGAGGGCACGCTCGCCTACCAGAGCCAGCTGTACTTCAACGCGATCTACTTCCCCGCGCAGAGCATCCTCATGGTGATCGGCCTGGTGTACAAGCCGCAGCTCGTGCGCCTGGCAAACATCTGGTCGGACCCCAGCCGCCGCAGGCGCTTCGACCTCATCATCGTGGCGGTGCTGGCGCTCACCGCGCTCGTAACCGTGGTCTACCTGGGCTTCGCCGCGTGGATCGGCATCCCCATAACCAGCTTCCTCTATGGACTCGACTTCGAGCCGTACCGCACGGCGCAGTACATGATGATCGTGGCCGGCGGCATGACCGCCGCCATCGACTTCCTGTACCAGATCGTGACGGTCCTTCGCCAGCAGGAGAAGGCCACCAGCGCCTACGGCATCGCGCTCGCCGTGGTCACGATCCTCTCCATCGTGCTCGTGCGCACGATGGGCTTCTATGGCGCCGTGTGGGCGTACCTGGTGGTCATGATCGTGCTGCTGGGCCTCATGATCTTCCAGTACGTGCGCGTGCGCCTGAACCCCAAGGAGTTCTAGGAACGCCGGGCGCGGCGCCCCATCCCGCCTCCCACCGCCCACCCGGCCCCGTTCGCGGGCGAGAAGCGCATACTGTCTTAACTGTATTAGTTTCACTAGTACACTTAAGACGCAGAGACGCACGGCTACCTTTGGCATATGCCACGACGTCGGATCGGAGGCGACGTGATCCAGGTCAACTACCAAGACTCTCGCCCCATCTACCAGCAGGTTCACGATGGCTTCAGGCGGCAGATCCTGGCGGGCGTGCTACGCCCTGGCGACCAGCTGCCCTCGGTCCGCGAGCTGTCAACAAGGCTTGCGGTGAACCCCAACACCGTGCAGCGGGCGTATCGCGAGCTGGAGCAAGAGGGCTGCGTCTACTCCGTCCGGGGCAAGGGTAGCTTCGTGGCGGACGCGTCGGACGCCGCTCGGGCGCACCAGGCGGAGCTCCTCGGGCGGTTCGACTCGCTCGTCCAGGAGCTGCAGGCTCTGGGCGTCACGCCCGAGCAGCTCCGCCAGAGACTTGAGGGAGGCACAACATGACGAACGCAATCGAGGTGCACGAGCTTCACAAGGCATTTGGCGACGTCAGAGCGTTGGGCGGCGCAAGCCTCACCGTGCCCGCAGGTTCCGTGTACGGCCTCGTGGGGCCAAATGGCTCTGGAAAGACGACGCTTTTGTCCATCGTGCGCGGTGTCGTACGCCCAACCTCGGGAGAGGCCCTCGTCTTTGGCAGGCCCCCGCTTGACGACCCCGCGGTCAAGGGCCGCATCGCATTCGCGTCCGGAAACCCCTACTTCCTCAAGCCGGAAAGCGCGGACGGCATGGCACGGTTCTACCGCTCCGTGCTGCCGAGCTTCGACGTGGACCGCTACCTGGAGCTCGCACCGCTCTTCGAGGTCGACCGCACCCGTCCGCTCAGGAAGCTCAGTCGCGGTGCCCGTGCGAAGGCCGCGCTCCTGCTCGCCCTCTCCTGCACCGCCGACCTGCTCCTGCTGGACGAGGCCATGGACCTCGTAGACCCCATCGCCCGCAAACGGATGTGGAGCGTCGTGCTGGACCAGGTCTCATCGCGAAGGCTCACCGTCGTCGCGGCCACCCACAACCTGCGCGAGCTGGAAGGCGTGTGCGACCACCTTGCGATTCTGGACAGGGGCGTCGTGCGGGACGAGGCTGATCTCAACGAGCCCGTATCAGATATCGTGAAGGTTCAGGTCATGCTGCCGGAGGGTGCCGAACTGCCCACAGGACTCGAGGTCGTCCACGCGAGACCCGAGGGAAGGCTGCTCACCCTCCTGGTGCACGGCAATGCGGGCGGGGTGCGAGAAGAGCTAGACACCGTCCACCCAACGTACCTCGATATCGTGCCGCTCTCTCTTGAGGAAAGGTTCGTCTGCGAGCTTGGAGGCGATGATCATGAGGCTTAAGGACACGGGTACCATCCGCCGCACGCACGCATCATGCGGCCTTGGGCTCTTCGCGGACACGTGCCTGAGGATGCCGCACATCATGCTCGGGAGTCTGCTCGTCTACCTTGTACTTCTCGTTCCCTTGGCGCTGTCCGAAACGAAGCCTGACTCGATGGCCAACCTCGAGACCGCGCTCAGTGCCACCATACACCCGCTCGTTCCCCTAACGGCGCTCCTCTCGTTCTACAGCGTCGCGACGGCCTTCTCGTGGACGTTCGACCGCCAGGCAACAGATCTCTACGGGGCGCTACCCGTACGCAGGAGGACCCAGTTCCTCGCGCTGCTGCTCTCTTCGGTCGCGGCTCCCCTTTTCGGCCTGTTGGTGGCATGGCTCGTTTCCTGCGCGATTCTTGGATTCGGCCCGAATGTCGCCCCGATGATCCCTTGGCTGGGGGTGCAGCTTCTTCTCGTCGTCACGTTCAGCGGTCTTTCGGTGCTGTGCACGCAAGCCGCCGGACGCGCGGGGACTGCGTTCCTCTGCTTTATGATGGTAGGAATCTATGCCGAGGCCATGCGCCAGCTGGGACATGCGCTCTACTTCTTGGTCGACCCTACCTTCGGGCTCTTTCTCCAGGGCGTGCACGCAAACGCAACCTGGCTTAGCCCACTTGCGCGCCTGTACCAACTCTCCCTGCACATCACGGGCGCAGCGGGAACGCCAGCGCCATGGATGTCGCAGCTTTGGCAGGCCCTTGGTGTGTACGCCCTTGTGAGCACGCTCTGCATGGGCGTTGCGGCGTGGTTGTTCGGACGGCGCGACCTCGAGCGCGCCGGAGACGGCTTCGTGTACGTGGCAGCACAGGAGTTGGTGGTCGCACTGTTCAGCCTCGCGATGGGGGCAGGCCTCGCATGCGTACTCTTCTTCATGGTGATAGGGCCGGCCAAGTGGCAGCTCTCGGGCGTCCCAGCGCCCCTAATCTGTCTGGTAACGACGGCGTTCACCGCGCTCTCCTACGCAACGGTCACGGCGGTGGCGAAAAGGAGCGTGCGCTCGGTACGCGGACACATCCCCGTCCTTGCCGTAACGGCATCCATCGCGCTCGTCGCCAGCGTTGCGCTGGGTTGGGCAGGCACGAGCAACGCCTCATACATCCCTCCCGCCAGCGAGATAAAGAGCGCGACCATGTCTGAGCTTTCCATGCCAATCACCAGCAAGAGTGCCATCAAGTCCCTTCGCAACCTGCACGCAAAACTCAATGAGGCCCGTACATCCTCATACGGCGCGACGTGGAAGGCCTACAGTTCCTTCGGTATCGCATACCAGATGAAGGATGGATCGAGCGTCATCCGCAGCTACTCACTACCCTGCACCGAAGACGGAACCATTCTGGACACCGACGCAGCAATCGCGGTGCGTCGCTTCAAAGCCGAGGGCGCCCTCGATGCCAACCTGAGGCAAACCGTCTCCAGCATGCTTGCCGGTAAGGAAGAGGTATGGGTGTCCGTGGACTGCCAAGACTCCTCCAACGGCACCGATACGTCGTACAGGGTCTCGTCAGCCGATTACTCCAGCCTTCAGGAAAAGCTCGACGCCGATATCAACAAGAACGGCGCCGCTCGCATTACCTCGGTTCCGAATGAGTCCGCCTTGAGCCTCTCTATGAGCTACGTCTCTCCTTCCAAGGGAGACCTGACGATCACCATGGTCCTTAGTGAGAAAACTACCCCGTCGACCTTGGCATGGCTACGCGAGCGCTATGCAACCACGATGCCCGCTTTGCGTGAATAGTCGCGTCTCACTCGCACGCCAGCGCGTTTTGCTCTACCATGTTCCGCGCGGAATGAGGTTCTCCGCGGGGCAGAAGCCCCAAACCGCCTTCGGGATGATGACCTCTGCCACTGTTATGGCGGCAGAGGTCTTTTCTTTTGCCGCGAGGACAAGGCCGCCCGAGCCGGACGGCCACGACGGAAAGAACGTTCATGGAAGAGAGACTTCGCAGGGTTTGGCAAAGCTATGGGGGCGTTATCGTGCTGGGTGCCGTGGGCATCCCCATCGGTATTGCGGTGGGCGCCATAGACGCGGTGTTCGGCCGCGTGCTCATAGCGATCGGAGCTATCCGCGACGCGCACCCGTTCTGGTTCATACCGTTCCTCGCGGCGGCGGGCGCGCTCATTGCCTGGTCCTACCTGCGCTTTGGCAAGAACACCGGCCGTGGCATGAGCCTGGTGTTCGACGTGGGCCTCGGGCGTGAGAACGTGATACCGCTGCGCCTCATCCCGCTCATCATGGGCGGCACCTGGATCACGCACCTGTTTGGCGGCAGCGCCGGCCGCGAGGGCGTCGCCGTGCAGATCGGTGCGACGCTCTCGCACTGGATCGGCTCCAAGCTGCCGTTCAGGCACCCCGGCAACACCTTCCTTCTGGTGGGCATGGCCGCCGGCTTCGCGGGGCTGTTCCGCACGCCGCTCGCCGCAACGCTGTTTGCTCTCGAGGTGCTGGTCGCCGGCAGGCTGGAGCTGCAGGCGCTCTTCCCGGCCCTCACCTCCTCCATCGCGGCAAGCGCCACGTCGGGCGCCCTTGGGCTCGAGAAGTTCGAGGTGCCCCTGGCCGTGAGCATAACCTTGGACCCAAGGACGCTCGCCCCTCTCGCCGTGCTGGGTGTGTGCTTTGGCGTGGTGGGAGGCCTGTTTGCCTGGTGCCTGAAATGGGGCAAGAAGATCGCCGCCGCGCGCATCGAGCATCCTGTCAAGCGCATCGCCATCATGGGCGCGGCGCTCTCCGTCGTGTTCCTGCTGCTGTGGCAGGGTCGCTACTCCGGGCTTGGCACCAACCTCATCTCCGCGAGCTTCGTGGACGGTGCCGCCGGCATCCGGCCGTGGGACTGGGCGCTCAAGTTCGCGCTCACGGTGCTCACGCTGTCCGCGGGGTTCCAGGGAGGCGAGGTCACGCCGCTCTTCTCCATCGGGGCGAGCCTCGGCGTGGTGCTGGGCGGCCTCACGGGCCTTCCCGTGCCGCTGGTGGCGGCGCTGGGATACGCCGCCGTGTTTGGCTCTGCCACGAACACGCTGCTTGCGCCCACGTTCATAGGCGCGGAGGTGTTTGGCTTTGCCTACCTGCCGCACTTCTTTGTGGTGTGCGCCGTGGCGTACCTGTTCAACATGGACAAGTCGATCTATGCGCTGCAGGAGGTTGGCTACCGCAGCAGGTAGCCTCCTGGTCCAAACCGGCGGGACGCACGTGGTGACGCCCCTGCGCCCCGGCGGGGGCGCGCCTAGCCAAGCTCTGCGGCAAGGCGGCTCGTGAGCGGGTCGTAGCCCTGTCCCAGCACGCAGGCGACGTAGCCCTGAGCCCACTGTGGCGTGCAGCCGGGGCTGCCCGACGTCGCCGCGAGGGCAGGCGTGTAGTCGCGGAGCATATACGTGGTCATGTCGTGCCCGTTGCCCTTGTGCGTGACGACGGGCTCGAGCGCGTAGCGCACCACGCGACAGCCGCCGTCCGGGTCCTTGTGCAGCGTGACCTTGGCCATGCCGCCCACCATCGTGGGGTCGTCGCGCTGCGTGGACACGAAGTTCCCCACGGACCAGAAGCACACGCCCGTGCCGCCGCGGGCGGTTTGGAACGTCTCCACCGGTCCTATCACGTGCGGGTGCCCACCCACGATCACGTCCGCCCCGCCGTCCGCAAGGAGCTGGGCCCACTGCCGCTGCGACGCGGTGGGCTCGCTCACGTACTCCGCGCCCCAGTGCGGGCACACCACCAGCATGTCCGCGTGCGCGCGGGCGTACGCCATGGCGTCGCGCACGTGGTCCTCCGTAAGCATCGAGACGGCACCCTTTGGGTCCGCAAGCCCGTTGAGGCTGAACGTGAAGTTGAGCACCGCCACGCGGAAGCCGTCCTTCTCGTATATGTACACGCCGTTTGGCACGTCCGTCGCGGGCGCGTCCGGGTCGCGCATGCCCACGACGGCGACGCCGGGATGGCGCCGGTGCCAGAAGCTAAGCTCGCTCCCAATGGCGGGATACCCCGCGTCCATCGCGTGGTTCGACGCCTTCAGCACCACGTTGAAGCCGGCCTTCGCCTCCGCGTCGCCCATCTGCTGCGGCCCGTTGAACTGCGGATAGCCCGAGAAGGGCGCGACGTCCCCGCCGAGGGGCGTCTCTTGGTTCAAGATCTTGAGGTCCGCCCCGCTAAGCTCGCCCTTGACGTGCGCAAACACGTGGTCGAAGTCGTAGTTGCCATCTGAGGTGGCACCGCTTTGGTACACGCCCTCGTGCATGAGGACGTCCCCCACCATCACAAGGTCCACGTCCACGCCGGGCTGTGCCACGTACGGCCGGTCGCTCACCGTGCCCAGGGGCGCGAGCTC
>OCTW010912988.1_pt1 | contig 10042 bp, 4 predicted proteins | sample 1539671 | NCBI WGS metagenome assembly OCTW01 (sample SAMN02144230, study PRJEB22623) | gut metagenome | biome: sheep rumen | host: Ovis aries | place: New Zealand
ATCCCTGAATCTGTGGTAGTAGCGGTCGCGCCTTACGGCCTCTTCCAGTTCTTCAGTATTCGGAAGTTCTATACCGTTTTCCATGTGTCATCACCATATTTCTATCATGGTAAGTATTACATTATCTTTGCTCGTCGGAGCAGCAGCAAAATCCCTGCTCCGGCTGTAAGGATCAGACCTGCGATCATAAATAGTCCCGTTCCGCGTCCGCCCGTGGCCGGAAGTACTGTGCCCGACTGGTTTGTGACTTTAATGGTCCACACGCCTGTTGTATGGTCCTTGATCACATCAGGATAAGAGATCTCTTTACCGCCGATGAAGGCTTTTACTTCAGTATCGTTTCCGGTCTTTTCTACTTCGATGGTCATAGGACCTTCAAGAGGGTAATACCCTTTCGGCGCGCCTGTTTCCGTGAGGGTGTAGGTGCCGATCGACAAGGCCTGATTCGTGTAGATCACAGCGTCTCCGCTCGCGTCAATTTTCGAGATCAGTCCCGTCTCGTCAATTTCCTCGCCGGATATGCTGAACACTGCTCCCTCGAGAGCTTTACCGGACTGGTCTTTTTTGACGATCCTGACAGGAACGCCGGCATACTCATTGGGAATTTTGATCGTATATGTCGTATTCCCCTCTTCTGTCGACGAGCTGAGCCACTCATCAACATTCGACCCCTCAAGGTTGTTGAGTATTACGAGCGTTGACGGATCGCCGGTGTGTATATTAAGCGGAATGGTAACGGTTCCCTGGCTGCCGATGGTAAATACCAGGTCTCCTCCCAGCTTCTTGTAACCGCCCGGAGGCGACACCTCCGACAGGTAGTATGAACCTGCCGGAAGGGCCGAAGTGATCTTGGGGATCACGCCGTCTTCACCGGTAGTCAGCTCCTCGTATCCTACCATAGGATTCTGGTCTCTGACCAGGCCGCTGGCAGTATTTACCTGCCTGTAGAGGGCGAAGACCGCGCCCTGCAGGTGCTGCTCATCCTCATTTACTTTGAGTGCCTGAAGCGAGAAGCCTTTGTCCTTGAAGGTTATGGCTGTCATTTCATCGCCCGTCTGGGGCGTAGAGACTATAAAGCTTCCGTCGTCCCCGGTGACTGTCGCCTCTTCGCCGTTGAGCAGGATCGTCCACGGCTTGGAAGGCTTCTGGAAACCGCTTGGCGCCTTCGTCTCTTCAAGTATATAGGTCGTCCCTGGATCCAGATAAGCGATCGTGATCAGTCCTTCCGCGTCGGAAGTGTAGGAGTCGGCTCCAACCGGGATCCCTTCCTCATCCTTAAGGGTAAATACCGCTCCCGGAAGCGGGGACTCTGTCCAATCGGTTTTTTGCAGCCTGATGCCCTTTCGAGTGTTAGTCACGGTATCTGTGCGGACATTTTCAACGACCTCATGTCCTCCGCTGCTCTTACCTTTTTCATAAGAAACCTTGTAATGGAAACCTTCCTGATGCTCCTTGTTTTTGGGCTTGCCGCCGACCGTCAGAGTTCCGCCTTGACCGATTCTCTCAATGCTGTCATAGATCAGCTTCCCTTCTTCGTCGGTCCTAGGGTTGGTCAGCTTGACTTCGAAGATCTCATAGTCATCGAAGGAGGCACCCTCTTCCAGCTTATCAAAATAGTAATACAGGGATGTCATCGACGACGTCATCTTCCGCTCCGATCCTGTCAGGAGCGTCAGTTCCTCCGTTGACGGATCCTTTACATAGACTGCGAAATAAATGTCGTCGTGGCTGTCCATAAAGGTCGCGTCAGACCAGACCTTGTTAACTGTCAGGCCCCATCCGCGCTTATTGTGCGCCAGGACATGGGGATCCTCGTTGGCCCTGATTGTTCACTCGTTGGGATCTTCCTCCGAGTAATAAGAGCCCTTGTCCCTCTCGTATTCAACCAGGTTGTAGCCCTCAGGGATTTCATTGTCCCATTCCTCAACTCTGAAGGAGGAGTCCACCGGAAGTCCGCGGAATTCAACGCTGTAGCTTCCGGGGATCCTGGAGACAGCTCCTCTGGTGGAAGTCTCAAACCGGATCGCGGCTATCTCTTCATCGGTCTTATCGTCCATGTACTCCACAAGTTCATTATAGTCGCTGATACCGAGGGATACGAACTGTTGTTCTGTCGCATCCCACTTGCAATAGAAGCCGTCCGGGTTCTTGACATAGTACTTGGCACCATTGACAAGCACTGGCTCTTCTGCTCCCGGGGCAGACATGTAGACTCTGAAATCGAAGGTCGTATCGTCGTCCACATAGCCGATCAGCTTGTTTCCTTCTCTTCTCTCCCTGTCCGTTCCCTTGTCGATAACCTCATATCCGTTTTCATCCCACAGAACTTTCGAAATTGTCAGTGTTCTAAGGCTGTCAGGATCCACTTCATTTTCATACTTGACTTCCGGCCGTTCTTCGATGGAAGATGCCGGGACCTCATAGTTGTGCCTGCCCTCGTCACCTTCACCGGAAAGTGTCTCGCCGTTGGCCTTGACCGACTTGAAGATATTCATATTCACGCCGCACTCGACGATCTTGTAGTCGACTGCGTCAGACGGCAGATTGATCGAAGCAATTTCCCCTGCTTTCAGGAAGAAGACATTGGAATAGCTTTGCATCTCTTCTACCGGTGTGAAGTTTTCATAAAACTTCACGGGACGCTTGGAGCCCTGGTAGGTAACTGCCGGATCATACTCATTCTGGGCCAGCTGCCGCCATCCGGTATCCCCTCCTCCATGCGGAATGTCATCCGCCGTTCTGTAGAGAATCTGATAGGGGAACTCCATCAGACTGTAGTCAATGTCATCGGAGCCGGTCACTTTTTTTGAAAGTGTCACTTCACCGGGCTTGACAGCTGTCAGGTTAAAGCGCATGTGAAGGTTTGACGCTCCCGCGCCGCGCTCCATGTAAATAACTCTCATGGAGTGAGTTGAATAATCGCGGAATACTGTGCTTCCCTCGTCAAAAAACCGATTCAGATAATTATTGACATCCTCTTCAGAAGCCCCAGGATTTCTGCTAAGATAGTTATCCCTGAATATTTGTCTGAGGGTCTTCGTAGATCCGTTCCTTCCCGTCACTATTCCCGACCGGAAGTTGACGGAGCCGGTCATCGCCTGGTGAACGCCGCCCAGGTCCAACACCAGTTCATCATCGACATAGAACCAGAAATCGTCATCTCCGGAGAATTCGAAGATGATGTCATGTCCCCAAGCGTCAAGTCCGTCAGGGGTCTGGGTGAAGTCTGCGGACATCTCCATACCGAAGAAATAGTCTGCCTGCGAGCGCGGGATCTCGTGAAGTCCTTCTCCGTAGCGCGGATCATCTTCGGAAAGCGGGTCAGCCGTAACAGACGTCTTATTAGTATACATGTCCGAATAAGGCCACGGCTCGCCGGTCTTAGGATCGATCAGGCTGTTGTAGGGCATGAACTGACCGTGGTACATCGTAACTTTGTTTTCCGGTCTCTCCACAGTTCCCAGCTGGTCGTAGACCTGGAACTGACTGCCGTTAAGATAAGCAAAGTTTTTAGTAGAGTCATATTCAAAATAGCCGCTCTCGTCGTAGACGCTCTGTATGAACAGGTGATTTACTTCCTGATCTCCACTAAAGAGGCCGGCCAGGGAACTTCCCTTTACAGTAGCATCAGGGTAGCCGTTCGCCTTGATATCCGTAGACAAAAGGCCCGCGCGGTCGCTGTCTCTTCCAAAATACTCTGTCTGGACTGAGTCCCTGCCGTTTTCAATTCTGTTATTAAAGTCGATCATCTTCATGGTGATCCCGTACTCGTCGTTGTCTACCGTGTCGACTTCCGTCAGATGAACCTGCGGGAGCTTGACTCTGGCAAAATAGAAATCACTTGCTTGAGATGACGGGCAGGGAACTACCCGGCCGCTTTCCTGGTCTGCCTTCATTCCGATATAAGAATAATAGGCAGTGTCCCAGCACCTGACCTTCGTATACTCCTCTTTATAGAAGCGTCCGTCCAGATTCAGGTAGACTTTGCTGTCGGAAAAGACTGAACCTTCCTCCATATTCGGCTTGATATATTTGCCGGAATATGGATTAAACAGTTCATAGGTGCCGTCGGGCACCCTTTCGCCATGTTCGTCTACTCTGGTATTGTCTGTCAGTTCCCATACAGCGGTCTCATACTGGTTTCCCACCCACTTGATCACGTCGCCGTCGTCATAGCAGCGGATCAGGCTTCCGTCGTGATCGACTGCATAGAACTCGTACTGCTTTTTGGTCTCGTTCCAGACGCGAGTGTAAAGAACGACCTTGTCCGCCGGATCCGATACGCTTATCTTCTGTGCTGTATAGATCAGATAGTCGTCCTTTGAAAGAGGAGACTCCTCAGCCAGCTTCAGCCAGCAGCTGTCTGTGTTTCCGTTCTTCGTGGCGGTAAAGTACCTGCTTCCTTCTTCCCCTGCCACGGTCAGATAATTGTCGCCCGATGAGAAGGAATAGAAGCCCTCATATTGGTCCATCCCTGCCGCAATCTTGATCAGGGAGCCTCCCTGCGGCTCGCTCTCGAGCGTCACCGAACCGTTATTGATCGTAAGATAGCGTTCCTCGCCGTCAACATTCGCCGTTATGTAATAGTTATCATTTCCCTGCGTATGGAAAGTCCAGTCCGTAATAGTGCTGTCCTGCGCCACAAACAGGCGGTCAGTGTAGCCCTTTTTATCCAGTTTGGGCATATCCAGTCCGTCAAGACTTCCCGCAGACTGCGAATCTGCCATCATGGCCGTGCAGAATATACTCTCCGCGTCATAGGCGATGCCGTAGGTCTTGCCATCCAGTTCGTAATAATCATCCGGCACTTCCCGTGCATCCGCATAGGTTAATCGGATCCGGCTGTTTGCCGCATTATTGTTGTCTGTATAAAATCTGATTCCTTTGCCGCCGTTGGAATGCTGGAGCCACCTGCCCTCGGTCGCGTGTTTGAGATAGAACAAGCCGTCTGCCGCCCGGCTGATCACAAAGGCAGTTCCGCCTGCCGCGTCAAGCGTAATGTTATTGTTATTTGCCGACACCTGCTTTATGTACTTCTTTTCTGTGCCCTGCATGGTGTAGATGTAATACTGATTATCCTGTCCATCGATCTTCTCGAAGTACCATCGCGCGGCATCATCCGGATCTCTCGTTTCCACAAAGCAACCGCTGCTGTTTAAACTGTTCGTAAAATAGATGTCGGTATAGGAGAGAAGAAACTCCTTATCCGTATTATCACCGAGTTCATCCAGACTCTTGACATAGGAGACAAAGGCCTCCTTGGCATCTACGACCGCGTACACGCTGAATCCTGTCGTCTCAAACTCAACCGTCTTTCCCTCTTCGCCGGATTCAAAGCTGGTCTCCAACAGATCTCCTTCGTCAGTTCCATCCGCAAAGTGCAGCACTTTAAGGCTGTCACTTTCCGTGTCAGCCAGTTCGATCTTCACATGAATGCTGCTTCCCTCCGCAGGCTGTATTTTGTCACCGTCTTTCACAAGACTGATGTCGAAAAAGCGGGCGTAATCATAAATCGCCGAGTCAAAGCCAAGTGTGCGGCTCGACTTGTCTATGTAGAGATCATACTCTGTGTCGTTGTCGAAAGTATCCTCGTCAAGGGTGATCTCATTCACTTCAAGTTCAGTTCCGGCAGGAATGCCCGCATCGCTTCCGTATTCTACAGTGATCCTGTAATTTCTGCCGTCGCCGGCAAGAACTGTCTTCTCGATCGTCGAACCCACAACGCCATAGACGGAAAAGCTCTCGGACGCAAATTCGATCTTGTCTATTTTGACAGGCTCGGCTACCGGCTGCGTGGTCTCTTCGCCGGCTCCGGTCCTGATACTCCGGCCGTCCTCCGTCTTGAGCTCCGCTTCGACGAATTGCGGCTTCTCCTCTTTTTCTACATCAAAATGGACGGTGTCGATGCCCGCATCCGCGGCAACCTCCACCGGTTCCTTATACTCAATCCTTATGCCGACATCGCCGGCAGGTTCAATCTTCTCCCCCTTATAGAGGAAGCTGATGTCATAGAACTTCGCGAAGGATACGCTCGTGTTCCCGTCGTATTTCCCTCTGAGTTCTTCCTGCGCCTTGTCAAAATAGCGCCGGTACTCCTCTTCATCGCTTTCTTTCGTGATCTCGCGGACCTCCAGCGTCGTGCCCTCATATATCTCGCTTTTCGAGGTGATTGTTACATAGACGTCATAGTCATTGCCGGCTGCGTGAAGAACGGTTCCCTCGGGAAGCAAAGTCCCTTCGGGCTCCGGGACGGGCGCCGTCTGCGTACCGGCAGTACCTGCATCGGCCGCGCCGCCCGGCTCCTGCGGATCCGTGCTTTCCCGGTCGGTTCCTTCTGTTGCCGCACTTTCCCGGTCGGTTCCTTCTGCTGCCGCACTTTCCGTTTCTGCCGCTTCTTCCCCGTCGGGTCCGGCATCGCTATCCCGGCCGGATCCGGAATCGGATCGTGCATCGGTTTCTGTATTGGATTCTGTATCGGTTTCCGTATCGGATTCTATATTGGTTTCTGTATCGGATTCTATATTGGTTTCTGTATCGGTTTCAGAATTGGTTTTGGAGTCCGCTTCGAGATCAGGTCCGGCATCCGCTTCGCTTTCTTCCTGCGACCAGGCATCTGCTTCGCTTTGGTCTTCCTCCATGCTCCCGCCGCTTTCTCCGCTTTCCTGGGACGCCTGCCCCTGTACTTCGAATCCCCCGATTCCGGCCGACGCCTCCGCCGTCTCCCGGTCAAGCGTAACGGCAGGGAGCGTCAGGGCATAAGAAGTCACAAAAACAACAATACAGGCCAATGCAAACACTGTCCTGTACAATCGTTTCAGCTGTCGGTGTTTCTTTATGATAATTTCGACTAGTTTTCTTAAGAATTCCATTCCGTACCTTATCCCGGTTAACAATTCAAATTCTTACTCACCGCTGCCATTTGCTTCTGTTTTGTCCTGTTCCTGCTTATCGTCCTCCCCGATTGCCCGAACCCCTCAATCAAATAAACGAAATTTTATAACTCTACCTTAGCATTTATAAACTAGTTTATCAATATTTTACCAGTGTGGGAAATAACTGCCACATTGACAGAGAAGTGATGTTGTCGTCGTACTTATCGCGCATTTTTCTCTGTTATTTCCTGCGCCAGACAAAGCGGTTCACGATTCCCACATAACTCTGAATGATCTTCACAACCTTATCAGACACACAGGTATCCGCATAGTCGGGAACAGGGATCCCGCCAAACCCGTTTCGCACCATCTCGACGGCGATATCTACCGCCTGAAGAAGTCCGTCCGCGTCAATCCCGCTGATGATAAAGCATCCTTTGTCCAGGGCTTCCGGCCGCTCCGTAGAAGTCCTGATGCAGACTGCGGGGATCGAATGCCCTATGGAAGTATAGAAACTGCTCTCCTCCGGCAAGGTTCCGGAATCGGAGACCACGGCAAATGCATGCATCTGAAGGCAGTTGTAATCGTGGAAACCCAGCGGTTCATGCTTGATCACGCGGGAATCCAGTTTAAAACCGCTCTCCTCCAGCCTCCTCCGGGATCTCGGATGACAGGAATAGAGGATTGGCAGATCATACTTTTCCGCCATTTTGTTGATCGCTGTAAAAAGGGAAATAAAGTTTTCCTCTGTATCAATATTTTCTTCCCGGTGAGCCGATAAGAGAATATACCTGCCTTTCTCAAGGCCAAGCCTCTCATGGATGTCACTGGCTTTGATCTGAGCCAGATTTTTCGTAAGAACTTCAGCCATCGGGCTGCCCGTGACATACGTGCGCTCTTTGGGCAGACCGCAATCTGCGAGATAACGCCGCGCGTGTTCTGAGTAAGCGAGATTGACATCGGAAATAATATCCACAATCCTTCTGTTTGTCTCTTCCGGCAGACACTCGTCCTTGCATCGATTTCCCGCCTCCATATGGAAGATCGGGATATGCAGACGCTTGGCGCTGATCACGGACAAACAGGAATTGGTATCACCGAGCACAAGCACTGCATCGGGCTTTATCTCTGCCATGAGTTCATAACTCTTGGCAATGATGTTCCCCATTGTCTGGCCCAGATTGTCTCCGACTGCATCTAAATATACTTCCGGGTCATCCAGCCCCAAATCTCTGAAAAAGATCCCGTTCAGGTTGTAGTCATAGTTCTGCCCTGTGTGAACGAGTATCGTGTCAAAATATAGCCGGCACTTCCTGATCACCTCCGCGAGGCGGATGATCTCAGGGCGAGTCCCTACTATAATAAGGAGTTTAATCCTTCCGTTCTCTTTCCACTCTATCATGGCTTTGTGTACTCCTTGTATCTCATACTGCACTATTTTGACAAAATTTCAATTTATACCGGTTCAAAAAAAGTATCGGGATGCCCCGGATCAAAGATCTCATTCGCCCACATCAGTGTGACAAGGTTCTCTGTCTCAGAGAGATTGATGATGCTGTGCGTATACCCGGGAAGCATGTAGACAGCCTGGATGCGGTCCCCGCTTACCTCAAACTCAATCACCTCATTCGTTCCGATCTTTCTCTCCCGGATCAGTCCGTGCCCCGACACCACAATGAAGATCTCCCACTTACTGTTGTGCCAGTGCTGTCCCTTCGTGATCCCGGGCTTCGAGATGTTCACGCTGAACTGTCCGTGATCTGGTGTCTTGATCAGTTCCGTGAAGCTTCCTCTCTCGTCACAGTTCATCTTGGGATCCACGGCTGTCTTTTCCCGGGGCAGATAGCTCAGGTACATGGAGTACAGCTTCTTCTCAAAGGAGCCTTCGGGGATTGCCGGCATGAGCAGTGTCTGCGGCTGGTCGCGGAAGGAATGAAGAAGGTCGACGATATGGCCGAGGGTGGCTTTGTGGGTGGTGGGGACGTAGCAGTATTTACCTGCTGCGTCCGGCTTAGGTGTCAGTCCGTCAAAGCCTTCTGTTCCGGCCTCCGGATACTCCGCCCTGTGCGGATTCCCTTCCAGGGCGTCGTACATTTCTTCTATTAAGTCATCGATAAACACCATTTCCAATACCACATCCGGATCATTCACCGTGATCGGCAGGTTGTTGGCAATATTGTTGCAGAAAGTACCTACCGCAGAATTGTAGTTCGGTCTCACCCACTTTCCCACAATATTGGGAAATCGGTATACATAAACAGAAGCACCTGTCCGTGCCGCATAGTCAAAGAACAGGTGCTCTCCGTCCCGTTTGGACAAGCCGTAATCCGATTTTCCGAATCTTCCGGACAGCGATGCCTGTATGGAGGAACTTAGCATTACGGGACAGAAGTTGTTATATTTGAGCAGGTTGTTCAGCAGTTGCGAAGCGAAGTCCGTATTCCCTTTCTTAAACTCAGCTGTATCCTTAGGACGGTTGACACCTGCAATGTTAAAAACAAAGTCGGCGTTTCTGCAATACCGATCCAGGTCTTCCGCAGTGGAATCCAGATCATATTCGTAAATATCGCCTATATGGAGATCAGGCCTGGTCCTGTTTTTTCCGTCCCTGATGCATTTGAGGTTTTCAACAAGATTTCTGCCGACGAAGCCTGATGCTCCTGTTACCAATATGTTCATATCGAATTCTCCGGGTTTTATTGATACTTCTTTACATCTATGCCAAGTTCTGCACACTGTTCCCTGACATAGTCCGAAGTAAGGATCTTTCTGATTGTTCCGATTACATCCAGGCGGTTTGTATTTTGGCTTGTATAAGCCTCGTCCGTTATCATCTGTACTTCGCCTTTTACAAAATACTTGTCGTAGTTCAAATCCCGGTTGTCTGCAAGAATTCGAAAATACTGTCCCATATCCTGTGACCGGGCTCGTTCTTCTCTGGTCATAAGTGTTTCATACAGTTTTTCCCCGTGACGGGTTCCTATGATACTGGTTCCGGTATCTCCGAATAACAGCTGTACCGCTTTGGCAAGATCGCCAATTGTACTTGCGTCAGCTTTTTGGATAAAAAGATCACCCGGATTCGCGTTCTGAAAAGCAAACTTCACCAGTTCTACAGCCTCATTGAGGTTCATGAGAAAGCGTGTCATGGATGGATTCGTAATCGTAAC
>OCTW011607710.1_pt1 | contig 10042 bp, 8 predicted proteins | sample 1539671 | NCBI WGS metagenome assembly OCTW01 (sample SAMN02144230, study PRJEB22623) | gut metagenome | biome: sheep rumen | host: Ovis aries | place: New Zealand
CCCGCCGCTATCTGGCATTTTACGCGGATGCAATGCTCGGGGAGCCGGGACGGATCGATCCGTGGACAGCATCCTTCGCGGGCAGCCAGCTGCGGTCCGGAGACATCACGGACGGCGCGGTGAAGCTGCTGTATCTCAGGGCTGTATCCGAGAAGTACAGCCTCGACAGGGAGGTGCTGACAGCGGAGGAGAAACAGCTGACAGAAATCCTGCTGGAGGAGAGCCGGGCACGCGGCCTGTTTTTCCGTTTCTATCAGGATCTTCCGGATTCGTTTGTGAGCGGGCTTCCTGTCCGCGACCGGATTTTCATCGAGAAGAAGGTTTCTCCGGCGGACCGGGTAACGATTCACTACAGGCTGTCCGCTGACGGCGGAAAGGAAGAGGAGCCCTGGCAGACAGAGAACTGTGAGCGGATTTTCCGGGGAATTTGTTCGCGGACATTCACGCTTTTCTACGGGGAGACGCTGGAGTATTATCTGACGGTCACGCATGAGGGAGAAGAGACGGACGGACCCCGTACCGCCGTCACATCCTCCGCGTCGGATCTGCAGGGGACGGGCTGCTACCAGAGAATCAACCGGATGCTGAAGGCGAAGGCGGACGGAGACACGGACGCGCTTCGTAAGGAGCTTCTGTCGTTCAGGAGAGCGAGACGTCAGGCGGAGCGGCTCTTCCGGCCGGAATAACGAGCCCGGGGACGATGAGGCGGTGCGGCAGGACTGAAGATCAGGATAACGGAAGCCTGAGGACGTCGGACCGGAAGAAGGGATGAGCGGATGATGAATGAAGTGCGGAATTTGCTGATCGGATTTGAACTCGGAGAGAAGGAGTCTCAGATCACGTGCTACGACCGGAAGAGGAAGGAGCCGGTGTCCGTTTCCACACGGACCGGGACGAATCTGTTCTTCTTTCCTACTGCCGTCGCGAGAAAAAACTGTTCCGATGAATGGTACTTCGGGCGGGAAGCGGAGTATTTTTCCTCACGGAAGGAGGCCGCTCTGGTCACAGACCTGTTTGATCTCCTGAAACGGGGTGACAGTGCGGATGTGGGCGGAAAAGTGTATACGGCGGAACAGCTGCTGGCTGCGTTCTTCAGGGAGGCGCTGAAACTGCTGGGTGTGACGGACCCGGTACGCTGTATCGCCGGGATCTGTGTCACGACCGGGGAACTGACCGGACGGCTCGCAAGTGAAATCCGCTCCGCGCTGGCGGCACTCGGGCTTCCCCCGGCGCGCTGCTTCGTTCAGGATTCTCTTGAGAGCTTCTACTATTACGGCTATTCTCAGAAGCCGGAGATATCGGTCCGCGGCATGGCGCTGATCCGGTTTCGCGGCGATACCGTCACATACCAGCGGATGGACGAACACCGGAGCCGGAAGCCGTTCACAGTGACGATCACGGAGCCGGAACGGCTTGCGCTTGAACAGGATCCGCTTCGGAGGGACGGGACCTTCGCTGCGGCGGTCGACAGATGGACCGGTGCGGGAGGCCTTTCAGGTATCTTCATCACAGGAGACGGATTCAGTCAGGATTGGGCGAAACGGTCTGTCCGCGCGCTCAGCGCCCGGGGCGCGAAGGTATTCGAGGGAGGAAACCTTTTTGTCAAGGGGGCCTGCTGGACCGTGCTGGAGAGACTCGAACGCCACGCTTTCCGCGGACGCGTCTATCTCGGACCGGATATTGTCCGCTCTTCCCTCTGCATCGATCTGATCGACGGCAGCGGGCAGACGGTGTATCCGCTGATCCGGGCCGGCGTCAACTGGTTCGAGAACGAATCGGTCTGTGAGATCATCCCGGACGGAAGGAAGGATCTGGTCGTCACGGTCATCTCGATGGACGGCACCCAGCATCGGAACGAACGATATCTCCCGGACGGCCTTCCGGACAGGCCGAACCGTGCGACGCGGCTCAGACTGGCCGCCTCCTGTACTGGCACGGACGAGGCCCGCCTTGAGGTGACGGATCTGGGCTTCGGGGAATGGTTCCCGTCTTCCGGAAAGCGATGGACCTATACGGTGCCGCTTGCATTCTCATCATTCAAGGCGAAGGAAGGAGCGTCATCAACATGACCGGATATCGGCTGTCAAAGACGGGAACGGCCCGCCATCCCTACTATCTTCCGGATCTGGCGCGGAATCTCCGGTCCGTGGAGGAGCTGTGCTGGCTGGTGACAGAGCAGCCGGCTCTCATCGACGAATCGATCACGTCAAAGGCGCTGACCCGCTGGCTGGTCGAGGAATTTGCAATGACCGGCACGGCGATCAGAATGGAGCGGGCCATGAAAAACGGAGGAGCGCTGACGGACTATCTCGGCCCGCTTCTGGTGGATGCGGATTATCTGACACCACTGGAAATGCGCGCTTATTTTCAGAGGCTGGAGAAGCTGGAGAAGGCGTCCTTGCCGGAACGGCTCCTGCTGAAGGCGGATGCGCTCGCCGGCTGGAGACGTTTCGGCCAGGCGATCGCGCTGTATCAGGAGGCGGCCGGAGCCGCTCCGAAGGACGGAACGGAGCTGCTGGCGAAGATCTGGCACAACTGCGGCGCCGCGTCGATGCAGCTGCTCGAATACGAGGAGGCACTGGCGGACTTTGAGCGCGCGTGGGCACTGACAGGGCGTGAGGCGGACAGACGGATCTGGCTGCTGGCACTGGCTGTCGCTTATCCGGCGGAACGGTTCCGTTGGGAAGCGGAGGCGCGCGGTGTACCGGAGGACGCGGCGGAGGCGGCGCTCAGGGAGGCGTCGGAAGCGCTTTCCGGTCCTCCCGGGGCCGAGGAGACGGCCGACTCCGGCCTGCTGGCCGCCGAGGCGGATGAACTGCGGGCGGCCTATCACCGGGAAGCCGGCCGTTCCGACAGGAGGATTCTTTCTTGACCTCCCCGATGCCCTATGCTATGCTGTGGTAGTGCTTTACCATGGTAGAGCGATACAACAGCGTTCGGCGCGCAGGGCGGGGACATATCGCACCCGCGGAGACGGCGGAGGCGGAAACGCCGGAGCGGTCCGGAAGGCGCGGCGGGAGCGGACTGAAACGGGAGGATGATTATGAAGAAGAAAATGCTGAGTCTGATGCTGGCCGCCATGATGACAGTTTCCTGCGCGGTGCCGGCTCTGGCGGCGGATTCGGATACGGCAGCCGTGTCCGGAGCGGAATCCGCGGCGGAGAGCTTCGATCCGAAGGGCGATCTTGCCTATATCAAAGACAAGGGAGACCTGATTGTCGGCATCACGGATTTCGAGCCGATGGATTACAAGGATGACGACGGAAAGTGGATCGGATTTGACGCGGATCTCGCCGCGAAGGTGGCTGAGGATCTGGGCGTTGACGTGAAGTTCGTCGAGATCGACTGGGACAACAAGATCCTTGAGCTGAACAACAAGAGCATCGACTGCGTGTGGAACGGTATGACGCTGACGGACGAGGTGACGAAGTCCATGGACTGCACCAACGCCTACTGCAATAACGCTCAGGTGGTCGTGCTTCCCTCCGACAAGGCGGACAAGTACAAGGACGAGGACAGCCTGAAGGATCTGCAGTTCGCCGTGGAAGCCGGATCGGCCGGCGAGGCCGCGGCGGAGGAAAAGGGCTTCAGCTACACGTCGGTGACGTCCCAGGCGGACACACTGATGGAAGTGAAAGCCGGTACGTCGGATGCGGCGATCATCGATCTTCTGATGGCCGGCGCGATGATCGGGAAGGGAACGTCCTATCCGGATCTGACCCATACGCTTGAGCTGACGACCGAGAAATACGGCGTCGGATGCCGCCAGGGATCGGATCTCCGCGACTACATCAACGGAGAGTTCGTGAAGCTGTACAAGGACGGGACGATGAAGAAGATCGCGGAGAAGTACGGCGTGCAGGACGCGCTGATCGAGCAGAAGTGACTTAAGCCAAAGAGCGGGAGGAAAAACGGCCGGTACCGGAAGTCTTTCCCTGCCCCGTGAACCTGCGATTCAGGCAGGCGGTCCGCCGCCTGCCTGAATCGTTTCCTGCTGTCAGCCATTCTGCATAGAAGGAGATATCTGATCATGTTCTGGACTGTCACATCCTCTCTCTGGGACGGCTTTCTGATGACGCTGAAGCTGTTCGTCCTCACACTGCTGTTCTCGCTTCCGCTGGGACTGCTGATCAGTCTCGGCTCCATGAGCCGCATCGCCGTTCTGAAATATCCTTTGAAATTTCTGATCTGGATCATCCGCGGAACGCCGCTGCTGCTGCAGCTTCTGGTGATTTATTACGGGCCCGGAATCCTTCTGCAGAAGAACATCTGGGGCTCGGGAGATACCGGCCGCTTCATTGCGGCACTGGCTGCCTTCGTCATCAACTATGCCTGCTACTTCTCGGAGATTTACCGTGGCGGCATTCAGGGAATTCCGGTGGGCCAGTATGAGGCGGGCCAGGTGCTCGGACTGACGAAGGGCCAGATCTTCCGCCGGATCGTGCTGCTTCAGGTCATCAAGGCCATTGTGCCTCCGATGGCCAACGAGATCATCACACTGGTCAAGGACACGTCCCTCGCGAGAGTGATCGCGGTCTATGAGATCATCTGGAGCGGCGAACGTTTCATCAAGAGAGCGGGCATCATCTGGCCGCTGTTCTACACCGGGGTATTTTACCTTGTGTTCAGCGGCCTCCTGACGCTGCTGTTCCACTATATCGAGAAAAAGCTGGATTATTTCAGATGAGCGGGGGAGACGCGATGGCATTTCTTGAAGCAGAGCATATCAGCAAGCATTTCGGCGCGACGGACGTCCTCAGAGACATCAGCTTTTCCATGGAGGAAGGTCAGGCGGTTTCGATCATCGGATCCTCCGGAAGCGGAAAGACGACGCTGCTTCGCTGTCTGAATTTTCTCGAGACGCCGGACGGAGGCGTCATCCGGGTGAAGGGCGAGACGCTGTTCGACGGATCGGACAGCCGGCGCCTTACGGACGCGGAGGCGCGGAGCCGGCGACTTCACTTCGGCATGGTCTTCCAGCAGTTTAATCTCTTTCCCCAGTACACCGCCATTGAGAACGTGATGCTGGCGCCGCGTCTGGCGGCGAAAGAGAAGCATCAGAACCGGGACGCGGAGATCCGGAATCAGGCGGAGGCGCTTCTCGGGGAGATGGGACTTTCCAACCGGATCAACAGCTACCCGCATCAGCTCTCCGGCGGACAGCAGCAGCGGGTGGCGATCGCCCGCGCGCTGGCTCTTCATCCGGATATTCTCTGCTTCGACGAGCCGACCTCGGCGCTCGACCCGGAGCTGACGGGTGAGGTGCTCCGCGTGATCCGCAATCTTGCGATGCAGCACACGACGATGATCATCGTGACACATGAGATGGCTTTCGCACGCGACGTGGCGGACCGGGTGATCTTCATGGACGGAGGGAGGATCGTCGAGCAGGGCGCGTCCCGGGATGTGATTGATCATCCGAAGGAAAAACGGACACAGGAATTTCTTTCAAATTACGCGAAAGGACCGGGAGAGGACGCCTGACGGCGTCCCTTCCGGTCTTTTTCTTGAAATGTCTTCACGGATAGGCTATGATAGCCGCGGTATAAGCGTCCGCCGGCAGCGACGGACGAAACGCGACCGAAGCGGCCGGTGACGGCCGCCGCAGAAGAAAAGGACAGACCGGAATGAGAGAACTTCGCGAAGCATGCGGTGTATTCGGAATCTATGACCTGTCGGGCCGCAAGGATGTGGCCCGGACGATCTACTACGGACTGCTCGCCCTGCAGCATCGCGGCCAGGAGAGCTGCGGCATCGCGGTGAGCGACACGGAGGGCCCTAAGGGCAAGGTCCGCGCGCACAAGGGGATGGGGCTTGTCAATGAGAACTTCCGTCCGGAGGATCTGGACGCGCTGTACGGCGACATCGGCGTAGGCCATGTCCGCTACTCGACGGCGGGAGCCAGTACGCGGGAGAACGCCCAGCCCCTCGTTCTCAGCTATATCAAGGGAACGCTCGCGCTGGCCCACAACGGGAACCTGATCAACGCGCTGGAACTGAGGGAGGAACTGGAATACAACGGCTGCATTTTCCAGACCACGATCGATTCGGAAGTGATCGCGTATCATATCGCGCGGGAACGGGTTCGTTCCGCGTCCGTCGAGGAGGCAGTGGGGAAGGCGGCTGACAAGCTGAAGGGAGCCTATTCTCTGATCGTCATGTCTCCGAGAAAGCTGATCGGTATGCGCGATCCGGACGGCTTCAAGCCTCTTGTGCTCGGCCGCCGCGATAACGCGTGGATCCTCGCCTCCGAGACATGCGCGCTCGACACGATCGGGGCAGAGTTCGTCCGGGACGTGGAGCCGGGTGAGATTGTCACCATCACGAAGGACGGCGTCCGTTCCGACCGGAGCCGTGTGAGGCCGGCGGCGCGTCAGGCGCACTGCATCTTCGAGTACATCTATTTTGCGCGGCCCGACAGCCACATCGACGGAATTTCCGTGTACCAGTCCAGAATCCGCGCGGGGCGGTTTCTGGCCCAGGACGCGCCGATCGACGCGGATGTCGTCTGCGGCGTTCCCGAATCGGGGAATGCAGCCGCCCTCGGCTACTCGCTGGAATCCGGCATTCCCTTCGGGCAGGCGTTTTACAAGAACAGCTATGTGGGCCGGACCTTCATCTCGCCAAAGCAGAGCGCACGGGAGCAGGGGGTTCAGGTGAAGCTGAATGCGCTTTCCGAAGCGGTCGCCGGGAAACGGGTGATTCTGGTGGATGACTCCATCGTCCGCGGCACGACCTCGGACCGGATCATCCGGATGCTCCGCGACCACGGGGCGAAGGAAGTGCATATGCTGGTTTCCTCCCCGCCGTTCCTCTGGCCCTGCTATTTCGGAACGGACATTCCGGAGAGACATCAGCTGATCGCCTACAACCGGTCGGTGGAGGAGATCTGCAGCATCATCGGAGCGGATTCCCTCCACTATCTGAGAACCGAGCGTCTGCCCCAGCTGGTGGACGGGCGCGTGCATCTGTGCGAGGGATGCTTCACCGGCGTCTACCCGATGAAGACACCGGAGATCAATATACACGACGCGCTGGAATAAAGAACGGACCGGGAAGACCCGGAGAAGCCGGCCGTCCGGCCGGCCAAGGACAGGAGGAGCTATGAGCAGTGACAGATATGTAAGTCCGCTTTCGGAACGCTACGCGAGCCCGGAGATGCAGGAAGTGTTCTCGCCGGACAGAAAGTTCCGGACCTGGAGAAAACTCTGGATCGCGCTGGCCGAGACGGAGAAGGAACTGGGGCTTCCGATCACCGATGAGCAGGTCGCGGAACTGAAAAGCCACGCGGACGACATCAACTATGAGGACGCGAAACGCCGGGAGAAGGAAGTGCGTCACGATGTGATGTCCCATGTTTACGCCTACGGGCTGCAGTGCCCGAAGGCGAAGGGAATCATCCATCTCGGCGCCACATCCTGCTACGTCGGGGACAACACCGACATCATCCTGATGCGCGACGCGCTGGACATCATCCGGCGGAAGCTGATCAACGTGATTGCCGAGCTGGCACGCTTCGCGGACCGCTACAAGGATCTTCCGACGCTGGCGTTCACGCATTTTCAGCCGGCCCAGCCTACGACCGTGGGCAAGCGGGCGACGCTGTGGATCAATGAGTTCATGATGGATCTGGAGGATCTGGACTACGTCCGCGGTTCGCTGAAGCTTCTGGGCTGCAAGGGGACCACCGGCACGCAGGCCTCCTTCCTCGAGCTGTTTGCGGGAGATCAGGGAAAATGCGACCGTCTTGATCCGATGATTGCGGAGAAGATGGGCTTTTCCGCCTGTTATCCGGTGTCCGGCCAGACCTATTCCCGCAAGGTGGATACCCGTGTGCTGAACGTTCTTGCCGGCATCGGCGCCAGCGCCACGAAGTTCTCCAATGACATCCGCCTGCTTCAGCATCTGAAAGAGGTGGAGGAGCCCTTCGAGAAGAATCAGATCGGCTCGTCGGCGATGGCCTACAAGCGCAACCCGATGCGTTCCGAGCGGATTGCCTCTCTGTCCCGCTACCTGATAGCGGACGCGGTGAATCCGGCGGTCACCTCCTCGGTACAGTGGTTCGAGCGGACGCTGGATGATTCCGCCAACAAGCGGCTTTCCGTGCCGGAGGGCTTCCTCGCCTGCGACGGTGTGCTGGATCTTGTGGCGAACGTGGTGGACGGCCTGGTGGTCTACCCGAAGGTCATCCGGAAACACCTGATGGCCGAGCTGCCGTTTATGGCGACCGAAAACATCATGATGGACGCGGTGAAGGCGGGAGGAGACCGTCAGGAGCTCCATGAGCGGATCCGTGAGCTCAGCATGCAGGCCGGCCGTGCGGTGAAGGAGGAAGGCCGGGACAATCCGCTGCTGGAGCTGATCGCGGCGGATCCGATGTTCCATCTTACGCTCGCCGATCTCGAGAAATCCATGGATCCGGCGAAGTATATCGGGCGCGCGCCATATCAGACGGCCCGCTATCTTGCCGAGACGGTTCAGCCCGTGCTGGACGCGAACCGGGACGCGCTCGGCTGGAAAGCGGAGATTGACGTCTGAAACCGTTTGACAGGATTTTTTTCGATTATATAATAAGAAAGGCGCCGCGAGTGTGCGGCGCCGGTCAGTTACCTTCAATACATCGAAAAGGCATAACGAATAGGGCGGATCCGATGAATGATTCCAAAGGAGGATTCTTGTATGGTTACAGCAGTAGTCGGTGCGAACTGGGGCGATGAAGGGAAAGGCAAAATCACGGATATGCTCGCCGATCAGGCGGATATCGTGATCCGCTTCCAGGGGGGAGCCAATGCAGGCCACACAATCAGGAACGGGTACGGCAAGTTCGCGCTTCATACGCTGCCGTCCGGCGTCTTTCATCCGGAGGTCGTCAATATCATCGGCAACGGCGTGGCGCTGAGCGTGGATAAGATCGCGGAGGAACTGAAGGAGATCGAGTCCCGTGGTGTTCCGGCCCCGCGGCTGATGATTTCCGACCGCGCGCAGATCGTGATGTCCTATCATGTGCTCTTTGATACGCTGGAAGAGGCGCGGCTTGCCGGAAAGTCTTTCGGGTCCACGAAGTCAGGCATCGCGCCCTTCTACAGTGACAAGTTCGCAAAAATCGGGATTCAGGTCAGTGAGCTGGCGGACATGGATGCGCTCCGCGAGAAGGTGGAGGGCATTCTGGTCAAGAAGAATATCATGCTGAAATATCTCTATCATCATGATGAGCTGAAGACCGACGACATTATGGCCGAGCTGGTTCGCTACAGGGAAATTCTGAAGCCGTATCTGGCGGATACGACGGCTTATCTTTCGAGGGCGATGAAGGAAGGCAAGACCGCTCTGCTTGAGGGACAGCTGGGAACCATGAAGGATCCGGACCACGGAATCTATCCGATGGTTACCTCGAGCTCCACGCTGGCAGGCTACGGCGCCGTGGGCGCCGGCGTGGCTCCGTATGAGATCAGGAGGATCGTGGCGGTGACCAAGGCATACTCCAGCGCCGTGGGCGCCGGTGAGTTTGTCTCCGAGATCTTCGGTGATGAGGCGGAGACACTTCGGAAACGGGGCGGTGACGGCGGAGAGTACGGCGCGACGACCGGACGTCCGAGAAGAGTCGGCTTCTATGACACCGTGGCTTCCGCCTACGGCTGCCGTCTGCAGGGTGCGACGGATGTGGCGCTGACCGTGCTGGATGTACTCGGCTATCTCGACGAAATCCCGGTCTGTGTGGCCTACGACATCGACGGCCGTGTCACGACGGATTTCCCGACTACGACTGAACTGAAGAGGGCGAAGCCGGTCTGGGAGAAACTCCCCGGCTGGAAGTGCGATATCCGGGGCATCCGCCGCTACGAGGATCTTCCGGAAAACTGCCGGAAGTATGTTGAATTCATCGAGGAAAAGATCGGCCATCCGATCACCATGGTTTCCAACGGTCCGGCGCGGGAGGATATCATCTACCGGAACCGCTGAAGTGAGGCTTTTTCAGGTATTACCCTGCGGCCGTCTGAGAGGCGGCCGCAGGGGCAGGAGAGCGATGATTCTGACGGCGGGG
>OCTW013421345.1_pt1 | contig 10041 bp, 8 predicted proteins | sample 1539671 | NCBI WGS metagenome assembly OCTW01 (sample SAMN02144230, study PRJEB22623) | gut metagenome | biome: sheep rumen | host: Ovis aries | place: New Zealand
GCTCTATTTTATCATCCTTCGTGACGATGCATCCTTTATGGAAGCTCTTGTCCGGAAGGAATACCTGTATGTTCCTGATAATCATGTTTTGGTCCGTTTCCCGCAGCGGCAGAAAGGCATATTCCCCCCGATGCTGCGAAATAATCTCATAAAATACAATAAGCACGACACTTATTGCATCTCACTTAACGCCTCTTTGTCCGCAATTACCGTCACATTCCCATGCATTTGAAGGATAGAAGCCGGCACATCCGGAGTAATCGGTCCGTATATTACCTTATGCAAAATATCAGCCTTTTCCCTTCCGCTTACCAATAAAAGAATTCTCTTGGCTTTCATAATTGTGTTGATTCCCATCGTGTAGGCTTGTCTCGGAACCTCTTGATATCCATTAAAAAATCGCCGATTGGCATCTATTGTACTTGGAGAAAGGCTTACGCAATGCGTATTTTTTACAAAACAGCTGCCCGGCTCATTAAAACCGATGTGACCGTTTCGTCCCAGCCCCAGAAGCTGCAGATCTATTCCTCCTGCATCTCGGATCATTGTATCATATTTCTCACACGCCCGCCCAGCGTTCTCATCTGCTCCATCCGGAAGAAACGTACGTGATTTCCCGATATTGATCTGATCAAATAATTTCGTCTTCATAAACCAGTGGTAGCTGTTCGGATCATCTGGTGAAACACCTCTGTATTCATCGAGGTTAAAGGTCGTGATCTGCGACCAATCCAAATCTCCTTCCCTGGAAAAATCCACCAGGTACCGATAGGTGCCGACCGGTGTCGACCCGGTAGCCAAACCGAGTACACTCTCTGGTTTCGCGATAATCTGCGCAGCGATCACAATCGCCGCTTTTCTGCTCATTAAATCATAGCTGTCTGCACTGCATAAAACCATGGCCTTTTCCTCCTAAAAGTCGCTGTAAAAAACACAGGCCATTCCTCCGGATGTATATTCCTGAATACGAATGGTCTGTGTAGACTCTTCTCACTCTATTTTTACTACATACGCCGGTCCCTTAACTCCATCCGGAATCCGAAACTTCAGAACCGATGCCTCTGCCTTTCCCTCTATTAACGTTTGACAGCCGAGAATACTCAGCTTTCTTCCCACAGGAACTGGAATATCATGGATGCAAATTTCACCCGAAGGATGATCATCCATGACAATCGCATAAACACATTCTCCCTTTCGAGTATACCGCACTTCTCTTCCGGTATTGGTCCGTCCAGTCTGCGGTGTGCACCAGGTCGTCCCGTAAATAGCCTCGCCATTAACCGAAAGCCATTCTCCAGTTTCCAGAAGAGGCTGAATTTGAGCTTCCTGGATTGTTCCGTCCGCCATCGGACCGACGTTGATCAACAGATTGCCATTCTTGCTGACGGTATCCGCCAACATGAAAATCAGATCCTTTCCTTTCAGGAAATTCTCCGGATTCTCAAACCGGTTATAGCCAAAAGACATGCCTATGCCTCTTGTCTGCTCCCATTTTTTACTTGGTATACCATTCACATCCACATATTCCGGATCCAAAAAATCCCCATGGATACCATCATCCAGCCTGGTGATTTCTCCTTGTTTGACGAGCATATCTGCATATTCCTCCAGAGATATTCCCTTCGGCAAATGTCTCTGTATCCATCGCTCGTTCGTTACTCCTTCCGGAACTGCGTTGTAGTAATCCGCAAGCAACCGATCGAGATCACACTGCGGCGGAAAACCCATGTCGTTCCATAGCACAGACGGATGATATCTCTCAATCAGTTCTTCCGTCTGATGAAAGGCATATTCCGCATACTGATCAGAAGGCAAATAATGATCCAGCCATCTCGCAGCACTATTCATCGGATTTTTCTTGAACGACCAGTCAAAGATCCCCGAATAATACAGTCCCATCTTTAAACCCTCACCACGTACTGCGTCTGTCAGTTCTCCTACCAGATCCCGTTCCGATTGATACTTCTCTATATACGGATTTTTGAACCGACTCGGCCAGAGGCAATATCCGTCGTGATGTTTTGTAACCATTACTACATATTTTGCTCCGGATTTCCGGAACAGCGCCGCCCATTTCCGGGGATCCATATTGCAGCTTTCCTTCGCAAAGATGTTTTTAAAATCAAAATAGGAGAAATTCGCGCCATAATTTTTCCTATGATAGTCCTGCGTAGGCGAACCCTCAATTCTCAGAGAATTCAGGTACCACTCTGCATACGGATTATACTTCTGGCCCTTAAATTCATCTGTCTCGCTGTGGATATCGCGGATGCTCTTCCCCTTCTCCGAATACGCATACCCAGGGACAGAAAACAGACCCCAGTGGATAAAAATTCCAAATTTTGCGTCGTTATACCATTGCGGAACCGGATGACTTGTGACCGATTCGCGTGTCGGTTGATATTTCATGCAAAAACCTCCTGCAATTCTTCTGCTGCGATGACAATTCTAAATAGCCATGTTCCCCTCTTTATTGTCATTATCATTTCTCATAATCTGCATCCATATTCTATCCCTTGATTGCTCCCGATAGCATACCCTCCTGGATCTGCTTATGAAGAACAATATAGATAATAAGCATCGGAATCATCGACATAATAACGAATGCAAACTGCGGTCCATAACTCGTAGTATAATTGCTGGTAAAATTAAGCATCGCCCGTGATACTGTATACTTGCTTTGATCTGTCAGCAAAATCAGTGAGAAAATCAGTTCACTGTAACCGAATATAAACACTAATATCGCTTCCGTCGCGACAATCGGCTTACACAGTGGAAATATGATCGTCCAAATGAGCCGCATCTCCGAGCAACCATCGATCTTCGCCGCCTCATCCAGCCCCTTGTCGAGCCCACGAATATAACTGGTAAACAGGAAGATCGCCTGAGACAGATTAAATGCGACATACAGAAGGACCAGAAAGATATAGCTGTTTTTTAATCCGAGTGTACTAGCCATTTCGGATACCGATGTCAGAGTGCAGTGAACCGGAACCATCACGCCTGCCATAAAAAGGATATAAACCGGTTTGATAAATTTATAGCTTTTCCGTGCCAAAATATAGGCTGCAGGAAAGCCAACCGCAATTGTCAGCACCAGTGTAGAAATGGCAATGATCAGCGAATGGAGAATCGTATTCAACGCATTAGCCGTCTTCACAGCTTCCGGGTAGTTGCTGAACATCCATTTTTTCGGAAGCTCCAACATCCCAAGCAGGATATCTGAATTTGATTTTAGAGATGACAAGAACGTGATAAACAGCGGGAATAAAAACATGATCGTCAGAAGGATCCCAAGAAGTAGCAGTATTATGCCCTGTGCCCGTTTTTTTGATGAATAACGCATAAATATTTTCCTCCCTTCTGTACATCACAGGTTTTCATCTGGCTTAAAGATTGTGCTGTTCAGCGCTACCGAAATCACCAATCCCAAAATCAGAAGAACCATTGCAATTGCGCTGCTCCGGCCCATTAACTTGAACTGAAACCCTTCCGTGTATAAAAGAATTGCCGGTGTCGTGCTGGAATCCATCGGACCTCCTCTGGTCATTGCCCATACAATATCGAAAACCTTCAGACAACCGGTAATACAGGTCACAGAAAATACCATGAACATATTCTTACAAAGCGGTATCGTCACATAAAATAGTTTTTTAATTCCGGTACACCCGTCGATGCGGCACGCATCATGAATATCTTCTGGAATAGCCACAAGCCCAGCAGCAAAGATTAACATATTGTAACCCGCATACATCCACTCATTGACAAGAACAACCGCCCATGTGTTCTGTACCGGTGTCGCCAGAATATTCGGTACGATATCGGAGCCAAACATCTCGGAAAGCTTCCCAACCATCCCGAACTGAGGATTCAGTATAAAGGTCCACATCAAACCCACAGCTGTAGTCCCGAGCATTACCGGGATCAGAAAAGTCGTACGAAAAAAACCAGATCCTTTTACCTTGGATGTAACAAGCAGAGCCATCAAGAACGATGCCGGCATCAGAATCAAAAATCCACCTATGATGAAAAACAGCGAATTCCGCATACCAAGCCAGAACTTCGGGCTTGTAAATACAGAAATATAATTTGAAATCCCGACAAAATTTTTCGGAGCGTTAGCTACTCCATTCCAGCTTTCGAACGACAGGATCGCCGTACGGATAACAGGGTATATCACAAAAATAATTGTCAGCAGAATCCCCGGAAGCAGGATCAGAAGTGATCCGGTTCTCCTTCGCTTGTACATTTTTGACATCTCTATATCATTCCTTTCATTTATCCGACAGGATTATTAAGATACAGAAGAGGCGGAACATCCGTCCGCCTCTTCCGTATAGAGCCAATTATACTGCACCTTAGACGGGGCACGGCTTTTTGCTGTCAACCCTCATATTGCTTGCTGGTATCAATAATGTTCTTTCCTATTTCCTCTGCCGTCATTCCCGTCGGGATTCCCTGAAGTGCATTTCGAACGGTATTGATCATATGTTGCTGAGTATCATAATTTTCAATATCTCCGCGCATCTCCTTACTGTTCTGCATAATGTCCATAACTTCATTTAAAAGATAATTATCCATCTCAACAGTTCCATTTACACAGGAAATCTCGGGGTATTCTTTCAAAAGCTTATTTACCTGCTCAACGCTCGTCATATATTTCAGGAGAAGAACAGAAGCGGCTATCTCATCCTCGTCGCCGGTATTCGCCACGTAATAGCATTCATTTCCTCCACCCATATCATTATCTGCATATTCTTCATTTACATACGGGAATGCAAGGGCGTGAATTTTTTTGTTATTGTAAAGTTCGTGTGTGCCGTCCTCGCACTCAGAAGCATACCAGGATCCCATGAACAGGAATGCCGTCTTGCCGGTATTGAACATTTCACGTTCCTGACCATCGTCCATGCCTAACAGATTTGTTCCCAAATACCCTTCATTATAGGCATCGATCATCATTTGATAAATCGCGGTCTCTTCCTTACCGTCATAGGAAACCTCATCATTGCCTAGCTTTGTAGCAATATCACAGCCATAGGTCTTATAATTCAGAACCGTATGAAGGTGACCAAAACGATAATTATCCTTCTCTCCCATCTCAAACGGCTGAATGCCGGCACTCTTCAGTGTTTTGCAGGCATCCATCAAATCATCCCAGCTCTTAATTGATGCAGGATCAACGCCTCCCTGCTTGAGAAGGTCTTCGTTATAATAAAGAGTTACAAAGTATCCATTTTGTGGAACGCCGTAATATCCCTCGATTCCATAATCCGAAAAATCTGCCAGGCCCCATCCGGTATTATTAAACGTAGATGTCCATTCCTGATCAGCGTCAAAATACGGTTGCATACTAACGATATTCCCAGCCTGTATATAGTCGAGGACACGGGATCCGCCATACTCCTCGAAAATATTCGGCATTGAGGATGGATCTGACATCATAACCGCCTCTGCATCCAGATAATCTGATTCTGTCGGTGTCATAATGTTCTCAACCTTGATCCCCGGATATTTCTTCTGGAAATCGTCCAGCATCTGTGTGAACCATTGTCCCTTCTTGGTCGAGGTATCCATCCGGGTATAGATTGTGATATTGACGTCTTTGTACTCCCGGTTTTCAACATCTGTATCGGCCCCTGATACAGATGCTGCCGCTACTGTTCCACTGCCTGAAGCTGCAACCGATGAGGCAGCCGGTGAATTTGATGAGGATCCTGTTCCGCCGCATCCGGCAAGAAGTGATGTGAACAATGCTGCAGCTAAAGTAACACTCGCGATCTTCTTTTTCATACTCGTTTCTCCCTTTCTTTAAAAATCTTAATAACTGCGGTCTCATTGCAGTAGCTTTTTCATATGGGGGAGTAAAGCCCTCCTCTAATTCTGTCTTCTCAGCCTCTTAGCGGTTCGAAGCAAGGCGTTTCCTCCTCCATCTCGATACACACGCAATACTCTTTTTCCGGACGGAGATCCTCCGGTATTTCGACGATAACAACTCCATCTCCCTCACAGGTCGCATCAACTTCCGCTTCAAGTTCCCGTCCATCCCGGAGAAGATATGCTTTGCGCAGTGTCAGATGACAGTTCAGAATTTCCAGTCTCTTATGCGGTTTAAACACATGGAGAAATAATTTATTAGGTTTCCCGGTAAGTTCTATTCCGTCTAATTCATAGGCATAGAACGGGAGGGCGCGGGTTGCAAATATCGCATCTGCATTTTCATTCACATATTTCCCCACCCGATCCAAAACCTCCACACATTTCTCCGGTACCCTTCCGTTAGCCATTGGACCGACATTCAGAAGATAATTCCCGCCGCGGCTTACGATTTTCACAAGTTTTTCAATGATCTCTTCCGGCGACTTCCAATTCTCGTCGTACTTATTGAATCCCCAGGTATCATTTACCGTTGCAGGATCCTCCCAGTCACCTTGATAAGCAACACGCGGAAGGAAATTGTCCCCGGTGGTCATGTAGTCTCCAAGCTGATTTCCTACCCTCCCGCTGATGATACATTCCGGCTGGATCGCTTTCACAAAATCAACCAATTGTCTGCTCTGATCCTTCGACATACCCATTGGTGTATCAAACCAGATCAAAGCAATCTCACCATACTGTGTCAGGATTTCCTTCAGCTGTGGTTTCACTTTGTGATCCAGATAATACTGGAAGTCCTTGCTTTCATTGTCCGCCTTCAGCATATGATCCGTACCATTCGAGTGAGAGACATAACCATTCGGATCATGCCAGTCCTGTGCCTGTGAATAGTACAATCCGAATTTTAGTCCCTGTTTATGGCAAGCATCTGCCAGTTCTTTTACAAAATCCCTGTGGCAGGGCGCTGCGTCCACCGAATTGTATTCACTCGCCTCAGAATGGAACATTGCAAATCCCTCGTGATGCTTGGATGTGAAAACCAAATATTTCATTCCCCATTTCTCTTTTGCGTGTCTCACGAGACGATCCGCGTTAAAATCCGACGGATTAAACTCACCAGCAAGCTTTTCATATTCCTCAACGGGAATGCCAAGAGAATTCATAATCCATTCAGAAATATGGTCTGTGCGTTCTCCCTTATACTCACCAGCCAAAAGCGAATATAAACCCCAGTGAATAAACAGGCCATACTTTCCATCCTTGAACCATTCCTGGTGCGTATCCGGAACTCTGTCAATTTTCTTGATTCTTTCTGCCATGCTCTTCCTTCTTCTCCTTTTCTTCGCCTTTTATCAATAATCTTCGAGTGTTATTACAGATCTACGTGATCAAAATGCATGCATTAATCGTTTCGTTTATTATTTTAAAATCACTCCGTTTTTATTGTTAATCGTTTCGTTTATTCCCTGTGTGTTTTTGTCAAGAAAGACCATTTGTTTGTCATTATTTTATGCACTGTGCTTGTATTTATGGTAACAATATAAGGTATAGGCCGCTTATGTGTCAACTTATTTCTTGTTTTTCTATTTATTTTGTGAATATTGCACATTCGCCGTGCCCTGATTTTAGTTACTCGTTTCGTTTTTATCCGTTTATATCAACTGTTTTTTGTTGTAAAATTATCTGAAACATAAAAGTCATGTGCCGTTTTTATAAAAGTACAGACAATCCACAGAAGACTTATCGCGCGCAAGAGACCATCTACATTTTCATAAACGGCAAACCTTGTACCTTATAAATCCATTTCTTGCAAACGCAAATTACTTATACTATGATAAACATATTACCGCAGGAATATTAATACAGCGATCGCTGTAGAAGTGAGATAAAAATGAAAAATGCCACAATCAACGATATCGCGCACGAAGCCGGCGTCTCCAGCGCCACTGTTTCAAAATATCTGAACGGAAAAAAAATCTCTGACGCGAATGCGAAACGGATCCAAGACAGCATCCTGCACCTGCACTATGTACCAAATCCGATCGCTCAGCTGCTCCGCAAAAAAACCAGCAATTGTATTGCCGTGATATTGACAAATATGTGTGATTATTTCTGGGGGAATGCATACAACGAGGTTGAAGCTTTTCTGCTCAAACACGACTACTCTACTTTACTGCAGCGATTTGACCCTTCAGTCAAAGACCAGACAGACTTTTTTAACTTTCTGATGAGTACCGGAATATCAGGATGCATTCTACTCGATGAAACCAGTGCCCAGACAAATCTCCTGGTTCTCCTGCAGAAACGCGGCATCCCCTACGTTTTTATGGACAGCTGCCCAACCACCGAATCGTACGATTTTGTCACGACATCAAATTATCAGTCATCGTATCGCGCTACGGAATATCTCATTTCGCTCGGACACCGGACATTCGGTGTTCTTTCCGGCCCTTTGACTCATTATACAAATGCCGAAAGACTCCGTGGATTTACAGACGCCTGCGAAGCATATAATATACCAAAAGAGAACATCCAGATACGTTATGGTGGATTCAGTGTTGATGCCGGTTACCCGATGGTGCGGGACCTGATGAAACAGCATCCTCTTCCGTCCGTGATTTTTTCCATGAACTACTATTATATGGTCAGCGCAATACAGGAGGTCTCCGCAAGAAATCTCCGCGTCCCGGATGACATATCCTTGATCACCTTTGATGACGACGATCTTTTTCAGACAGTAAATCCTCCGGTTACGGTAATCCGCCAGGACCTTCCCGCAATCGGAAGAAAAACCGCCGAGCTGCTATATCGCCATATCACCGAAACTGAACCATCAGATCCAGAATTTATACAGATAGATGCCCAGTTGATTCAGAGAGGCTCCGTAGCCAATCTCACAAAATAGCCAGCTAACGCCACTTCAACAGGAGGAAAAGCGCAGAACACTCATCAACGGTTCTGTGCGCATGACAATATGGCAGTAACTATTATTGACGTAGCCAATAGCGCCCAGGTATCAATTTCTACCGTTTCCAAATACCTGAACGGCGGAAATGTACGAGATCAGAATCGTAAAAAAATCGAAAAGGCCATCCGGGAACTCAATTATCATCCCAACCGCGCTGCCCAAGGGCTGAAGGGGAACCACACGTTTCAGATTGGTCTTCTAATAAACAATCTGGCCATGCCCTATACCGCAAATCTAACTGAACAGTTTGTAGACTACATTGACGAAAAGGGCTACCACATTATCATTGCCTCACACCATGACAATAAAAAGCAGGCGGAAAAAGCCCTTTCACTGCTAATTAACCGGCAGGTGGACGGCATCATTTATATCCCTTTTGGCTCGAAGAGTGACCTAGCTTCGATGCTCAATGCATCTATCCCTTTTGTCGCTTTTGACCGGATTGAGCCTTATCCATGTGACATGGTAAGCGGCAACGGGTCCACAGCTGTATACCAGGCGGTTGAACATCTTGTTCACCACGGGCACCGAAAAATCGCTATTCTGACCGGATGCAAGAGTCAGACAGCCGTACGATATAATGCACAAAACCGACTTTCCGGATATCTGCGTGCGTTAGAGGATTATATGATCCCTGTAGAGAAGGAGCTGATTATAGATGGTGATTTCACCACCGACTCCGGATACGCCGGAATCGAAAAGCTTTTACAATTGGACCACCTTCCTACTGCGCTCATCGTCACGAACTACTACATGGTCGTAGGCGCGCTACGGTGTCTGAATATGCACCACATCAGAATCCCGGACGAAATCTCGTTCATTGCCTTCGACGACATGCCCCTGAACAGTGTATTTCAGCCAAGACTCACCAGCATACGTCAACCCACTTCCAATATTGTAAGGTCAAGTGTTGATCTGCTCTTAAAGCGAATTTCCGGCGATTACCAATCCTACCCCGAAATCCTTCATTATCCCTGTGAACTGATATCCAGGAATTCTGTTAAGAATCTTTATCATTAAAAAACTCCTGTGCAAAACGGTGTCATCACCGAATGCACAGGAGCTCACTTTATCAGAAAATCTAAAACAAAAAAGCAGAACACCAAGGTGTTCTGCCGCAGTCGATAAGGGAATCGAACCCTTGTTTTCGCCGTGAGAGGGCGACGTCTTAACCGCTTGACCAATCGACCGTTTAT
>OCTW013422842.1_pt1 | contig 10040 bp, 11 predicted proteins | sample 1539671 | NCBI WGS metagenome assembly OCTW01 (sample SAMN02144230, study PRJEB22623) | gut metagenome | biome: sheep rumen | host: Ovis aries | place: New Zealand
ATCGGGAAAGATCAAGAGGAAGCACGCTTATCACAGCCACATCCTCACCAAGAAGACCAAGAAACAGAAACGCAACCTGGATCACTTCGCTATCCTCGAGAAAGACGACGTGCGCCGCGTAAAGGAACTCCTGGTCCTCTAAGAAATTTTAATGTTTAACTGGAACGCAGTCGGAAAGCGCACGCGCAAGACGTGCCACTGCCTCCAAAAAAAGTAAAAAAACATGCCTAGATCAGTTAACTCTGTAGCCTCCAGGGCACGCCGCAAGAAGATTCTCTCCAGAACCCGCGGCAACTTCCTGTCCCGCAAGAATGTCTGGACAGTCGCAAAGAACACCTACGAGAAAGGTCTCACCTACGCCTACCGCGACCGCAAGGCCAAGAAGCACGAATTCCGCTCCCTGTGGATCCAGCGTATCAACGCTGCCGCCCGTCAGTACGGCCTCACCTATTCCCAGCTTATGGGACGTCTCGCCAAGCAGAACATCGGCCTCAACCGCAAAGTTCTCGCAGACCTTGCTATGAACAATCCTCAGGCTTTTGAGGCTATTGTGAACTCTGTCAAGTAGTTTTGCCCTGTGAGCTGGAAGGATATCATCCAAAACAAGTGGTTTAAGCTGGGATTCTGGTCCCTGCTCTATATCGCATGGGTGATCTGGCTCGGAAACTATTGGTGGCTCCTCGGCCTCGGCATCATCTTCGACCTCATTGTCACCAAGAAGGTCAAGTGGCTCTTCTGGAAGAAAGAGTACGCCCCCGGGGAAAAGCACAACGTATGGCTGGACTGGCTGGACGCCATCATCTTCGCCGTAGTGGTTGTCACTTTCATCAATATTTTCTTCTTCCAGGCCTTCAAGATTCCTTCCTCGTCCATGGAAAGCAGTCTGTATACCGGAGACCATCTGTTCGTATCCAAACTCACTTACGGACCCCGTCTTCCCCAGACGCCCCTCACCATTCCTTTTACGCACAACCGGGCTTTCGGCCATGAGTCGTATTCCACGCTCATCCAGAACAAGTACCGCAGGCTCAAAGGATTCCGTGAGGTCCAGCGTGGAGACATCGTGGTTTTCGGCTTCCCCAACGGTGATACTGTCCTGACCCGCCGCCCCGCAGACGACTATTACGCCTGGGTGCGCACTTACGGCAGGTCAAAGACCATCGCCCAGTTCGGCCCCGTCATCGTCCGTCCCGCCGACAAAAAGGATCACTACGTCAAGCGCTGCGTCGCCGTTGCAGGTGACACGCTGGAAGTGAAGGACGGCCTGGTGTGGGTGAACGGAGTCAAGGAACCCGACTATCCCGGACGCCAGCTCACGTATGAGGTCATAACTACCGGTTCCCGTATCAACACGCTCAAGCTGGAGCAGTTGGGACTCAATCTTTCGGAACTGTATTTCGACGCGCATCTTCCCGGTTATCCGATGATGCCCCTCACTGCCGAAATGCTGGAAAAAGTGAAAGGAATGAGTTCTGTCGTGGAAGTAAGGCCCAATCTGGAGCAGTATCCTTCCACCGCCACGGAAAGCAGCATCTTCCCCTTTACCGGGAAAACCCGCTGGACGTGCGACTACTTCGGCCCGCTGTGGATTCCTGAAAAGGGCGCTACAGTGGAGCTTACCCGGGAGAATCTCCCCCTGTACGAGCGCATCATCCGTGACTATGAGCACAACACCCTCGAAGTCACCTCCGATGCCATCCTCGTGAACGGGCAGCCGGCTTCGACGTACACATTCAAGCAAGACTACTACTTCATGATGGGTGACAACCGTCACAATTCCCTGGATTCCCGCTACTGGGGATTCGTTCCGGAAGACCATATCGTCGGTTCGCCCTCCATCATCTGGCTTTCGACAGATTCGTCAAAAAGCTTCCCCAAAAGCATCCGGTGGAAACGGTTCCTCAAACTCGTCACCACCCCCAAAAACAAGTAACAATTAAAAAGTAAAATATTATGTCAAAGGTTTGTCAGATAACCGGTAGGAAGAGAATGATCGGCAACAACGTCGCCCATTCCAAGCTGCGCACCAAGCGTGACTTCTCCCTCAATCTCAAGACCAAGAAATTCTGGTCTGAATCCGAACAGCGTTTCGTCACTCTGAAAGTGACCACCAAGGGTATGCGCATCATCGAGAAAAACGGTCTCGACGCCGCCCTCAAGGCCGCTCAGGAGAAAGGATACGTAAGCCTTGTTTAACCCTTTAATCCTCTTACAATTATGGCAAAGAAACAGAAAGGAAACAGGGTGCAGGTCATCCTGGAGTGCACGGAGCAGAAGGCCAGCGGTGTTCCCGGCATGTCCCGTTACATCACCACCAAGAACAAGAAGAACACCCCCGACCGTCTTGAACGGATGAAGTACAACCCGTACCTCAAGAAAGTAACCCTCCACCGTGAGATTAAATAAACGATTTGAACTATGGCAAAGAAAGCAGTTGCAACCTTCGATGCAAAAGCCGGTGCAAAGCACATGGTGAAGGTAATCCGCATGGAAAAGAGCCCCAAGACCGGTGCCTACGTTTTCGTAGAGCAGCTGGTGGAAGAGGGTAAAGAGAAAGAATTCTTCAACAAGAAATAATTCTTTCCTGAGTTACTCAAAACCGTCCTTGCTAAAGGGCGGTTTTTTGTGTATATTTGCAGTCTATGGGAATATTTGACAAAGGCGTTAAGAAAACCAATCTGAACTTTTTCCAAAAGCTCGGAAGGGCCATTACCGGCAAGTCCAAAGTGGATGAGGATGTCCTGGACGCACTGGAGGAGGCGCTCCTGGGTTCCGATATGGGCGTAGACACCACCCTCAAACTCATCGAAAACATCGAGGACCGTGTCCAGAAAGACAAATACGTGGACATGGAGGAACTGGTCGCCCTGATCCGGGACGAGATCGCCAATCTCATGGGCGACGATGCCCCCGTCCAGCCCTTCGACTTCTCGAAGAAACCCTACATCATGCTCATCGTGGGCGTAAACGGCGTAGGGAAGACCACCACCATCGGCAAACTGGCCGCCATGCTTCGCGCCCAGGGCAAGAAAGTGGTCATCGGAGCGGCCGACACTTTCCGCGCCGCCGCCGTGGAGCAGCTCACCGTCTGGGCCGACCGCTCCGGCGCCGACCTCGTCAAACAGCCCATGGGGGCCGACCCTGCCTCCGTCGCCTTCGACACCGTCAAGTCCGCCGTCGCCAAAGAGGCCGACGTTGTCCTGATTGACACCGCCGGCCGCCTGCACAACCGGGTGGACCTGATGAACGAACTCACCAAAATCCGCAATGTCATCCGCCGCGTCGTGCCGGACGGGCCCCATGAGGTGCTGCTGGTACTGGACGGCTCCACCGGCCAGAATGCCTTCATCCAGGCCAAGGAGTTCTCCCGTGCCACGGATGTCACGGCCCTTGCCGTCACCAAGCTGGACGGCAGCGCCAAGGGCGGCGTGGTCGTGGGGATTGTGGACAACTTCAAATTCCCCATCAAGTTCCTGGGCATCGGCGAAGGAATCGATGACCTGAAAGTATTTGACAAAAAGGCGTTCGTCGAGGCGCTTTTCAAACCGGAAGATATAGAAAAATAAAATATGAAACTCAGTTACAATTGGCTCAAAACGTATCTTAAGTGCAACCTCACCCCGGACGAGGTGGCCCAGGCGATGACTTCTATCGGCATCGAAGTGGATTCCGTCCAGGTCCAGGACCTGGGACTGGACCATGTGGTCGTGGCGCAGGTCCTCACCTGCGAACCCCACCCGGACAGCGACCATCTGCACGTGACCATCGTGAATGACGGTTCCCCGGAGCCGGTCCAGGTGGTTTGCGGCGCACCCAATGTCGCAGCCGGTCAGAAGGTGCTCTTCGCCCAGCTGGGCGCCGTCCTTCCCGGAGACTTCAAGATCAAGAAGAGCAAGATCCGCGGCGTGGAAAGCTTCGGCATGATTTGCGCCGAAGACGAACTCGGCATCGGCACCAGCCATGCCGGCATCATGGTCCTTCCGGACAGCGCCGTCCCCGGCACTCCTGCCGAACAGTTCCTGGGCCTGGAGAAATCGGCCGTCATCGAATATGAAATCACGGCCAACCGCATTGACGCGGCGTCCCATATCGGCGTGGCAAGAGACCTGTACGGTTATCTTCGGAGCCGCGACATCCCCTGCGAGCTTTGCATCCCTTCCGTGGACGCTTTCCGCGAAGGCCCCGGTGAATCCATCCCCGTCGAGGTGCTGGACACGGCCGGCGCCCCCCGCTATACGGGTATCACGGTCAAGGGCGTGAAAGTGGCTCCCAGCCCCCAGTGGCTGCAGGAACGCCTGCTCTCGATCGGCCTCAAGCCCATCAACAACGTGGTGGACGTGTCCAACTTCGTCCTCTTCGAGACCGGTCAGCCGCTGCATACCTTCGACGCCGCCAAGATCGCGGGCGGAAAGGTCATCGTACGCCGCGCCGGGGAAGGGGAGCTGATCCGCACCCTGGACGGTGTAGAACGTAAGCTCGCCTCCTGCGACATGGTCATCGCCAATGCCGAAGGTCCCATGTGCATCGCCGGCGTGTTCGGCGGAGAGGACTCCGGCGTGTCGGACAGCACCGTGGACGTCTTCATCGAGGGTGCCTACTTCGACCCTGTCTCCATCCGCAAGACGGCCAAGAGCCAGACCCTTTCCACCGACGCCAGCTTCCGTTTCGAGCGTGGCGCAGACCCTGAAGCCGCCCTGTATGCCGCCAAGCGTGCCGCCCTCCTGATCCTGGAAGTCGCAGGCGGCGAGGTGGTCGGCAAGGTCCGCGAGGTGTATCCGAATCCCATCGGCCGTGCCCGGATCCAGCTGGACTACAAGCGCATCCAGCACTTCATCGGCAAGGAAATCGGCAGCGCCACCATTGAGAAAATCCTCGAAGGCCTCAATTACCAATTCATTGAAAAGCAAGCCGACGGTGCCCTCGTGGCCGCCCCTACCTATATGGTCGACGTAACCCGCGAATGCGACGTCGTGGAGGAAATCCTCCGCATCTACGGCTACAACAACATCGAACTTCCCCGGAACCTCCGGATGAGCGTGAATCCTTCCCGCCAGCCGGAGCCGGAAGCCATCCGCAATGCCATCTCCAACTGGCTCGCGGCCAACGGCTTTGTGGAGACCATGAACAACTCCCTCACCAAGGAGGATTACTACACCAACCTGGAAACCTTCCCCGCCAGCCGCTGCGTCCACATTGTGAACCCCCTGAGCCAGGACCTGAACGTCATGCGCCAGACCCTGCTCCTGAACGGACTGGAAGTGGTTTCCTACAACCTGAACCGCCAGGCCGTCTCGCTGAAGTTCTTCGAGTACGGTTCCGTCTATCAGCGCCTCCCCGAAGGCGACGGCACCACCCTCGCCAGCTATGAGGAACACCGCTGCTTCTCACTGTTTATGTCCGGCACTCCGGACAAAGTGTGGCGCAGCCCGGCCTCCAAGTCCAGCTTCTTCCAGCTCAAAGGCTATGTCGAGGCCTTGATGGCCCGTTACCGGATTGACGTCCAGACCCTCCAGATGGGCTCCGCTCCCGCCGACCTCTTCTCCGAAGGCATCACCTACAGCCTGCCCGGCAAGGAACCCAAACTCCTGTGCACGGTGGGTACGCTGAATCCTGCGCTTTGCAAGCGGTTCGGCGTCAAGCAGCCGGTCTTCGCCGCCGAAATCAACTGGGAGGTTCTGTTCACCCTCATCAAGCGGGACAAGTTCTCCTTCAAGGAACTGCCCAAGTTCCCGGAAGTCCGCCGCGACCTGGCCCTCCTCCTGGACGAATCCGTCGCTTACTCCGCCGTGCGTGCGTCGGCCCTCCGTGCCGGGAAGAAGCTCATCAAGAGCATTACCCTGTTCGACGTATACCGCGGTGAGAAGATTCCCGCCGGCAAGAAGCAGTATGCCCTGAATTTCGTTCTCCAGGATCCCGAACGCACCCTCACGGATGCCGACGTGGAGTCTTGCATGAACCGCGTCCTCACCGCCCTCCAGAACGAGCAGGGCGCCGTCCTCCGCTAGATGCGCAGATGCCTTCATATCGCCCTGGTTCTCCTGCTCGCGACAGCGTGCGGCCCCCGCACCATTTCCCGCGAAGACATGGAGAACATCCTCTACGACATCCTGATCCAGGAACAGCAGATCCGTCAGGACCGGGATCTCAAGAGGATCGCGGACACCTCCCTCGTGTATGAAGGCATTTTCCGGAAATACGGCTACTCCACGCCCGACTATCTCCACACCCTCCCGGAATACCTGGAAGAGTCGGAGAAGATGGAAAAACTGATGGGCAGCGTCGCCGAGCGCCTGGAAGCCGAGTCCAAGCTGGTCTCCGCCGAGGTCGACGCCGAAACCTGGCGCAACCGCTTCCTCCGGATCTACGGCATGACTCCCGACACCACCCGTCGGCCCAAACTGCCGGAAAGAGCCGTGGACACCCTCCGCATCCGTTTTATGGATGACTCTGTCCAGATGGTCTATCCGGCTGACACCCTCCAAGTTCCCTTCCAATGAAACGCTATACCGCCCAGTACGTCTATACCCTGACCACCCGTGAGCCGCTTCGCAACGCTTTTGTCGAAGTGGACGGCGACGGCACCCTTGCCCGTGTCGGCCTCTGCGCCCCGGGAGAAAAGGTGGAGGAAGGCGCCCTGGCCCCGGGCTTCGTGAACGCCCACTGCCATGTGGAACTGTCCTACATGAAAGGCCTCTTCCGGAAGGGGACGGGCATGGCCGGTTTCATCGACCAGATCAACGCCCTCCGCGACACCTCCTCCTTGGAAAAGAAAGTGGCGGACCTCAGGGACGCCATGGACGCCCTCTGGGCACAAGGCGTAGACGCCATGGCCGATATCTCCAACTGCGACGATTCCTTCGCCGTCAAGGCCTCGCATCCCATGTACACCCGCACCTTCCTGGAGGTGTTCGGCGCAGATCCTGCGGACTGTTCCGCCGTCATGGCGGGTGTCCGCGCCTTGCAGCAAAAAGCCCGTGCACTGGGCCTCGACGCGGCTCCTACGCCCCATTCCTGCTATACGATGAGTCCGGAACTGGTATCGGCCTCCTCCGTGGCGGGGCTGGAAAGCGGATTCCTGTCTTTTCACAGCGAAGAGTCGGACGAGGAGGAGCAGATGATGCGTTACGGCAGCGGCCCCATGTGGGACAACCGCGTCCGGAACGGCATTCCCACACCGCCTGTTACCGGCACTTCCTCCCTTGAATACTTCCTGTCCCGCCTGGTCGCCGGCGGTCTTGAAACGCCCGTTTCCGGCCATGTGCTCCTGGTGCATGAATGCAGCCTGACGGAAGAAGGCGCCCGGATGGCCCGGGAGGTCCTGCAGGAACCCTTCATTGCGGTCTGTCCGCTTTCCAACAAGTTCATTCACAATACCTTGCCGCCTATTCCTGTCATACGGGATTCCGGCATTCCCATCTGCGTGGGAACGGATTCCCTCTCCTCCAACGACAACCTGTGCATGGTGGATGAGCTCCGCTGTCTCCAGGAAGCCTTCCCGGAAGTGAGTCTCGGTGAACTGCTGGAATGGGCCTGCCTGAACGGCGCCCGTTTCCTCGGAAAAGACAGCGTACTGGGTACGCTGGAACCCGGCAAAAAGTCCGGTGTCGTCCGGATTACCGGCATCGTTGACGGGAAGCTGACCCCTTCCGCTAAATCCATTCGCCTATGATGCGGGAAACGACGGTATTCGGCCCCATTTTCAGCCGCAGGCTGGGAAGTTCCCTGGGCATCAATCTGCTGCCCCAGAAAGGGAAAATCTGCAATTTCGACTGTGTGTACTGCGAATGCGGCTGGAACAAGGACGGCAGGGGAGACACGCTGCTCCCTACGGCCGACGATGTCCGAAAGTCCCTCGAAGAGAAGCTCGCCGCCTGCGCAGCGGCCGGAACGCCCATCGACTCCATCACCTTCTCCGGCGACGGAGAGCCTACTTTGAATCCCGCATTCCCCGAAATCATCGACATCACGCTTTCCCTTCGGGACCGCTATTATCCGTCGGCCAAGGTGTCGGTCCTTTCCAATGCCACCAGAATCGGCCGGGAGGAGGTTTTCCAAGCGCTCCGGAAGGTAGACAATGCCATCCTGAAGATCGACGCCCCTACGGACGCTGAGGCTGCCTTGGTAAACCGCCCTGCCGCCGGATACCATGTGGCCGACGTGGTGGAACACCTCCGCCGTTTCGACGGCGCTTTTGTGCTCCAGACCATGTTTCTGAAAGGCCCCGGCTGGGCTACGGAGGATTGGGTGGACCGCTGGATGGACCTGGTGCGGGAACTCCGCCCCCAGGAGGTCATGGTCTATACGGTGGACCGGGAAACCCCGATGAAAGGACTGCAGAAATATACCGTTGAGGAGATGCGTGCCCTGGTGCAGCCTCTCCTGGATGAAGGATATCAAATTCAAATTAAAGGATAAACTTATGACGATTGCTAGCAAATATGGCTATACGCCTGACAAAGAGGCCATTGCGCGCCATCTTGACCTCATCGCCGGTGGTCTTGAGGAACTGGTTTCCCCGGACCTGTACAAAGCCTGCTTCTCCATCATGGACCAGACGACCCTTGCCAATGACGACACCCCCGCCAGCGTAAAAGCCCTGGTGGACAAGGTGAACGGCTTCCAGCAGGAATTCCCCGGCTGGCCCCTCCCTGCCTCCATCTGCGTGTATCCCAACTTTGCCGGCGTCGTGGCGTCGGCCCGCAGCAACAAGGCGCTGCATGTGACCACGGTGGCCGGCTGCTTCCCCACTTCACAGAGTTTCCTGGAAGTGAAACTGCACGAGATTGAACTCGCCGTCCGTGGCGGTGCCGACGAGATTGACATCGTCCTGGCCCTGAACAGCTTCCTTGTCGGCGATTATGAGACCGCCGGTGAAGAAATCCGTGCTTCCCGCGAGCGGATTGACGCCGTCGCCAAGGAACTGGGCCGTCCCGTCATCCTGAAGGTGATCCTGGAGACCGGTCTGCTGGTCACGCCCGAAGCCATCGCCGACGCTTCCTTCCTGGCCATGGAAAACGGGGCCGACTTCATCAAGACTTCGACCGGAAAAGTGAAGGTGAATGCCACGCCCCAGGCTGCCTATGTCATGTGCGAATGCATCAAGAAGTTCTACGAGGTCACCGGCCGGAAAGTGGGCTTCAAGGCTGCTGGCGGCATTGCATCGGCCATGGACGCCGTGTGCTACTGGTCCATCGTAGGCACCATTCTCGGAAAAGAATGGCTGAACAAAGATCTGTTCCGCTTCGGCGTGTCCAGCCTCGCGAACAAACTCCTCTCCGCCGAGCGCCAGACAACCGTTGCATACTTCTAGCGGCACGGTCCCGATACAAAAAAAGACAGCCTTTTGAGCTGTCTTTTTTTGTGTGCGCGAAATCAGCGCTGAACTCGTACCAATAAACCTTTGTATATCAAAGATTTATATTTTCAAACGCGCAAAAAGGTGTAAAATAGGTGTAAAATAAGGACCTTTTTAGGCCCTTTTTGGCCCGTTTTTCAACGATTTTGCCTTCGGATGTTGCCTTTTTAGGCCACAAATATAAGCATTTTTCGGTTATGATGTATGCCTTACGGGCGAACAAAGTCCACCACGGACTAATTGACGAGCAATTACCTTTTCCCTTATCAACGCCGGCATCGGCAGGACGCTGGATTAGGGTACCATCGACCCGCATATTCCCATCGACCTACATTCTTTCCCTGACGCTTATACGCATTTGTCCACTTTGTCCACCGGTGACACGGAGTGGACAAGGTGGACAGTGGTGGACAAACATGTGGTGGACGCGGTGGACGAGATTTGCCCGTCTGCCCGATAACAGCTAAATTTGCAGTCAATCTGTTTGGACTGAATTGAATATGACCATTGACCTTCATAAGTGGACCTCTGCTGACCGGGAGTCGCTGATGGCGCTCTGCAATGCCGTTGACAGGACATACCTGTCGGACAGGCTGCCGTATCCTTACACCGAAGCGGATGCCGACTGGTGGCTTGGGATGGTGGCCGGGAATGATGGCAAGGAGGGCGTCTGGCGGGCTATCGT
>OCTW011614775.1_pt1 | contig 10039 bp, 12 predicted proteins | sample 1539671 | NCBI WGS metagenome assembly OCTW01 (sample SAMN02144230, study PRJEB22623) | gut metagenome | biome: sheep rumen | host: Ovis aries | place: New Zealand
CTGTCTGTCTGTCTGTCTGTCTGTCTGTCTGTCTGTCTGTCTGTCTGTCTGTCTGTCTGTCTGTCTGTCTGTCTGAGCGATTATGTCGCCGGTTTCGGCAAATGTCAACAGTGCATTACGATAATATTCATACTGTTTCTGACGAGCCTCAATCTCGGCAGGCAAGCCAATATTAAGATCTGAACAGATGGATTCAAAGTTATCGAGAACATTAACAATTTGCTTTTGCGTATTGATCGGCAACACAGGTATCTTCGCTCTTGCAATATCGTCATTATAAAGTCTTGCTATAGTTCCTCCTGTGGATACCTTCCATGGAAAGGTCTGATACCAATAATACAAAAAACTGTTAAGCACTTGTGTTTCATCATTCTCTATCCAAACAATGTTAGAATCCTGAAAATAAGCCGGTTTTCCATCGTAAACGACAGTTCGTCCAACGGTTCCTGCAGCTGAAATTAAGATGTCACCCTTTTTAGGAAAATTGTATTTATCCCTGTATTTATGAAATAGGTCGTTAGAGATAAAGGCATCTGCTTCTTTCCCAAATGTCCCTATCTTGTAAAACGGGACATCTCCGGTTGCAGACGTTTGATTTTTCATAATTCTCTTGCACATAGACACCTTGCCAATATCGCCAAGCGTCTTCCATACAGCACGAGTACCAGACGTCAGCAGTTCATCTCTGTAGTATTCATACTGCTTTTTTCTTGCTGCAAGCTCTGCTGTAAGCTCTGCTGTAAGCTCTGTAAAAGTATCGAGAATACGTACAATCTCTTCCTGAACAGGCAATGGGGGAATGGGAATTTTAAAATTAAGAAGTGACGCTTTTCCTAAATTCTTTACTGTTCCTCCGCTACACATATCGTACAGGTCATTAATATGTAAACTAAGATAATGATACAAATAATTATTGTTTAGCTCTTTCGTTTCCCGAAATGCACCAACACGCTGATTTAGAAACATTTTTTTATTTATGTCATTCCTTGCTATTTTAATACTTCCGCTCATTCCAATTAAAACATCGCCATCATGAATTATATATTTATCAAGGCTTGAGTCATTCATCACGCATTTTAGTGAACCGTCAATATTAATTTTTCCGTCTTGAAGGTTTGTTGTTCTTACAACGGGGATTCCGTCTTCTCCAAGCTGACTTTTTTTAAAGGCATAGCCGTCACAAAATACGGCGATGTCCTTCAGTTTTTTATATTCCACCCCATTCGGGCAGTATTCTTTTATCAGTTCTTCTACTCTGCTCATTTTTTCTCCTTTCTTATATATAATATCATTTTATGTTTACTTAATAAATGCTTTATATTATTTATTTAGTCAAAGAGGGCATTGAATGCCCTCTAAAGTTTGAAATTTTTAATGTTTTTATAAAAAATAATCTTTTTTGCTTGGCTTTATGAATTGTTTGATGTTATTGATAGGCTTGATTGTGCTGCCTGTTATTTTCATAATGCTGTCACTGATGCCATCAGCGTTTTCATCAAAGAAATTCTTTGCTGCTTTTATGATTTCATTCTGCAACTGTACTGTGCTTTTTGACGGCTGCAGAATATTGACTTCACGGGCGATTTCTTTTCTGTATGAGCAAACAGTGTAGGAAAGTACTGCTTTGATACTGCTTTCTACGGTAATGACTGTTTCAGTTTTGCCGATTTCTCTTTTGATTTTGTATGATCCTCTTTTTTCTTTTCTGTATACAAACTCAACGCCGCTTACGCCTGCTTTGTTGATTTCATCAATGCTGCTGATCAGCTCTTTTAGGATGGATTTTGTTTCAGCTGTAATTTCTTCATCAGTTTTTGTTTTTTCTTCGTTTTCTTCGTTGCCTTCAAGAATGGCTTTTCTTAATCTTTCATAACCTCTTCTTTTGTCAGCCTTTTTGATTTCTTCCTTTAGCATGGTTTTTTTCGCTGCCGTCAGGGCTTCGTATTCATTCAGAATTTTTAAGATTTCGTCCATTTTGTACCTCTCTTTTTTTATTTTATATTACATTTTATTTTTAATATAAGCTGTTTAAAGCATTATTTTTGTTTACATTCGGAAAAATTATCCCCATCATTTGGGGATAAAGTTCCAGTCTGAAATACCTGTTTTAAAATATGCATCAGGACATCAACCACAATGCTGTTTCCTGCCTGTTTGTATGCCTGTGATCTTGACACTACAATTTTATAGCTGTCGGGGAATCCCATCAGTCTTAAGGCTTCTCTTTCTGTCAGCATCCTGATTTTATCTTTGCCAAGGTCTGTAACGTAGTTGTCAACACCGGCACGATGTCTGTTGCCCATAGTTGACAGCAGTGTTCTTGCAATCGGCTTATCGATTTCTGCTTTTGTCACAAATGTTTTTGTCCCTGTGCTCATAACATATTTTCTGAGTGCAGGAGTCAGTATATATTTTGGATCAATTTCTCCGGGTTCAGGCTTAATCGCTATCTCACCGTTTTTTGACAGGAAGTTTCCAAATTTGGCATTGCTTAACAGGAAATCCTGCATTGTCCATTTTAAAGGAACAGGCTCTGGAAATTCAAATTTGGTCTTTAAGGAGAGATCATTCCTGAAGCCTACAATAAATACTCTTCTGCGCGTTTGTGGAATGCCATAATCCGAAGCATTCAGCAACGTTTCATGTATTTCATATCCAAGCTCATCAAAAACATTTTTCATGATCGCCCATGTTTTTCCGCCATCATGCGTGGTTAAGCCGCGAACATTTTCATACATAAACACCTTAGGGTTTACGTCCCTGATCAGATGTGCATAATCATAAAACAGCGTACCTCTGGTGTCTTCAAGACCGCCCTGAAAGCCAACGGTTGAGAATGACTGACAAGGTGAGCCTCCAACAAGGAGATCGACCTTATTTCTAAAATCACGGCCATCAAGAAGACGAATGTCCTGAAAATAATAATCTTCATTCATAGGATAATTTGCAAGATAAGATATTTTTACAAAGTTCGTTTTTCTTGTATGTGATGCATATAACTGATCTACATATTTTTTCTTTTCAGCCGGTCCGTTTAAAGAGCAGACTTTTTTTCTTTCAGCTTCAACGTCATAGTCAATGACAACCTCTCCGTTGTCGCATGCAAATACAATGTCATAATTAATTCCTAGTCTTCTTAATGCCATTTCAGGGGCACCGATGCCGCTAAAAACTGTAGCAACCTGTAATTTTCTTTCCATCTTTCTTATTCTTCCTTTAAACATTTTAATACTTCTTTAAAAATAGCTTCAAGTACATTTACAACAATGCTGTTGCCAATCTGTCTGTATGCAGGAACGTTTGGCACAACAACTTTAAAATCATCTGGAAATCCCATCAGTCTTAAGCATTCCCTGTATGTCAGCTGTCTTATAACGCCTGTGTGATCATGCCATGTTCCAACATAAGCCCGTTTCATGACTTCGGGATTGTCTTTTACTTTTTCAATATCTTCGAATACAAAATCACCGTTCCAGTTAAACTGCTGATTAGCTTTCTGCGTCTGGATAATTTCACTGTTTATTCTTGCACGGTTTTTATATTTCGGATTTGTCACAAATTCAAAGCCTTTTTTGCCAAGATAATGACGTGCAGCAGGTGATGGCTCCAGATAATCAAACAATGTTGTTTTTAATTCAACCGACTTTGGAAAATGAAAACTGATGTCTTTGTTTTTAAAGCCTACAACAAATAATCTTTTTCGATCCTGTGGAATGCCGTAATCTTTTGCATTTAAAGTGGCCACATTAATGCTGTATCCAAGGCTGTCAAAAATTTCTTTTATATGTTTCCATGTTCTTCCTTTGTCATGTGTAAGCATTCCTAGGACATTTTCATATATAAAAGCCTTTGGTCTGATCTGGCTGATCAGTCTTGCAAAATCATAGAAAAGTGTTCCCCTTGCATCTTCAAGGCCTGCTCTTTTTCCAATGATGGAAAAGGACTGACAGGGTGATCCTCCTACTAAAATGTCAATCTGATCTTTGTATTCGTTGCCGTCAATAAATCTTATGTCTTCATACCAGTGATCTTCGTCAATGTCATAGTTTGCAAAATAGCTTTGTTTTACATAATTGGTTTTGCGTAATCTGCTGTATAAGTTTTTTACATAGGCATTGCGATCTTTGTTGTTCATCATATTTGTGGCTTTTTCAATTTCCTGCTGAGAAACATTTAATTCTCTTTCACCGTTGTCACATGCAAATGCAATTTCATATTCAACGCCTAATTTTTTTAACGCTGTTTCTGGTGCACCAATGCCGCTAAAAACAGTTGCAATTTTTAATTTCTTCATTTTGCTTTTTCCTTCTGATGTTAAAAATATTTTTTAGTTTGTTTATAGTTTTCTTTATAAACAGTTTGAAATATCTTTTATAATTTAAAGATAATATAAAAGAAAGCAGTTTTGCTTTTCTTTCTTCTTTATTATACCTTATTGTGCCTTTGTTGTAAACTGTATAGAACATATTTTGTATTTTTATACTGTTGACAATTTTGATAGTAAAGAGTAATTTAAAACCATAATTGAAAAAATGTTTTTTACATTTTTTGGAAGATACGAAACAGTTGTTTTTTATCGGATTTTTTTAGCTGTAGTGTCATGATGGCATTACAGCTTTTTTAATTGTTTCATTTTTTATTCGTTTTATAAATCATTCGTTTCTAACAGTGTTTTATCAGGAATCGTTGAACATTAATTGCCATAGCCTTTATATAAATCGTCTCTGGCATCAAGCCAGAGTCCAAGCCTGGCACCTCATTTTGTGAGGTAACAGGCGGTTATAGGGTCATGTGGTGACTCTATAAACCTGTTTATAGGGTCACGTGGTAACCTGCCTAGGGTCATGAGGTGACCCTATAGAATGCTATGAAATTTTATTTTATGCTGATTATTTCAGCATTATTTCAATTTGCTCATTTTCTCCCCTATAATATATAATATATTATAATAACTATTCGCTATTTTGCTTTTTGCTGTTTTTTTGTAAATATAAATCATTCGTTTCTGACAGTGTCTCATCAGAAATAAAAGGCATTTTTTCAGCTTATTTATAAAAAGCATTTGCCTGTTAACGGCTTGTTTAAGCTAAAAGCAGGATGAAATAAATAAAAATAATCATTAAATGTGAATTGAGTACTTGTTGACCACTAATCGTCATAGTCTTTTTATAAATCGTCTCTGGCATCAAGCCAGAGTATGAGCATGTCGCCACGCCTGCTGTGGTGTCATGCGATTATTTATTTTTCGTTGACTTTTTATATTAAGCTTATATGGAAATTATTTCCGCTAGTATGGAAAAATTTACCATATAAAAATTTTAAAAAAATTTAATTAATGTCGTTATATTCATATAATTTTTAATTTTTCAAAATGCGCCCCCTATAATATATAACTAAACAATACAGTTTTGTTTAATTTTTAGAACATTTTAGGCGTATAAAGTCGGTTAAAAAGTTAAAATATTTTATTTTATATTACGTTGACTTCAATGCTTATTTGCACTACAATATAAATACGCAAAAAGCAGAAAGGAGAATGATATAATGGCATTTAAAAAAACAGTACAAGTTAGGATGGATCAAGAGCTTTCTGAAAAATTTGACCTTTACTGTAAAGAAAAAGGTCTCAGCAAATCTGAGGTGTTTAGACGCTGGGTTCTTTCTTTAAAAGTGCAAAGTGACAAAGGAAATCTTCATGGAAGAGAAGAAAAGTAAGGCAAAACTAGATATTGTTCAAATTATTGACAATGAAATCGCCATTGCATGTGAAATTGGAGATGATGAACAGGTAAAAAAGCTTACTGAGTTTCGCGAATTTCAGGAAGGCTTAGACAAAGAAATTTCTGAAAAAGCTCAGAAAAAATTTCGCTCGTCAAGATATGCCAACATTGGGTGGTGCAGAGTTAATGTCAATTCTCTTGATTTGCCGGTCGAAAATATAAATAATAAGCTTTCAATTTATTCTAAAGGGATTCTCTGGGTATTAGCTTCATTTACAACTAGTCAGTATATTCAAATTTCAAGAAAACAGATTTGTGAAATCACTGGACTGGCTCCCGGCACTGTTTCTAAATCACTAAAAGAAATTATATCTTTAGATGTTTTAACAGTTGCAAAAAAGAAAACTGCTCATACAGCAACAATCTACAAATGGAATCCAATCTATTTACAGGTTGGAAAAATGTCTATTGATGCTAAAGAAATAATTGACAGTGAAAGCAGCGAGGCTTTTCATCTTTTAAAGTCAGAACCCTCTCATACGGTTGCAATAAAAAAACTTCCACTTGGTGATGGCGAGCAGAAGTTTGTGGCAGTTGTCATGAATATTTAATTAATGACAATATTTATATTTCGAGTCAATTATAGGCTATAAAAAATTAGAGGTCAAGATTTTTATTTAAAACTGTTTACTTTGTCAACACGTTAAATTTATTTTATATTATAAAGATAAAACAAAAAATCAGCGTGGTCTGCTGATTTTTTTGTGTGTTGAATTGGGAGTTCAACGATTCTGATTGATTCTATCTTAGTAAGGACTTTGCTCTTGTGAGCAATTTCATTGTATCATGGTATATTATTCTTGTCAATTGTTTGCAATATATTTTAATGACAAATTTACAGTGAAAAATATTTTGCTTTCTGGCTGGCTTTAGAAAATCTCGTTTTTGCCAAAATAAGCTGTTTTAAGGCAATTTCATCAAATGACAGTAGTTTGTTCATGTAGTGTTTATATTGCTTCTCACGGGCTTTTATTTCAGCGAAAATGCCTATTGTAATGTCATTGCAGAATAAATGATTTGCATAATTGGAACATGATTTTTTACCCTGTATTTTTTCAAAACAAATTCAGGGTATTCTTTTACTTTTTAATCATCTTTTGTGTTCTATATAGTTGACATTATATATATTTTTTGATATACTTTATTTGTAAAGAAAAGAAGAAAAAGCAAAGAAAGAAGGACTTGAAAATGATTGAATTTGCAGTTGAATTTATCAAAATGCTTATTGGTGTTTTATTTGAAATAAGAGCGTATATTTTGCTTGATGTTATCCTTATCCCATCTATTTTTATTGTTTCAACTACTCCATGGAAATACAAAAATTTGAAATCATATATCAGGCATCTTCCAGAACAGTTTGAAGATGATGACTAGGCTCACAGTGATGAGCCTTTTATTATGGCGTAAATCGCTTTATTTTCGCTTTTACGGCGTTTTTACAGCAAATAGTTACAACTATGCCAATAAAATAAAAAGGCTTTTAAAATGGCTTAAAACGCGTTTTATGCTTTATCCTTTCTTTCTTATAAAAATACAGGGTGAAAGATTATTGTATTATATGTTCTATATAGTTGACACTGATATTAAAAGGTGCTATACTATAGTTGTAAAGAAAAGGAGAGATACAAAATGAAAGAAACAAAATTCAATGAAATTATGAAAGAGATCAGGAGCAACAATTTAACAAGTACTCAGCTTGAAAATTTGTTCATGGCTCTGAAAGAGCAGCCACTGGCATTAGGCGGTAAGTTCTTTACAATGGATGATGCTTATGAAGCAATTTTATGTGAGGCACCAACCAAGGATGTCGTTATGGAAGCATTGAATTGTTTTGATACAGAAAATCCTGCAATGCATAATGTGTTAAATGATGACATTGAATTGGAAATTGACGAAATTCATAATGCTGCAGTTGAGGCGATTATGGTGGCACAAGATAAGCTTTTAAAAAACAAATAGAAAATGCTCACGGCTTTGGTTGTAATGCTATTAAGCTAAGGGAAAACTGATGATCTCGGTCGTTAAGCTCCCTAGCTTCTCCTGGCTATTTGCGATCGTTTTGAAAAATAATATTAAAATTATAACTGCAAAGAGAAGAAAATCAAAAAAGAAATCTTCTCAAGATGGAGGAAAAAATGAATAATTCTGTGAAAAATTTAGTCGAATATTATGAAAAATTAAGTAAAGACGAAAAAAACGTCTTTAAAAAAGAACTGAGTGAAAAAGAAAATGAGTATTATTCTGAAATTTATGCCTCTCGTAAAGAGAGAATGAACTCAGTAATTGCTGAAAGAAATCAAAAACTCGATGAAATGGAAAAGGAAATCGTTGCTATGTTAAAGCAGGCTCTTCCAAAAGTGAATTACCTGTTGAAATATGCTACCTTTGAAGGAAAGGTTATTCATATTCGTAAGAATATGAATTGCTTAGGCATTGGCTTCAATATAGTAATGAACCGTTCTAATAGATTTGAGTTTTATTGTGAAAGCTCATCCGGCGTGGTGCTTGGATATAATGAAAAAGGATTTTCTTTTGTCTATGTAAACGGACAGCCATGCACAAGTGTTATCTGGCAATACAGATGTGCATTCGATGTCTTAAGAGTACTCGAAAAAGACTATGATGAAATTATTAAATTAATTGATCGTAAGGTTGATGCAGTAATTAACTACAATGGGAAGTTTGATAGAAACACGAAGTCGTGTTATAAGGTTTAGCAAGAAAGCCATTATTTTGATGGCTTTTTTATATGCTGTGATTTTTTAGCCTTGATTTTATTTTTTAAAAGGCAGGGTGATTTATTTATATATTATGTTCTATATAGTTGACACTATTTCCATATTGTGATATACTGTACTTGTAAAGAAAAGAAGGAAGAAGGTAATTTTATGAAAATGACTTTTGATGAATTTGTGGATTACATGGATGAAAAATGGGGCTTCAACTGTACCCGTTGCGTTAATATTTTTGAAACAAGCATTATATTTGAAAAAGAGACTGATGCAGGAGAAGATTTCTCGTTTTCTGCTAATCAGTTTAATTTGATTGATGACATCATTAACGTTGCCAATGATTTTGATATTAATGATCATGTGTATATGTGGCTTGACGCAAAAAGAAATGGTGTTAGTGGTGTCCCTGATGTTGTTACACTTGTTGAAGATGCAAAGGCGATTCAAGAAATGCTGGATGACATTGCTACTGATGTTGCATCAAAGCAGATTGAGATTGTATAATAATTTTTTAAAAAATGCAGGTGGAGGGGGCAGTCTTCCTCCTCTTTCAAGAAATGAAAAAAGAGGTAAATAAAATGGTCATAGTGATAGAAAAATTCAACAAGTTATATGTTTTTTGTAATGTTCAGACAGTATATAAAAATGGTGTGCTAACAGTCAGTGAATTGTACAACGGAAATGTTATTTATAATAATTCCCTTGAAAACATTAACACTTTAAAAATTGATGGAGAAGAAATTATTTCTCACAATCAAAGAGCAATTTGATCTGTACATAAGAAAAGACCACATATTATGTGGTCTTAAATTTGGCAATGAAATATTTGCTTTTTTCTTTTTTTCTTTTTTCAAGCTATCTAGACAGGAAAAAAAATACAGATCAGTTTCTCCCTCTTTCTTTATGAAAAAAACTCTCGATTGTTGGAATCGAGAGCATTATTTTTTAGCGAGCATTATAAAGACGGACTCAGCAATCTTATTAACTTCATGATCACCGTATTCAACAGCAGCCAGAAAATCACTGAGTGCTTCGCTATCAGAATTCTGAATGTTGTCGAGATCAATTTTCATTCCCATTGCCTCGTAAAATGCAGCAATCATTTTTTTCACTGCAGGTTCGATTGTTTCCTGAAATGTCCAGAATGAGAGATATGGATAGTCACATTCATAATTACATGTAAATTCTGCATATACTCTTTCCTTGTTTACTTTTAGCATAACGTGTGAACTACTCGGCAACAAGTTACCGAGCTTCCTGCTTCGTCCACTACTGCCTGAAAGCGCAGAAGCGCACCGCCAGGTCTTACACAATGTCCACAGGCGTATAGGTTCGGCTAGTTCCTAGCCTACCATTATAGTGAAGGCTTACAGCGCTGATTTCAGCATTCGCAGGCCTTCCTTTTTTATGTTCAGCGCCGCATTGCAGTCACGGTCTATCACAAATCCGCACTCACATTTCATGACTCTGTTTGCCAGGTTCTTCATTTCGTGATGGATGCGGCCACACTTCGAGCAAATCTGGCTT
>OCTW011476825.1_pt1 | contig 10038 bp, 9 predicted proteins | sample 1539671 | NCBI WGS metagenome assembly OCTW01 (sample SAMN02144230, study PRJEB22623) | gut metagenome | biome: sheep rumen | host: Ovis aries | place: New Zealand
GGCGGTCGTCGAGGGGATCCGGGTCGTCGGGGTCCGGTCGCTCAATGAACTGATCATGTACATGGAGACGCCTGAAGTCCGGCGGGACACAGTCCTTGCGCCCGGCAGGGTCGACCTGGACGCCCTGTTTTCCGACGAGTCACACAGAGCAGATGTCGACTTTGCGGATGTGAGGGGCCAGGCGGTCGCCAAAAAGGCCATGGAGATCGCGGCGGCCGGTTTCCACAACATGCTGATGCTGGGCCCTCCCGGAACCGGGAAATCCATGCTGGCCAAGTGTATGCCCGGCATCATGCCGCCTCTGACATTGGAGGAGAGCATGGAGGTGTCCGCAGTCTACAGCGTGGCAGGCATGCTGGGGAAGGGGGAGCCACTGGTCCTGCGCCGGCCGTTTCTGGCTCCGCATCACTCCATTACAAAAGCCGCCCTCGTAGGGGGCGGTATGATCCCTATGCCCGGTCAGATCTCGCTGGCCCACCGGGGCGTCCTGTTCATGGATGAGCTGCCGGAGTTTGGCAGAGACCAGCTGGACCTGCTGCGGCAGCCTCTGGAGGATCACGAGGTGACCATTGTGCGCCAGTCGGGAAGCTACCGCTATCCGGCGCGCTTTATCCTGCTGGGCGCCTGCAACCCCTGCCCGTGCGGCCACTACCCGGACAGAAACCGCTGCAGATGCACGAACAGGGAGATCAGGCGCTATCTGGGCAGGATCTCGGGGCCGCTGCTGGACAGAATGGACCTGTGCATCACGGTGCCCCGGGCCAGGATCGATGACCTGCAGAAAGGTAACCTGCGGGAGGAATCCAGCAGTCTTGTGCGGGAAAGGGTGATGGAGGCCTGCGCCCGCCAGGAGCAGCGGTTCCGCGGGACCGGTCTGAGATTTAACGCGGAGATGAGGCCCGCTGATCTGGAGGTCTACTGTCCGCTGGGGCCGCGTGAAAAGGGCTGCCTGCGGGAACTGTTTGAGGCGAGCGGCATGAGTGTGCGCGCCTATCACCGGGTCATCCGGGTGGCGAGGACGATCGCGGACCTGGAGGGCAGGGAGCGGATCAGGGAAGAGGACCTCTTCCTGGCTTATAATTACCGGCAGGCAGAGATCCTGCAGGGAGGGGGCTGAGAGGAAATGGGAGCTTTTTTGCACCGGTATTACTGCTGGATGGACCAGGTCAGAGGAATCGGACGAATCACAAAACTGCGCCTGCTGCGGAGCGCGGAAGAAAGAGATCTGTTTTCCGCTGAACTGACAGATGCCCCGACCAGCCGGGCCGGAGCGGAGCGGATCTACCGGGCGTCGGAGGAGGAACTGCGTTTTCTCTGCGGAGAAGCGTGCACATTTCAGGCAGATGCGGAAAGAACCGCACAGATCCTGAAAAGAGCGCAGAGGCAGGAACCGGAGAAAATCGCGGATGACCTCCGGCAGAAGAATATCAGCTATATCTGCCTGGCGGAGGAAGGATTCCCCGAAAGACTGCGCAGGATCCCTGATCCGCCCTTCGGTCTCTACTGCCGGGGAAGCCTGCCGGATGAAGATGATCTGCAGCATGCCGCCGCGGTGATCGGAGCAAGGCTGGCTTCCGGATATGGCCGGGAACAGGCGCGGCGGTTCGGCTTTCGGCTGGCGGCACGGGGGATCACGATCGTGAGCGGAATGGCCCGGGGAGTTGACGGAATCGCCCAGAAAGCGGCACTCGATGCGGGCGGCAGATCCTTTGCGGTTCTGGGCTGCGGCGTTGATCTGTGCTATCCGGATGAAAACCAGGCGCTGTATGACCGGCTTCTCGAAGCGGGTGGGATCCTCTCCGAGTTCCCGCCCGGGACACCGCCGGATTCAAAAAACTTCCCGCAGCGGAACCGGATCATCAGCGGCCTTGCAGACCTGGTCCTCGTGATCGAAGCCAGAAAGCGCTCGGGGACTCAAATCACCGTCGATATGGCCCTGGAACAGGGTAGAGAAGTTTTTGCACTTCCCGGGCGCGTGAGCGATGCGCTCAGTGACGGCTGTAACCGGCTGATCCGGCAGGGGGCCTGGATCGCGACCTGCCCGGAGGATGTCCTGGAATACTTCTACGGGACAGGATATGGAGAAGGGGATGAAATCATAAAAAAGACCGGACAGGGGGAGGAAAAGCCTGCCGGCATGGCCGGAGATATGGCAGTGAAGAGGGGGAGTATGACTGCGAGCATGGAAGCTGCAGCAGGAGATCCGTATCATGCGCAGAAAAATGAGCTGGAGAAGAACGATTCCGGGATCGATGATCTCATGGAGCCCGAAGAGACCGTCCGGCAGCCGCTTACGCTTGCTGACCGGATCCTTACCCTTCTTTCGTATGAAGACGGGAAGCATATCGAACAGATCCTGACAGAGCTCGGTGAGATGGAAGAGCAGGAAAGCGGCACAGAAACAGCGGCAGGCAAGGAGATAGAGACAGGCGTCGGGCTGGTGGAGCTGAACCTTTGTCTCTTCCATATGAAAATGGACGGACAGGTGGACGAGACGATGGCGGGATATTACAGGAGGACCGGTGCATAGGAAATGAATGTGAAATACCTATGTTCTGTGATACAATATGATCAGCCGGATAACTACACTGCAGATGAACGCCCCATCTTATCTGGTCAGATTTGGAGTAGTAAGAAACCTTTCTCAGGCGTTGATCAGTATGGAGGTGGATGAATGAAAAGAATCATGTTTTTTTTGTTGGCGGCAGTGATCCTGCTGGCGGGCTGTGGTGCAGGCAGTACGGGCAGTCCGGCTGCGGGTTCATCTCAGGGGAAGGCCTCCGGTCAGGAGGCAGGAAAAGACATCGTTGATAACCTGAAAACGATCGGGGATATCAAGCAGCTGGATGACGACATGGTCCGGGAGGAGGCATATTTTGAGGATTTCTACGCCTGTGTGATCGATGTGGACGGAACGCTGTACCGTCTTGCGGCAGAACTGCCGGAGGATGTTTCGAAACAGATTTGGAGCATAGACTTCGAGGATGAAGACCGCGATGAAAAAGTCAATGAACTGATGAAGTCTCTGGAGATCACCAGGAAGGACAACTTCAGTGAGCTGATCATACCTCAGGAGGAGCTGGACAAGCTTGTGGGCAAAACCGGCCAGGATCTTCTGGATGACGGCTGGTATTCAGGCGGTTACAATCTGGAGGATATGGAATTCTGGATGTACAAGGATCCCTTCATGTATACGGTCGTCTTTGAAGGAACAGCTGAGCCGACAGAAGACGGTGACGACAATGAAATGATCAAAGATCTGAAGGTCAAATCGGTCACTTATACCAGCCTTGGAAACGGCTGTGAGTGGGGCCTCATAGAGGAATGATGGATATGCACCGAACGGCGGGATTTTACTGTATAAGCAATTGGTATCTGCAGGTCCCTGCCTGAACACTTGTGTGTTCCGGCATGCCCTGTCAGAAAAACAATATACTGCCGGGACGTCAGGGAGCAGATAGAAATCATATGAGTAAAAATAAAAAAAGGAAAAGCCCCGCGGGGACTGTCGCGAAGATCATACTGCTGAGATATCTGAGCAAAAGTATAGCCCGGAAGGATCTGGAGCGGGCAGAGGCACGGATGGCCGGCGGTATGTCCGGCCGCAGGGCCGGGATCCGCTCCAGGGCCGATGCAGTTTTACCCAGCCCGGAAAAAATGCTCTTTCATGCGATCGGGGGAAGCCCTTCCTCCATTGTGTACGCGGGATCAAAACTCGCCGCCAGACAGGTGAAAGAACTGCGCAGGGAGGAGCGGAAAGGAATAAGTCCTGCCGGGAAATTAAACAGTCAGAATCTGGCCCGGGCGACCCGTCAAAAGACCCCGCACAGGCTGCGGAATCTGCTGCTGTTGGCGGCCGTCCATGAGCTCACGAAAAAACCGGAAGTCAAAAAGGCGTCTGGCCTGCATTTGTCGAAGATCCGCCTGTAAAGGTGTCTCCGGGCGACAGCATGCACAACAACGACCCGGACCGGATCGATATTTCTGTGATCTGAGCTGCCGGAACGATCCCGATCGTTCTGTATGAAAGCTGTGAAAAAGTCCTGCACCGGAAGACCGGTGCAGGACTTTTATAATCATGATGATGGATCGGTTCATCTCTTGCCGCGCTGGAGCTGGCCCTGATACTGCTCGATGCCTCCGATATTGTAGACCTCGACATAGCCGAGTTTGCGGAGCTTCGAGGATGCCTTGCGGGCACGCGAGCCGCTCTGGCAGTAGACAAAGATGGGTGCGGACTTGTCATGCAGGAGGTTCACGGCATTATCGATTTTTTCGACGGGGATGTTGCGGCTGCCGCCGATGTGTCCCTGGCGGTATTCTCCCTCCGTGCGGACATCGAGGAGTACAGACCCCTTTGTAGTCCTGCAGCGGTTGACTTCCTTGTTGATATCGACAGATTTAAAAATATCCAGAATTGACATGAAACCTCCATACAATTTTAAAGAATGATACCTGCCTCTTATACTTCTTTATAGGCCGGTGTGTCAGCAGGCGCGTTGAGATATCCCTTGAGTTCGTCGTCGAGCTTGAGCAGGGTGACGGAGAAGCCCTCCATGTCGAGGGAGGTCATGTAGTTGCCCACGACGGTCTTGGCAATCTTGATTCCCTTGCCGTCAAGGATCTCTTTGACGCGCAGGTTGGCAATGAAAAGCTCGCTCAGCGGGGTTCCGCCCATGCCGTTGACCATGACGGCAACTTCGTCGCCCTCTGCGTAGATGCCTTCGTCAAGGATCTTGCCGACAAGGTGGTCGACGATATCGTTGACAGGGGAGATCTTTTCGCGGTGGGTGCCGGGCTCACCGTGGATGCCGATGCCGATCTCGACCTCATCCTCGGCCAGATCGAAGCCGGGCTTGCCGACGGCGGGAACGGTGCAGGGGGCAACGGCCATGCCCATGGAGCGGACGTTGGCGATGACTTTCTCTGCGACGCGCTTGACCTCGGGGAGGTCTGCGCCGGTCTCTGCGCATGCACCTGCGATCTTGTGGACGAAAACAGTGCCGGCGATGCCGCGGCGGCCGGTTGTCCAGGTGGAATTCTCGACGGCGACGTCATCCGCGACCACGACCTTGTCGACTGTGATGTCCTCATCGGCGGCCATATCGGCGGCCATCTCAAAATTCATGACATCACCGGTGTAGTTCTTGATGATCAGGAGGGCGCCCTTGCCGCACTCTGTGGCCTTGATCGCTTCATAGACCTGGTCCGGGGTGGGAGAGGTGAAGACTGCGCCTGCGACTGCCGCGTCCAGCATGCCCTTGCCGACATAGCCGCCGTGCGCGGGCTCATGTCCACTGCCGCCGCCGCTGATCAGGACGACCTTATCGGTCTTTTTTGCTCCGGTGCGGGCCACGACGTCCGTGCCGGGGACACGCTCGATGTACTCCGGAAAAGCAGCTGTCATACCGTTGAGCATCTCATCAACTACATTGTCGACACCATTGATCAGTTTTTTCATGATAACCCTCCATTTAATCTAATAGTTTCTTCATTCCGCGTGCCTCTTCGGCAGCGGCGATCACTTCCTCCAGTGAATCGCCTGCCGAGGCGGAGACCGCAGCACTGACAGAACCTTCCAGGACCGGAGCATCCGCGATCCGGACCTGTATGTCCGAATGGTCATCGTCAAATTCCAGAAGTTCGATGGCCGTCTCTGTACTCATAATACCGCTGCCCAGATCCACCATGGCGCAGACACCGTCGCCGCTGTCGGCCTCGATCAGGGCGTTCTGGATGCGCATGGCATCCGTGCCGATGCTGCCGTCCTCCATACCTCCGCAGGCGATGATGCGGAGGTCGGGGCCGGCCATCTGTGCCGCGAGCTCGCGGATCCCTTCTGCGGCCAGCCGGCTGTGGGATACGATCACAATTCCAACCATGTTACACCTCAAATCCTGTGCAGATGATCACATGAAAAATAGAGACGAAACGAAAAAGGGCTGTTTACAGGGCGCGCACCCAGTCGCGGATCGCTTCCATGGTCAGCAGGGACGAGGTTGCGCCGGGATCCTGGTGGCCGATGCTGCGCTCGCCAAGATAGCTGGCGCGGCCCTTGGTGGCGATGATGGTCTTGGTGTATTCGACGCCCTCCGCGGCTGCGGCGCACATGGCATCGAGGCATTCCGCGAGATCCTTTCCCGCATCCGCAGCTGCGCAGTATGCCTCATATCCGGGAATGATGGCGTCAAGCATGGTCTTCTCGCCGCGCTCTGCCTTGCCGCGCTGTTTGATGCCGCCGATGATGGCATCGAGGATATCCTTTCCGTCCTGGACCGTCAGTTCCGTCTTGCCGGCTGCGGCCTTGGCCGCCTTCATATAGGCGGTGCCGTAGAGCGGGCCGGAGGCCCCGCCGACCTTGGACAGGAGGACCATGCCGGTCTTCTTCAGCACAGCGCCGATGTCCGACTCATCCTGCGGAAGCTGTCCGAGCGCTTCGGTATAGCCCCGCGCCATGTTGATTCCGTGATCCGCATCGCCGATCTCGCGGTCCAGCTCGGTGAGAAAATCCTTGTTTTCTATGATGATGTCCGCAATTATCGAGATGCATTCGTAGACTTTTGAAGCCATATTCCTCAACTCCCTTCTGACATGATTAAATACGGCATTTATGTGCCGCTTTGCTAATATTATATACCTCTTACCTGAAATGTGCACAAAAATATCCGTAATATCCACGATTTTTTATGAGATTCGTTAAAAGAGGGACAAATGACTGTCGGATTGTCTGAATATGTATGCAGGCGGATGTTGAAAAAGTTCCGGAAAAAGGGTAAAATAGCAAATTGTCTGTGCGCGGGGCATTGCGGTTTTCTTTCGATGTCCTGCGCCTGAATAATACCATTAAGTATATGCACGACAGCAGGCATCATTATCAAAGGATTCAGGAGATAGGAAGATATGGCACTCATCAAAAAGCCTGTCACAGGTATGAAGGATATCATGCCGGAGGAGATGGAAATCCGCGACTACGCGATTGCCGTGATCAAAAAGACTTATGCGGAGTTTGGTTTTTCCTCGATCGAGACACCTTGTGTCGAAAATATCGCCAACCTGACCAGCAAGCAGGGCGGTGACAACGAGAAGCTGATTTTCAAGATCCTCAAGCGCGGCGAGAAGCTGAAGCTGGAGACAGCAAAGTCCGAGGAGGATCTGGTGGACGGGGGACTCCGTTATGACCTGACGGTCCCGCTGGTCCGCTACTATTCCAATCACGCCAATGACCTGCCCATGCCCTTCAAGGCCCTGCAGATGGGCAATGTCTGGCGTGCAGACCGTCCCCAGAAGGGGCGCTACCGCCAGTTCATGCAGTGCGATATCGACATTATCGGTGAACCCACGAACCTGGCGGAGATCGAGCTGATCCTGGCGACGACCACGACACTGGGCAGACTTGGTTTCAAGGGCTTCCAGATCCGGATCAATGACCGGCGGATCCTGGCCGCCATGGCGGCTGCCTGTGGATTCCCGGAGGACCGCTTCGGCGAGTTTTTCATTATTCTGGACAAGATGGACAAGATCGGGCTGGACGGCGCGGCGAAGGAGCTCGTGGAGAGCGGTTTTACGCAGGAGAGCACGGATGCCTGCATCAGCCTGTTCAAGGGCCTGGAGGAAGCGGGAGACCAGCTGGCCTATCTGGAGGACAAGCTGGCAGATGTCATCGCCCCGCAGGTGATCCCGGATCTTCGTATGGTCATTGACAGTGTGGACGGCGTCAAAGAGGCGGATTTTGCCATTGTCTTTGATCCCACCATCGTGCGCGGCATGGGTTACTACACCGGCACGATCTTTGAGATCGCCATGCCGGAGCTGGGCATCAGCTGTGGCGGCGGCGGCCGCTACGATGCCATGGTCGGGAAGTTCACAGGCAAGGATGTCCCTGCCTGCGGATTCTCCATTGGCTTTGAACGCATCATCCTGATCCTGATGGAACAGGGCTTCAAGATTCCGGGAAGCCGCGAGAAGGTGGCATTCCTGCTGGAGAAGAACCTCCCCGCAAACCGCATGCAGGACGCCATGGTCCAGGCACAGCAGGCCAGGGCGGCAGGAAAACAGGTTCTGCTGGCCAGAATGGCCAAGAACAAAAAGTTCCAGAAGCAGCAGCTGCGGGACCGCGGTTACGAGTCGTTCGAGGAGTTTTATACCAATCCGATCTCGAAGTAAGATCGATGGATCATTCTCAGGTAAACGAAAATCAATAGATAAGATCATTAAAATAGAAAGAAGGAAACGATCAACATGGCAGAATCGATGAGAGGCCTGCACCGCACATGCCGGTGCGCGGAGCTGACAGAAGAGTATGTTGGAAAAACAGTGACAGTGATGGGCTGGGTCGCTAAGCAGAGGAACAAGGGCGGAATTGTCTTTGTCGACCTGCGCGACCGGAGCGGCATCATCCAGCTGATCTATGAGGAGGCGGACTGCGGCGAGGAGAACTTCCACAAGGCGGAAAAGATGCGTGCGGAATTTGTCGTGGCGGCGACCGGCACGGTCACCATGCGCAGCGGCGCGGTCAATCCCAACCTCCCCACAGGCACGATCGAGGTGCGTGTGACGGATACCAGGATCCTGTCCGAGTCCGAGACCCCTCCCTTCCACATCGTGGAGAACAGCAATACCAAGGAGGAACTCCGTCTGCAGTACAGAAGCCTTGACCTGCGCAGGCCTGACATGCAGCGCAAGCTCATGCTCCGCAGCAGGATCGTGCAGGATATGCGCACCTTTATGGACAAGGAGGGCTTCCTGGAGATCGAGACACCGATCCTGTGCAAATCCACGCCCGAGGGTGCGCGCGATTATCTGGTACCCAGCCGTGTCAAACCCGGCACCTTCTATGCCCTGCCCCAGTCTCCGCAGCTGTTCAAGCAGCTGCTGATGTGCTCCGGCTATGACCGTTATTTCCAGATCGCGAGATGCTTCCGCGATGAGGACCTGCGCGCCGACCGCCAGCCTGAATTCACCCAGGCGGACATGGAGCTTTCCTTTGTGGATATTGACGATGTCATTGACGTCAATGAGCGTCTGATCCAGTATGTCTGCGAGCGCGCGATCGGGCTCAAGGTCCAGCTCCCCTTCCCCCGCATGAAGTGGATCGATGCCATGAATGACTATGGTTCGGACAAGCCTGACACCCGCTTCGGCATGAAGCTGGTGGATGTCTCCGACCTCGTGAAGGACTGCGGCTTCGGCGTCTTTGCCGAAGCGGCCGGCAAAAAGGGCTGGAGTGTCCGCGCGGTCACCGCAAAGGGCCAGGGCGGCATGGGCCGCAAGCAGATCGATAAGATCGTCGAGATGGCCCGCGGCAACGGCGCCAAGGGTCTCCCCTACATTGCCTGGAAGGAAGACGGCTCCATCAAGTGCTCCTTCAGCAAGTTTATGTCGGAGGAGGAGATCCAGGCTCTGCTGGACCGTGTCGGCGCGGAAAAGGGCGACCTGACCTTCTTTGCGGCGGACAAGAACGGAATTGTCTGGAACGTCCTGGGTGCGCTCCGTCTGAAGCTGGGCGAGGACCTGGGCCTCATCGATCACAGCAAATTCAATTTCCTCTGGGTCGTGGACTTCCCGCTGCTCGAGTGGTCCGAGGAGGAGAACCGCTTTGTCGCCATGCACCATCCCTTCACGATGCCTGTCGAGGAGGACTGGGAGCGGATCGACGAGGATCCCGGCAGTGTCCGTGCCAAGGCCTATGACATCGTCCTCAACGGTGTCGAGCTGGGCGGCGGTAGTGTCCGAATCCACCAGAGCGACATTCAGGAGAAGATGTTTGAGGTCATCGGCCTTTCCAGGGAGGAGGCCAATGAGAAGTTCGGCTTCCTGCTGACAGCCTTCAAGTACGGCGTACCTCCGCACGCAGGACTGGCCTACGGCGTCGACCGCTTTGTCATGCTGCTGGCCGGTGCGGATAGCATCCGCGAAGTCATTGCCTTCCCTAAGAACAAGGACGCGGCGGACCTGATGAGCGGCGCCCCCGATGTGGTCGATCCCGCCCAGCTCACAGACCTCCATATCGCTGTGGAAGAGGAAGAGTGAAAAATCTTG
>OCTW011409565.1_pt1 | contig 10037 bp, 7 predicted proteins | sample 1539671 | NCBI WGS metagenome assembly OCTW01 (sample SAMN02144230, study PRJEB22623) | gut metagenome | biome: sheep rumen | host: Ovis aries | place: New Zealand
CCTGTTCATGAAGGGACAGGACAAGATTTTAAAGAAGGTGGGCGAAGAGTCTGCGGAGACCATCATCGCTTCCAAGAACAACAGCCGCCAGGAAGTAATTTACGAAATGAGCGACCTGTGGTATCACTGCATGGTATTGCTGGCATACCACGGCATTACTCCGGCAGAACTGCTGCATGAATTGTCCGGAAGAAGGTCGAAGGAGAATAATAGCAAATATTGAGATGAGTAATATTGCCGGAGTTATCCCAAATTTCTGCTCTTCGCTTCATTCGTCGAAGGGGCTTCTTCAGGGATAAGCTCCGGCGTTTTATTTTGTGATAGGTTATGGTATGAAAACAAAGATATTTATTTTGCTGTAACAAATTTACAAAATAGAATTGAACGTAAAAACTTGACAAAAAGGAAATTTTGCAGTAAAATGTTTACAGCAAAGAAAAAATGCATCGGATTCGATAGAAATCCGATGCATTGATGAGCATCTTGTTAAGATACTCTTTCCCCTACCTAGAGTATAGCATTTTTTGCGAATTCGTCAAGATGCCATCTAATTTGCTAATCATGGAGAAAGGAGGACAATGCGGATGGTTTATATTGATGCTGTTCACTATGCAACGGATAAATACGGTAATGAACTGTACATCGAAAAAATGAAATGGACCAACAATCTTAATGTACAAGCTTCTCAGGAGTGTACTAAACAGCAGATGATTAAGTTCATTAATCAGAATCCTAACTGTACCAAGACAAAGTATTACAGGGGATACCGTTGGGTAGAGGGCGAAGATGTCAGAGTAATTGATAACGCCTATCTTCGCACCGATGCAAATCGCATCAAAGCTGATAATCTGGGTTCTCTGCCGAGATATTGAAAAAATGTGCGGGATTCTATCTAACCGCACTTTTTTTATACAAGGGGTGAATTATGCGGTATAAAAAATTATGTGATATAGCCGAAATAAAATTCTGCACAGTATCACCATCAAGGGCAAAGCAACAAAATGAACCATCAAAATGGCTTGCCTGTGCTAATTTTTTAGCAGATAATATTGTTTCTTTAAATACATCAGAAAGTTTTATAACGCCTGAACGTGAATGGCTTTTACAAAAAGATGACATAGTGATTAAACGCATAACGCCGACATTTATTAATTATATTGACTCTATTCCTGATAATATTTATTGTGGAAACAACTTGATAATAGTAACTGTGAAAGACAATATGTATCCGAGATATGTTGCAATGATTTTAAATAATAAAATCAAAAGTGTTTCTGCTGAAAGCTCTGTTGGAGCGGTAATGAAATCAATCAGCCGATCAGATATTGAAGTGGTTGAGATTCCCGTTTTGGATACCCAACAGCAGATTTTATTGGGAGATTTTTGGTTTAAAGGTATTGAATTAAGTAAGAAAAAAACGAGGCTTATAGAGCTTGAAAACATAAAAAGGACTTATATTCTAAAACAATACATTCATACTCTTGGAGGTTATAAAAATGGCAAAAACAACTTTTGATGACATTAAACGTGCGCTTTGGGCTGGTGCAAATACATTTCGTGATAACATTGATGCTTCAAACTATAAAGATTATGTACTCTCAATGTTTTTTGTAAAGTATTTAAGTGATACTTTTGATGAAGAAGTCAATAAGCTGAAAAAAGATTATAGTGGAATCAGGCTTGAACGTCAGATTGCAAACTTACCTTTCGCATTAAAACGAGAATACACTTTTGATTACCTTCTTGAGAATCAGTTTGCCAATGATCTTGGAAATAAAATAAGTGAAGCGCTAACAGGCATCGAGAGTTCGAATTCAATTCTTAGCGGTATTTTTCGTGGAATTGATTTTAACAGTGAGAATAATCTTGGAAAAAAAGAACAGAAAAATCCTATATTACGAAATTTATTGAATGACTTTGCGGATCTTGATTTACATCCCAGCAATATTGAGGTTGGAAAAAATCAGGTACCAGCGGATATTATTGGCGACGCCTATGAATATATGATTGGCGAATTTGCTACCATGGCAGGCAAAAAAGCAGGGAGCTTTTTTACGCCACAACAAGTTTCGGAAGTTATGGCACAAATCGTTGAACCAGTTGAAAATGATCGAGTTTACGATCCTACCTGCGGCTCAGGTTCCCTTCTAATCCGTGCTGCACGTAAAGGAGGATTCGACAAGGTTCAGATGTATGGACAGGAAGTAAACAGCTCTGCAATTTCCATGGCAAGGATGAATATGTTTATTCATGGCATTCAGGATGCAAATATAAAATGGGGGGATACACTTGCTAATCCCCAGCACCTTGACAGCGATGGCAATCTAATGAAATTCGACTGTATCGTTGCAAATATGCCTTTTAGTAAAGATAAATGGGCGGAAGGGTTTAATCCCGGAGGCGAGGTTTCATCTGATGAAGAAGCAAATAAAGTGAAAAAAGGAAAGAAAAAAGAGTTTAAAATGGAACCTGGGTTAGATCGCTGGCATCGGTTTGATTTAGGTGTTCCGCCGACAAGTAAAGGAGACTGGGCATTTCTTTTGCATATGGTTGCAAGCATGAGCGGAAATGGACGCGTTGCGGCAGTTGCCCCTCATGGAGTGTTGTTCCGTGGAGCAAGTGAAGGAAAGATCCGCAAAGCGCTGATTGAGAAGAATATGGTTGACGCGATTATTGGCTTGCCTGAAAATCTGTTTTATGGGACATCGATTCCTGCTTGTATTGTAGTGTTCCGTAAAGGAAGGACAAGTACGGAAATCCTTTTTATAGATGCTTCAAAGAATTTTAAAAAGGATAAGGCGAAAAATGTTTTACGGGAAGAAGACATTAAAAAAATAGTTAATACATATAAGGCGTTTAAGAATAATGTATATAATTCGTTGCCAGATGACTGTAAAGAAAAATACAGCTATGTTGCTCCGTTGGAAGACATTATAGCAAACGATTATAATCTCAATATCCCGCGATATGTTGATACTTTTGAGGAAGAAGAAATAATAGATATTGACATTGTTAACAAAGAAATTGAAGAATTGAAAAAAGAAATCGCAATTGTTGAAACTGAAATGGAAGCATATCTGAAAGAGTTAGGGTTGAAATAATTATGGATAAGCAAATACGCGAGCGAATTAAACTGATACAACAAGGCCAGATACCGGTCGGCTATAAAAAATCAGAATTTGGAATATTCCCCTGCGATTGGATAACAGATAAAGCGTTTAGCGAACTTTTTGTCTTTTATAATGGGTTAGGCAAATCAAGAGAAGAATTATCGACAGAAGGAGTTGAATATTTACATTATGGTGATATGCATCGCAGTGATTATAACATTATCTATTATGATCAATATTCCAGTTTACCCAAATATAATATAATGCTTAAAGGAAATGAAACATACTTAATGAAAGATGGAGATATAGCATTTTTGGATGCGTCTGAAGATTTGGAAGGAACGTCTCGATCAGTACTGATTGTTAATCCGGAAAACAGACCTTTTATTGCAGGGCTTCATATTATTTTTGCCGAATCAAGAGGCGCAGAGTTTTTTAAATATTATAAACAATATCTAACGATTCCTGAGTATATTCAAAAACAATTTCGCCGTCTTGCCGTTGGATTCAAAGTATATGGTATTAATAAAGAAACATTACCTAAAATTAAATGTGCATTTCCTTGCAATGTTTGTGAACAAAAACGGATTTCAGAGATCCTTATGAAATGGGATAAAGCGGTAGAATTACAAAAAAAATTAGTAGAGAAATTGAAACTTTCTAAAACACTTAAGGTTAGGATGATTATAAAAAATGTTAGTGAGCAATCTAAGTTTACTCCATTAAGCGAATACTTAACGCCTAGAAATGAGATGCAAACTCCGAGCTCGGACGCACCACTTATGGCGTTCATTGCTAATATTGGAATAAGCGAAAAAGGCAAACGATTCGATAGAAGTCCGTTAATTAAAAACAAAGATAAGGAGTATAAAAGGACAGAGCTTAATGATTTTATTTATAGCTCTAACAATTTAGATGTAGGCTCTATTGGATTAAATAAATATGGAACAGCAGTGATATCTGACGTCTACGAAATATTTAAAACGAAATCTAATGTTATTCCAAGTTTTATAAATGAAGTCATTCAATTACCTGAGAACATATATAAAATCTTGAAATACAGACAAGGTGCATTATATGGTCAATATAGAATTCATCCGGATGATTTTTTAAAAGTTGAAGTGAAAGTTCCAACAATTGAGGAACAGAAAACAATCTCCAGCATTATTCTGTGCTTTGAAAAGTCTATTGAGTTAGAATCAAAAAAACTAGAAAAATTACATCTGCAACGAAAAATAATACAAAGATTTCTTCTCAATGGAATAATCAGAGTATAAGAGTTGTTTTGAGCTTTAAGAATATTTGGAATTCGTACTTACTACATAGAGAGTACTTGATTTTATAATAATATAATTTACGTCAAACATTCATTTTTAGAGGAGTTTAAATTATGCCGAATCATAAAATCTTTAACGAGAGACCCGAATGTCAGGAAAGGTTGATTTCATTTTTACAAAAAATGGGATATACGTATGTATCCAGAAGCGAAGCAGAACAAAAACGCGGACATCTTTCCAAAGTTCTTTTTACAGATGAACTGATCCGCTTTTTAAATAAGCAGACTTTTAAATATAAGAATTATGAACTCAATTTTTCAGGAGAATCGATTCAACGGGCTGTAAATGCTTTGGACACTTCTCTTTTGCAGGGATTGTCCATGGCAAGTAAAGAAATATATCATCTGCTAACACTTGGAATCAGCCTTGAAGAGAATGTTGTAATTGACAGGGATGTTCCAGTCAGACAGTCTTTCGATCTTTTTTATATTGATTTTGAACATCCGGCAAATAATACATGGCAGGTTACAGAGGAATTCAGCGTTATGCGTCCGAATGGACAATATGCCAGACCGGATGTAGTTATACTGGTAAATGGTATTCCTTTGGTTGTTATAGAATGCAAAAAATCCAGTGTAGATGTCAAAGAAGGGGTTTTGCAAAATGTTAGAAATATGGGACCGGACTATATTCCTAACCTCTTTAAATACGCACAACTTGTTGTAGCAATGAATCCCCATAAAGTCGTATATGGCACTTGTGGAACTACTGCAGACTATTTTGTAGAATGGCGTGAAGATGATATTGACTGGCAAAGTAATATATGTAAAAACTGCTCACCGGATGGAGAAGTTTTAGAGCAGGATCGTATTGCTGCTTCTTTATTTGATAAACAGCGTTTTTTAACGATAATTCATGACTATATTTTGTATGATAGTAACATAAAGAAAATTGCGCGGCATCAGCAGTTTTTTGCGGTTGAAAATGCGATGAAACGTATTAACGGTATGGATGATGACACATCGAAAGGCGGTGTTATCTGGCATACTCAGGGAAGCGGTAAAAGCCTGACCATGGTTATGCTCGTTAAGAAAATACAATACAGCAAGTCTGCCGAGCTGCCTCGTTTTATTATTGTTACTGACCGTGTGAACTTGGATAAGCAGATACGGGATAATTTTGCCAACTCGCAGATGGAACCGGTTCGTGCTGCAACAGGTAAGGGGTTAAAAGCGTTATTAAATGATAAAGGCAATATAGTCATTACTACTCTTATTAACAAATTTGAAACGGTTTGCAGAAATCGTTATCTCGAAAAGGATAGTGAAAAGTTTTACGTTTTTATAGATGAGGCGCACCGGTCCCAGTACAGCGTTATGTATAATTACATGCGTGAAGTGCTGCCTAACGCAACGATGATTGCTTTTACTGGGACGCCCTTATTATCAAAATCAAAACGTAATACATATAAAAAATTCGGAAGTCCGATTCATAATTATACAATGAAACGTTCCATTGAAGATCGGATTACGGTTCCGCTTGTTTACGAGGGTCGTAAGGTAAAGCAAAATGATCCGAATGATGTTATCAATACTTATTTTGATAGCCTGACTCGGAATCTTCCTGAAGAGGAAAAAGATAAATTAAAGTCAAAATATAGCAAATTTAACAAGCTTGCAGAAGCAAGCAGTCGTATTAATTTGATTGCTTTTGACATTTATGATCATTTTGTTAATTATTGCTTGCCAAAAGGATTGAAGGCGATCGTTGTTTGTTCCTCACGTGCTACCGCTGTGGATGTGTTTAAAGTGCTTATTTCTTTGCCTGGGAAAAAAGTTGATCCACGAGTTGTCATTACATTTGGCGATAAACGTGAGGGAGATGGTGACGACACGACTTCCGCAGCAATCAAAAAGATTAATGATTATCACAATAAGTATGTAAAACCTCTTTTTGGTGATAATAACGAAAAATATACAGATTCAGTCTGTGATGACTTTAAGAATCCGGACGGGGATATTAATATGCTTATTGTCAAGGACATGCTTTTAACTGGTTTTGATGCGCCGATTGCAGGTGTTTTATATGTGGATAAACCCCTCCGTGAGCATAATCTTTTACAGGCAATCGCACGGGTCAACCGCATCTATAAAGGGAAAGATTTCGGACTTATAGTAGATTATTGGGGAATCTTTAAACATTTAAAAGCTGCTATTGATTTATATGATGATGCAGAATCAGAAATGAATCTTTATGATAAAGATGATATTGAAGATGTGGTTTTTGGTCCTGTTGATGAAAAGAATAAATTACAAAATGCATACGACAGTCTTACTCAATTGTTTAACGATGTGTCTGAAACAGCATCTCCTGATACTTGGCAGTTAAGTTTGCAGGATGAAGTAAAACGAAATGATTTTTACGATAAACTTAAAAACTATGCTAATCTACTCAATCTTGCTTTAACAAATCGAGATATTTTTGTTGAAATAGGGTTTGATAAGCTATGCAAATACCGTGAAGATTATCTGTTTTTTGATAAATTACGTAAAAGTGTTATTGAAAGATTCGATAATGAAATTGATCTTTCAAAATATGAAAGTGGTGTTAAAAACCTGCTTGACACTTTTGTGAATGCAACAGAGGTACGCCAGATTGTACGACCTATTTCTATTACTGACGAAAAGGGAATGGAAAAGCTGCTTGATAATAGCGATCCAAAGAATGTTAAAGCAGATAAAATTAAAACACGAATTGAATCTGAATTAAAGCAGATTCATTATGACGATCCACTTCTTTTTGAAGAGTTTTCAACCAAGATTAAAAAAACTATTGCGGAATATGACGAGATTAGAGATGCCGACAAATATTTTAAAGTTATGGAAGATATGGCTGATGACTTCCGTAATGGCAGAATGTCTCAGGACTATCCTAAATCAATTGCAAATGATAGTGATACTAAGGCTTTTTATGGTGCTGTTATTACAACTTTACGCTCGAAGACAGATGTGATAATTGATAATTCGCTGGAAGAGACCATTGCAGAATATACACGCAATATAAAAAAAGCAATAACAATTAATGCAAAACGGGACTGGAAGCATAATGAAGTTGTTCATAAACAGATTCATCGCGCTTTAGATGATTGCTTGTTTGATATGTTTGATGCAATTGGTTTTAAAATTGATAATTCTAATATCCAATTGTTGGATTTACTTATTGACGAAATTATGAAAGTGGCGGTTATAAGATATTGAAAGAAGCTGTTATTATCCATTTAGGACCAATAAATGGACCAGTTTTTGTTACTATAAAACGAAAAAAAATTAAAAATATTCATTTGAAGGTCTTTCGCACTTTGGAGGTTGTTCTTTCTGTTCCAGAGCAGGTACCTAAAGAATGGATTGTAAATTTTCTTCAAGAAAAGACTGGCTGGATCGATGAACAGATTACAAAATATAAAAAGTCAAGTGGTTTTAACAACTTGACTAGTATTCGTAATGGTTCATCAACGCAGTTTCTTGGAAAAGATATGAGAATTTACAAAACAGCGTCAATATATAATCGTGTCGAGGTTGATGCCAAAAGAATTACTCTATTGGTGTGCGATGTTAATAATGATAAATTGGCCCAAAATGTGTTTAATAAATGGTGGCGTTCTACTGCGACAGATATTTATCAGCATGAAATAGACAAGTTGTATTTAAATATTTTTAAAAAATATGAGATTGCGAAACCAACTTTGATAGTAAAAAAAATGAAAACATTATGGGGGAGTTGTTCTCCAATGAAAGGAAGAATAACGTTAAATGAATATCTTTTAAAAGCTGACATACGCTGTATTCAGTATGTTATCCTTCATGAATTAACCCACTTTATTTACCCTAATCACAGCCAAAAGTTTTATGATTTTTTGACAATCCAAATGCCAGATTGGAAAGAGCGAAAAGAACGGTTGGATACTGAAGTTGTTCAAGGGCTGTAAAAGTGGCTTTTATTACTATAATTGTTAAAGGGTTGTTTAGTTATGGATATAAATGGTAAATTTACATTTGAAGCGTTAGCAGAACAAATCAAAGAACTCCATTTATTTGCTCAGTCTCGTGCCATGGGTGCGATTAATCGCTTTATGACATTACGTAATTGGCTGATAGGGGCGTATATAGTTGAGTTTGAACAATGCGGTGAAGAAAGAGCAAGCTATGGAGATAAATTGCTTTCAAAACTTGAGAACCGGATTAGTATTAGAGGATTAAATAAAACTCTGTTTAAGAATAGCCGACGTTTTTATTTAATGTATCCTCAAATTGGAAAGCTGTTTGTAAAGAATAAAGATTTAACAAGACCAAGTTTTGTGAAAAAAAAGCTGACATCGTCGGACTTTTTTGATAAAGCGGTTTTTGTTAATAGGAAAAGTCCGACGATGTCGGACGAATTTGTTACAGATCCGTATGCATTGATTGCGAAACTTTCGTTTTCTCATATCGTAGAATTAACCACTGTCGAGGATTATATTGAGCGCTTCTTTTATGAATTTGAATGTATGCGTTGTGGCTGGACAGTAAGGGAGCTTCGCCGTCAGATTGCAACGAATTTATATTTTAGGGTTGGTCTGAGTAAAAATCCTGCAAAGCTTTTGACGCAAACTGTTTCATCTGAATCTGCTTCAATTCTATCAATACGTGACCCGTTTGCTTTTGAATTTCTTGGCTTAGAAATTAAAGATACTGTATCGGAATCTGATATTGAACAGGCTCTAATGGATCATTTGCAAGAGTTTCTTCTTGAAATGGGAAAAGGCTTCTGCTTTGAAGCAAGGCAAAAACGTATTATAATTGATGACGAATACTTCTTTATTGATTTAGTTTTGTACAACAGAGTTCTTCATTGTAATGTTATCATTGAATTAAAGGATGACAAGTTTACTCACGAACATTTTGGACAACTTAATGCTTATGTAGCTTACTACAAGGAGAATGAGATGAATCCTGGAGATAATCCGCCGGTTGGCATTCTGTTGTGCACAAAGAAAGGGCCAAAAATGGTAGAGTATGCTCTTTCCGGTATGGATAACCAGCTTTTTGTATCCACATATAAGTTACAACTACCAGATAAAAGTCAACTTAAAAAATTTCTGCTAAGTGAGATGGAAGAGATTCAAAAATGAAGAATAAATAACGGGATGTGAACAGCAAAGAGTACAAAAGCATGATCCGCCGCTTGAAGCTGATTGAAGGGCCGGCGCGGGGCATTGAAAAAATGGTGGAAGAAGACCGTTACTGTATTGACATCCTGATACAGGTCAGCGCTATCCAATGCGCTCTGAACGCATTCAATAAAGAATTGCTAGCCCGGTATATCCGTAGCTACGTCGTAGACGACATCCGCAACGGGAAAGACGAAGTGGTTTGACTTGCAGCGCTTGTGTCGGTCATGTGGAAAAGGCTGTGAACAGGCTTGAGGGGATTGATAAGGCCAGCAGGAAAAAGTCCCCCCCCCTTATCCCCACCTCTTTCAGGGGGGGAGATATTCCGGCGAGAGGCCCCTTTCCAAGGGGTGGAGCTTTACCTTGGGGACAAATTCTATATGGTTTCCAAAAGAAATGCCCCCTGAGAGTTGTTCTGGCAACTTTCGGGAGGCACGTCGTTTT
>OCTW011322172.1_pt1 | contig 10034 bp, 1 predicted proteins | sample 1539671 | NCBI WGS metagenome assembly OCTW01 (sample SAMN02144230, study PRJEB22623) | gut metagenome | biome: sheep rumen | host: Ovis aries | place: New Zealand
CCCCATTTATATATTTTAGGTATAAAATAATAATTATAAAAAATAATTATATAATTATTTATAAATAATTGTATTAAAATATTTTTATAATATAAATAAAATAAATATGAAAGAAACAGATAATGAATTGCAAGATTTTAATGAAAGAAGTGAAAGCAATGATATTTCATCTTCATCAAATACAGAGAATAATTTACTACCTGCTCAAAAAGAAGGAGGTAGATTGAGATCCATTCAATCTTTATTAGGACAAGAAGTAGAAGAAATTGAGGATGCTGATAATCCAAAGCTTCAATCTATTGATTCAATATTAAGAAATGATTCAGAAGTATTGAATTATAATATATCTGATGATTATGGCTCTAACGACATGGTTTTAGCTAAATATTTATATATAACAAAAGATTTTGTATATATGCTTATTTTATTATTATCATCAGGATTTAATTTTGGATGGTTATATTTTCCTTTTTTACTTTTATCATTTATTAGCTATTTTTTATTGTTCAAAAGTACAAGATTTACAAAAAGATTTAAAAAAATAATTGAAATAATTTCTCTTGTATATGCCCTTGCTTTATTAGGAATAAAAATATATTTAGTTGTTGAAGAGCCTACAAATTTATTAGATATTTTTATCAATTTTGAAAAGACATTAATTGGAAAAGAATTTAAAGATTCAACATTTGATATTGTTAGGATTTTTTTGGGGGAAAGTCTAGTTATCATTTTTTCTATTGCTTCACTTATTATAAGTTATATTTGCACAGATTTCAATTGTAGTGAGCAAATTCAAAAAAATAGAAATATGAAAGAAGAAGATTTTTATTGGTTAATGGATAAATGCATTTATTTTGCTTACTTTATGATAGTAGGTTTTGCTATATTTAACAGATCAATATTGACATTATGCTATATTTTACCAATGAATATTATATTATTTTTTTTATCTATGAATTCTAATAAAAAATTACTATTTTATATATACAAAATTATATCAGTTATAATGATTTTTGCTATTACTGCTCAAATAATTTTAATAAATATATTTAATGTTAAATCTATAAGTGAAAGCTTTGATTATCAAAATATAGCAAGTGAAAATCAAATTTGTTTTTATAATTTTTACACACAATTAGGAATAAATCAAGCTGATAATTGCAGAATTAAAGAAAATAATGAATATGTTGTAGATAAGGAGAATATATTTATACAATATTTTGCATATTTTTTCGCAATATGTTCCTTACTATCATTAATTTTTTCTTATAAAAAATTAAGTAAAGAGAGATTGAATCAAGCTATCCAAAACTCTTTAAATCAAGAAGATATAGTTGAATTAGAAGAGCAAAACAAGAATGGATGCATTAAAGTTTTAGAGAAAATTAAAGATTACTTTTTTAGTCCTAATTTTATTTTGCATATATGCAGAATATCTGCTATACTTTGGTTATATTCATATCAAAATTTCTATTCAATAGGTATTTTTATATGGCTTTTCTTTTCTTTTTTATTTATGCACATAAAATCAAATAAATTTTTCACTATTGTATTTTTAGCTCCAATGGTAATAATATGCTTGTTTTGCTATCACTTTTCCAATATTGATGGATTCATTGATGAGGATAATAAAGATCCATTTAAAAGTAGATTTGGAATCGCAAAATTTAAAAATAAATATATTGAATATATTTTATGTAATATTTTCTATTTTTTGACTACTTTATTTATTTATGCTCTTTTTATTAGAGAAGAAAGAAAAGAACAAGAAAAATTGAAAGAAATAAAAAAAGTAGAGCATTCAAAACAATTACAAAATGAATTATATAATGATAATAAAGACGATAATATCAATAATGAAAATATAGAAAATAAAGAAAATATAGATAATAATATTAATTATAATTATAATTTTAATATTAGCAGTCAAGATGGAATTGCAATTGGCTTACTCCCAACTCCAAACGAAAATAATTATGTTGATGATTTGGAAAATGTAAAGCTCGAATTAAATGATAAAGAAATAGATGAATTATATAATAATTTGACACTTTTTAATATTATATTAAAGACACTCTTTTCAAATATTGATAAAATCACATTAGTGTTTTTATATATTTTAACTGTAAATTCAATTAATATTATTCATGGTGCTTTAACACTTGTTTTTATGATTCAATTGCTATTTCCTATTTTTATGATTAAAAATTCAATAATAATGCTTATATTAAGTCAAATAATTTTTTTATTTGAATATATAGTTGATTTATTTAAAAATACTAAAATTTTTAAAGATAATATTGATATCATAGAATTAATTATTCCTTTTGAACCAGAACCAAAGACATCTTCAATTGAATTTTTAATTTATATTATAACATATTGCTATTATACACAATACCAATTATATAATTATGATTTTTATCAGAAAATAGCATATGATGATAATTTATGTCTTTCAATATTTATTGAAATAAAATTAAGTGATTATCCAATAATCAGGAAAATATTATTTGGAATAGGAAAAATAATTATGGAATTATATATATGGACATTAATAGCTATTTTTATAGTTATTGATAGCTATTTTGAAATAAGTTTTCTTTTTGCTATTAAATTATTTATATTTTTTATTATAGTCTATAAATTTTTGAGAGTAATTCAGAGTAACAAGCCTAGTCATATAAGTCAAATATTAAATTGGTTCTTTTTAATTTTTTGTTCTTTAAATACAATTGCAGTTTATGTTTTCCAAGTTTTATTCTTGAAAAGTTTTTCTTTTAGTTCTATGATTAAAAGTTCTGATAATTTTTTTATAAATAATTTTCCAGCAATTGGATTTTATAGGTATAAAAATAAAAGTGATAATTTGCATTATAGATTTTTGCCTCATTTTATAAGTAATTTTATATCTGTATTATTCATTGGCGAAATGAAAAGAATATTAAATGAAGATAAACTAAATAATAAAAAGAAAGAAGGTGGAATTAATTCAGACCAAATTAATAATACTAAAAATAAATTATTACTCAAAAAAAAGACTATTATGAAAGATAATAGAAAAAACAATAAAAAAGAAGAAAAAGAAAAAGAAGGCGAGAAAGAAGAAAGAGAAGAAAAAGAAAAAGATGAGGATAAAAGCATAGATAAAAATAATAAGATTATAAGCACTGACTCAGAAACAAATGATGAAAATAAACTGAATAATATTGATGAAATTAAAGAAGTAGATGAGGGTGTAGAAGAAAATGACAATGATTCAAGTAAATTAGAAGATAAGAAAAAGGAGGAAGAAGAAGTAAAATTAACTCCTACAGAAGAATATGAAAATAATAAAAGAAACATGAATATTTTAGAATATAAATACTATTTTTATAATTTCTTGTTAATTTTTACTAAATTTTATTGGCTATTTTTATTTTTTTCAATATGCATTATTTTCACAGCATATGATTTATCAATAGTATTAATTATTTATATCCTTATTTTTGGGATTACATTCATTAGAATGTTTCGTCATATTATTACTCGTTTAACCAACTTCATCAAAGAAAAATCATTTTTTATCTCAAGGATAATTAGATTTAATTTAATTGAGCAAAATAGACATGTTAAAGAAAATACAAAATACAGAGCTTTAGCATTTAAATATTTATTAATATTTAGCTTATTTTGCTATTATTTGTATTATTTGGATGGAATTTTTTATACATTACAAAATGTATGTCAAGTTGAAGGAGAAGACCAAGACCAAGACCTAAATGAATACAAAAACAATACAGAATGTAATAAAACTCATAAATTAGTAGGAAAGGATGGGATTTTTAATAATATAGATGAAAATTTAATAATTTCTATAAGTTACATTTCTGGATTTGATGTAAATTTAAAAAAAGAAAATGTTTTTGCTGCAGGGTGGATTCATATCTTTTTCGGAGCTTTGATATGCTTTGATGTATATGTACAAAAAATTGAGATATATTTTAATGAATTGAGTAAAAGAAATAGAAAAAAATACAGAAAATTGGCTAATATAAATGTCCAATTAAAATCTTTAACAAATACAGAAGATAGTAATATTTCTTTTAACGAAGAAATAAAAAATCAAGCAAACGAAGATTCAGATAAAAATAATGCATATAAAAGTCAAAATTCAAGTTCAAAAACTATTAAGAGTAGAAAAACAATAAAATTTGTTATTGATGCCAAAAATGATGAAGAAGAAAGAAGAATAGGAGAAAAATTAATAGAAAGCTTTTTATCAATTTTCAAAAGGGCAACAGAAACAGATGTTCAATTATCTAATAGTAATAAAAAATATAGAATGGTTCAAATACTTAAAAAAATATTTGAAGAAATTATTATATTCTTATTAATTTGTACTGCTATTTCTAAATTAAATATATGGTCTTTTGTTTATATGATATTAGCTTTGTATTTAATTGTAACAGAAAGATCAATGATGAAATACTATTTTTTATATTGTTTTATAATAGCTACAATTTTATTACAATCAATCATTATTATATCTAATTTAAATATTAAAACTGATCCTAAGGCAGATGAAGAGTACATTAAAATAATGAATGATTTTCTCTCAATACCTTGGTATAAAAAAAGGCTAAATTTAAGTGACGAAAGAGCATACTTTTTAGGATTAGGAGTGGCTAGTTCTCAAATATTTTTATTTTGGATGGATTTTATTGAAGTTGTCATCATATATATTTATTTAGATTATTTCTCTTATAGTGTTTATCAAGAAACTAATACAATTGGAAGAAATAAAAGTAAAGATAATAAAATTAATTATTATAATTTGTATTTAGATACTCAAGTAAAAAATGTGTCAGAAAAAATGACTGAATTTGAATATAAAAAGCATGAAGATTGCATGAAATATAATTTTGATTTACAAATTTTACCTTTTAGACAATTTAAATACTATATGGCATATGGAAAAAGCTTAGATAGATATAAATCAGAAGACACAATAGAAAAAAATAAAAATGAAATAAATAACAATAATATATCTGAAATAAAACTTACAGGAAATGACAAAGAAAACAATGATATTAATACTAATTTAAATGAAAGTGAAAATAATATAAATAACGAAGAAAATAATTTAAAGCCTCTTCCTACTTATGATATTGGAAATAGAAGACAAAATAATCAGCATTTATTATTAGATGATTATAGCAAGGCTCAAACAATGAGAGTGACAAAACCAAAAACAAAATCAACAATAATATCAGATTTAAAAGATAAAGAAAATTCAAATAATAAATTTTATAATATGCTGAAACAATTTATTTATTTATCTGCACATAATATTATTTTACTCCTTATAATTATCATTTCTATGATGGTCTCAGGTTTAATCTCAGTCTTTTATATAACATTTTCACTATACTTTTTAATCACAAGTACTAGCATATATCTAGGAAATAAATATTATTATCCAAAAGCTATAAAGAGAATACTTCGTATCGGAATATTAATTGATATTTCTCTGCAAATATTATATCAATCACCTTTGGATTCCAGAGATATTTCAGAACAAAACAATAAAACAACATTTTATACCGTTTTAGAAATTATAGGTTTGAATAAAATATTAGCTTTTAATAATACAGATGAATTTGAAGTTATTGTTGATGTAGATCAAATGATTTTGGTTTTATCAAAAGCTTTTATTTATTTATTTATGAGTTTTCAAATATTAGTTTATTCTTCCGAAAGTTTCCAGGAATATTATCTTTCATATATTATTACAAAAAATTATAATTTAAGAAGAACATGTTTAATGAATGTATTTAAATTTAACAATGAAAGGGTGCAAATAATGAATAATTCTATCAAACTTAGACAAGATATGTCTAAAGATATGGATAAACTACAAAAAACTTTAGAAAAATGGAATACAAATATTATGAAAATTAATGAAAACAAAAGTGCCTTAACTTCTCAACAAAAGCCACAAGTAAATGCCTTCCAAAATCAAAATCAACAAAAAGAAAATAAGATAGAACAGAAAAATAATGAAAATAATAAAGAAGAAAGTCCTTTATTAAAAGCAACTTCTAGTCTTTTATTAAATTTATCAAAGTTAAAATCTGAGGATGATTTAAATATTCAGAAAAAAGAATCTCAAAATGATAATTTAAATATAAATGAAATACAGCTTGAAAATGAGAATATTAAAAAACTTCCTATAAAAAAAAGTTCCCCTATTTCAAGTAATCTTTTTTTAAGTAATCCATTTGAAGAAGATAAAAACTACGTTCCAAAAGAAGAAGTTTTAAAATCGATAAAAAGTTGGATATTGGGTGGATTTTTAGTAAGATTTCAAATAGGTTTACATAAATTAGCAGCAAATTATAATAATGTAACAAAAGGAGAAAAAGATTTTTACGAAAGGGACACTATCCAAGGAAAAATGGAAACTACAACATTTATAGAGAATTTAGTTGATAAAAAATTAAATGGCCTAGATTTGGAGCATTTTACATTGGCTGAAATGAAAGAAGTTAAATCATTTTTTGATGGTACTAGAGACAAAAAATTGGCAGAGTTGAAAAAACAGAAAGAAAAAGAGAAAAAAAAATCGCAAAAGAACAACAAAAAAGAAATAACTGGAAAAGTCAATGAAATGTCGGATATGTCTCAAAAGAAAGAAAAATTAGAATCTGAGGGAGATGATTTAAAAAAAAAGAAAAGTTTTTTTAAAAGTAAAAAAACTATGAGAAAAAATAAAACAGATGCTATACTTCCAAAATCACGAATACACCAAGAAAAAGATAAAGATAATGTTATAGATTTAAATTCTCCAAAATTTAAAAGCCTTGATAAATTTAAATCAGATAAATTATTTGTAAAATACTTAAAAGCTGGTTATATAATAAGAAGTATTTTGAAAGATTGCTTTTCTTTTTTCTCAAATAATTTCCATTGGGTCTGTTATGGTGTAATGATATTAAATCATATTATGTCAGCATCAGTTTTGACACTTTTTTACCCAATTTCAATATTTTGCTATGCAATTATGGAATATCCAAGGCCCAAAAGAGGATATTGGAGTTTCTGTTTTATCTATACAGTTATTTTATCCACAATTAAGTTTATTATTCAGCAAAAGTTTTTAACAACCAATGAAAATTATAGTGCTTTTATAAACAATTTAGATAAATTAAAATTTGGTTTAAAAATTTGTAAAAGTACTTTTAGTAAAGATTTCTTTATTTATATAGTATTTGATTCCATAGTTCTAATTATTTTATTAATAAATGATTATTTACTTGTATCCAAAGGTCTATTTAAAAAAAGAGAACAACAAATTGAATCAATTTATCAGGCTATGGAGAGAATTGCAATCACCAAAGATTTAGTAATAACTCCAGATAATATTAAAGAATTTAATGATAGTTATCTCCTGGGAGAAAAAAAAAAGTTGGAGAATCATGGAAGAAAAAATAGTAGCGGAGAAGAATCTGATAAAAATGATATAATTGATGTTGTTCACAGATTTTCTAAAGTTCAATTAAATAATAGTGATTTTTCCGAAAAAGAAAGTGATCAAAAAGAAAATGAGAAAAAAGTAGAAATTGAAAAAAAAGAACATAAAAAAGATAGAAAAAAAAATAGAGGAAGAAGAAGAACTAAAAGAGATGAAGAAAAAAATAAAAAAGATAGAAATTCAAAAAAAGAAGAAGAAGATGAAAATACAAAAAAAAAAGAAAAGGAAAAATATGATGAATCAAAAAGAACATATTTCCAAACTTTATTCCCTAAAGTTAGAAATGAAAAGCCTGGGAATGAATATTATGTCTCTTATACTTTAACAATGGTATTTTTAATAATATATCTATTATTATTTTATACCACTATGGTTCAAGATAAAACATATGGGGCTGTAACAGTCCAAACTAAGCAATTCAGTGGTACCATGGTAATTTTCCTTTTAATTCATGTGGGCTTCTTAGTATATGATAGAATTTTATTTATTAGTCAAAATAGAAATAATTTAGAATATGAATATAGATTATATGATAAGAGAACTAAAGCTTGTTTATCTGATCTTGAATTTAATCAAATAAAAAGTGATATAACAAAAGAAAATCCTAATAAAAAAAATGATCGTTTTGTAATACCCCCTGAATATATTGATAAATTAAAGAAGAAATATAATATAATATGCATTCAAAATGAAGAATTCAATATGCCTTTATTCCAAAAATATTTATTGCAAATAATTTTAGTTGGGTTTGCCCATATTTTTGTTTTCTTTTTTTTGCCAATGATTGGAAATTATAGTTTGAATGGTAAATACTATTGTGATAAAAAAGATATAAATGCGGAATGTAATGATTTTCTTGATAATAAATTAATTTTAATATTTTATTTTTTCTATATAATTTATTTCATTGGTTCTGGATTACAGATAAAATATGGTTTTTATGATATGAAAAGGAAATCAGTATTAAAATCAAAAAATAATTCTATAGGTGGTGGCATATATAATGGATATAAAAATGTACCTTTTTTATATGAAATTAAATTAGGTATAGACTGGACTTTTACTAGTACATGTCTTGATTTATTCCAATGGAATAAATTTGAAAGTGTTTATGATATACTTTATACTACAAATTGTGCTATGAACGGAGTTAATTCAAAATTAGTAGGCCAACAAATAGGAAAAGTTTTAAAAGTTGGTATGGGTGGTGTTCTCTCATTTGGACTAATTTTTGTCTTAGTTGGTCCCTTAATGTTGTTTAGTTCATTGAATCCTACTAATAAATTAAATAATTTGACAAGTGCAGATCTAAAATTAGAACTAAGTTTTACTTATAGCACTAAATTGCAAAAAAATTATACAATTTTCCAAAATTCAAAGCCAGAATCTATTGAATCAATTTCAAATGAAGATATATATCGCTTTAATTATTCGAATTCTTCTGACACAAAAAATTTCCCAAGAGAGCAAATTCAGACAGTTAAATTTTTTGAAGAAAATGATAGAAATTGGGATTTAGCTAGGCCACATATTAATAATTTGATAGAATTAATTCATTATAGAGATGTTAATGAAATTAATAAAATTGATTTAGTTATTGATTATAGTTTTTATAGATTATTGCCTGCGGAGGCCCAAAGAGCAAATAAAAGATATGAAAAAAATATATTTTCAAAGGAGAAATATGATGAAGAACAAAGTATAAGCTTGAGTAATTTAGACCATGCTTTATCAAATTGTTATGATGTGAATATATCATATGACAATATTTACTCCCCACCAATAAGGCTCAAAGCAAGCAGTCATCCTAAAAGAGTACTTGATAAAAAAAATTTTTTTGATTTGTCAGTCCAAATAGGTTTTGTAGGATGTAAAAATAAAACTGATTCATTTGGAGATGATCGCAAGAGTTATCTTGAATCATATTTTACATTCAGATATATGAATAAAACCGAGAATAAAGCCACGAATGAAACTATAATTAAAACAGAAGGAATTCGATTTCATGTTTTCAGTGATAAAGTATCTTCTACTACTTTGAATTATTCAGTTTTAACATTTTATGTAACTTTTGTATTATTAGTTGGAAATTATGTTAGAAATTTCTTTTCAGGTCAGCCAGAAAAAATTTCTTTAACTGAAATGCCTAATAATGAAGAATTGCTTAATTTATGTGAGGGAATTAAAGTATCCAGATATAGTTATAATTTTGAAGAAGAAGAAAAACTATATTATATTTTGATTGAAATTATGAGAAGTCCTGAATATTTAAGGATGCTGACTAGTTCCAGTATTGATCAATTCACTCAAAGACTAAAAATGACTAAAGCTTTTAAAAGTGCTGATGATGCTGAGTAATTAAAATAGCCAAATATTCTTATATTTTTATTTATATGGGATAATTTATTATTATAAAAGTTTAAGTAAACTATTGCTTTGGAATAAAATTTATTTTATGAAGATTAATATTTGATGATTAATAAGCTATATAATTTAAAGAAATAATATATTAATATAT
>OCTW011282280.1_pt1 | contig 10033 bp, 10 predicted proteins | sample 1539671 | NCBI WGS metagenome assembly OCTW01 (sample SAMN02144230, study PRJEB22623) | gut metagenome | biome: sheep rumen | host: Ovis aries | place: New Zealand
ACTTCTTCTCTCTTGTAGCCCATTCCTTTTTAGTTTTTGTGGTCGTCGCAATACACCGTGGTGCCCAACTGTCCTGCATAACAGTCGCTGATGGGCAGACCGATGTAGGTGCCTGTCAAATCTACAACGTCAATAAGCATGCCGGCGACAATACCGCTGACCACGGCACCGCATTCCTTGCCTTCTTTACCGTCGGGGGCGGCGTTGACGTCACCAGGGAGGTCGCCTCCAACCAACGCGCCTAACTGCACGCGGTTGTCGCTCTTCAACACAAAGTCCTGACCTTTGAAGGTGCGGATGCTGGTGTTGCTCTCCTTACGGCAGCGTCCCTCCCATACGACGGTTCTTTCTCCGTCGGAGAAATTGTCGGCGTCGGTCATCTGGTAGATGACGCAACGGTGAGGGAAACGGATGAAGGTGTCGCCTAACTTGCTCATAGTGTCACAGATTAACAAGACGGATGCCGACATTGCCGCCGATAGGGTCTTCATTCCACTTATCGAACAGCGAACGGTACTTGCGGTTCCACTCGTCTATATTGGCTTTCGATACCGTCCAGCCACCCTCGGAGTGCGACCAACCACCGTCTGCCACCTTCTCTGTGGCACCACCGACAGGCAGGTTGGATAACCAGTAGTACATGGTACCTTCGGCAAGGTCGGCGTCGCGCTCTTCCATTGTGTAATAGTAAGTGTCGGGCGACAGGCGGCGTTTGGCGCACACATACTGGAGGGCTTCCTCCGTCACAAGAGGAGAAATGCCCTTCAGAAATGCGCTGATAGTGAACGATTCGGTCATGAGGATTTCACGTTAGAGGGTTTACACAGTGACGGTGCTGATGAACATCTGACGTACCACGCTGGGAACGCACAGCTGTGCCATTTCGCCGTTCACATTCATGCTGTGAGTGCGGGGGATGCCCTCACGCTCAATCAACAGGCGGTTGCCCATGAAGTAGGCCACATCTTCGCTGTCATAACCCATAGAGAGGGGCTGAACGCCCTGAATGCCACCGAGCTTGCCTGTCGGGATGAAGGCGATGTTCTCTTTCTTGAAGTTCTCAATCTGAGTGACAACAAGGTCGGGAGCGTTGGTGGTGGTGGTGTCGGGAGCGGAAACGTAGGCGTAGGTGTCGCGGGTCACAATCTCGTCCACCTTGATGAGCTTGCGGATAATCTCTTTCTTCTGCTCGTCGGGGGTGTTCTCGCCGACGGACTGGGCGGCGGCTGCGCTTGCGGCGGTCGGAACAATGTTGTAGCCAATCTTTTGCAGCACGGCGCTGTGGGTCAGAAGGTCGTCCCAAAGGTCGATGCTCAACTCCAAACGGAGAGGACCATAATAGTGGCCGGTGCGACGGATGTACTTCACGCGGTCTTGCATGTACTTGATGGGGTCGGAAGCGGAGCCCTGGTTGCTTGTGGTGTGCGAGACGTTCGTCCACCAGCGGGCGGTGCTTGTCAAAGTGTCGGTGTTGGCCGAGGGGATGCCGAAACCAATGGTCACACCCTTAATGCCACGGGGGTTGTTGGTGGCCGTGATGGCAAACTGACCCGTTGACACAATCTGATGGCGTTGGTGGTTCAGGGCGTTCCAAAACGATTGGATGAGGCCGTCGGTGCCCTCGTCGAGCAACTTGAACATCACCTCACGCATATCATCGTTCAAGGCGGCTTGTCCGAAACGCTGTGCAAGCTGCATCTGCTCACGGACAATAACACGGTTCACACTATAGAAGAGCTTCTGGGTGGGGATATTACCCGTCACACCCTCTGCGCTTGCGAGAGGCATCTCAAAGCCTTCGCTCTCAGGGTCAACGTAGGTGGGGAGCACCGTAGCGGCGGTCTTGCTCACAAGCTGGGCAAACGTATAACCGACGGTAATGGGATCGAAGTCAAAGCCGTCAACATTGATGGCGTTGTACTTCTCCTCATACTTGTCAACGAACTGCTGCCAAGTAGCACCACCAAGACCGAGCGACATCATGTCGCGTAATGTTACAGGATTTGTTTTCATCTTTCTGAATCTTTTAATGGTTGGTTACATGGCTTAGTCAATCACACGGATGGAGAGGCCGTTCTTTTGCGTCATGCCTTTCACGGCGGCGGAGATGGTGGCGGCGTCTGCTACGGTGGCACCGAGCATATAACCGTAAATCTCACCCTTCACCACGATGTTGCAAGTGCCATAGTTGTAGGTGGCACTGCCGCCTGTGCCTGTCTGATACACGGGCACGTCTTCCTGAGTGAAACCGATAATGTTGAGGGAGTCGATGCCGGCGGGACTTTGACCCGTAACGGCTGTCTTGATCTGTGCCCATGTCAGAATCTTTACGTCTCTGGCATCTGCACCACTCGCAGTGTCTTTCACAACGGCCATTCCTGCCTGCGCAAGACCGGCGGATGCGAAATCGCTCATGTTGGTGACGTGATAGCCACCGGGCAGCTGCTCGTCAATTCTGCGCCACACTTTCTTGGCATGGCCGAAATTCACGACCTTAGAATCGAAGCTGTTGCCGATTTGAAAATCTTGTAGTGCCATTTCTGTTTTTGTGTTGGTGAAACAATCTTTTTACGTACACTGGCCGCGTTACGCTTTATCTGCCCAACCCTCACGGGCGGCTTTCTGCTTGAAACGCCTGTCGAGCCATGTCTCTGTCTTACCGCCGTTGCCGTTGCCGACACGCGGAGGGGCATCGTGCCCGCGGCATTTCAAATACTCTGCGTCATACTTGGCCAAAAAGTCTTTGGCGAGGTCATCGACCGTTTTCTCCGTGTCGATGTCGGCACCCCGCAGGGTCTGTTCAAGAACATAATCGTCGGTGGCGTTCTGAGCACGCATCGCAATGCGGATCTGCTCTAAAACCTCGGCTTTCACACGACGGGTGTCATTGTCGTCAAGACGTTTCTTCAAGTCCTCGTACTGCTGTTTCAACAGCGCGTAGTCGTCACTCTCTGTGGTCTCTGATGTCTGACGGATGCCGCCTATCAGCGTCTTCAACTGTGTCAGCTGCTCCTCCGACATGTCCTTGAAGGTGTCCTCAGTCAGCAAGTTTTTCTTTGCCTCCTTGAACTTGACCGAGAAATCGTGATTGTACTGTCCTTGCATGCCAGTGATGAAACCTGCCACTTTCGCAAAATAGGCATCGTCAGGCTCTTGACCTTCGGCTACCGGGAACAACTCACACGCTTTTCGGATGGTTTGTACTGAAAAATCGGTGTTTCCGACCTTTTCCTGTACCGTAGAAACGATTTTTTCGATTTCCATAATGATATATTTGAAGTCTTTGTGTTAGTCCTATAGGGTGATGTCTTCGCGACACCGAAAAATGATTAAAAACAATCTTTTTACCTAAATTTGGCGTTTCTTAAAAGCCTCTTTATTTCTTATGTCTGCAAAAATAACAAATAAAATCAATAAACCAAAAAAAATGATTAAAAATTTAGTATTTTTTGATTAAATTTTCTATCTTTGCAACAAATTCAACGGGAGCAGCGCGAAAAAATTATCGAGATGGAAAGAAAAGTGGCTAATTCGGACGTAATTACACTGACCGAGAAACAACGCGAAAAACTCGCACCTCTGTACAAAGAACTTGCCAAAGAACTGAAAATCATCGACGAGGAGGAGGTGCAGAAAATCAGGGACCTGTGGCGGCAGAAGAAAATCAGCCGCCAGAGCGTTTGTTTCGCGCAGAAAGGCGGTCAGACGGATATGCTCGCCACGCCGGCAGATATTGCCATCGTAGGAGGCTCGAGGGGTGGCGGTAAGTCTTATATCTTGCTCATGAATGCTTTATACGACATAACAAACCCGAACTTTCGCGCTATCATCTTCCGAAAAGACCTTGACGACCTGTCAGACATTATCGACACATCGCAGGAGCTTTACTCTGATTTCGGAGTTTACAATCGCGCCAAGAATGATATGACCTGGAACTTCAAACAAGGCGGCTGGCTCACGTTCTCGTATCACGCAATGGATTACGGCGCGTTCCATGATAGATACCAAGGCAAGCAATACCCATACATCGGTATCGACGAGGTAACGCAAATGTCGTACAAGAAATTCAAGATTCTCACCATGTCAAACCGTAATGCGTATAACATTCGCTCACGGATAGTTGGGTCTTGCAACCCCGACCCGGATTCTTGGGTGGCACAGTTTATATCATGGTGGATAGACCAGGAGAGCGGCCTGCCGATACAAGAGCGGGCTGGCAAGGTGAGATACTGCACAATGCCGGGCGAAGACGTGACTGAGATTATCTGGGGCGACACGCGCGAGGAGTGCTTCGAGAAGTGCAAAGACCAAATCATGGAATATTGGACGGACGACATGGCGGAGTTCGGCACGCCCGAAGAGCTGTTCATCAAGTCTGTTGCTTTCATTCCCGCCAAGCTCACAGACAATAAGGCTCTGATGACCTCCGACCCGGCATACCTCGCCAACCTGTACAATCAGGATGAAGAGACGAAGGCGCGATTCCTCGAAGGCAACTGGAAATTCAAGGCCGCCGGCACAGACCTTGTGAAGATGCAGCACATGGAGAAGTTCTATGACAATGCGAGACAGGTCGGCGACGGTGTGCGTCGTGTCAGTTGCGATGCGGCCTTTGACGGTGGCGACCAGTGCGTATTTTGGCTGTGGGTGGGCAATCATATCGCCGATATTGCCACTTGCCAGAAGGATGCGAAGGAAACGGTGCTCTACGCGAAAGCATTATTGGAGCGGTGGCGCGTCAGGGAGGAAAACTTCGCATACGACTATCCCGGCGTAGGTGGTGTATTCGCAGGATTCTTCCCGAAAGCTGTCAAGTTCGACCCAAGAGAAGGCATGCCCAAGAAATACAAAGGCATGTTCTATAACCTCAAAGCACAGGCGTTTCAATTTTTCGCCGACCACATCAAAGACGGCACATACAGTATTGAACCAGAGCTGCTCACACGGAGATTCAGCGGACGGAACTACAAAAACAAGATGTTGCGCGAGATTCTCAACGAGGAGCGGCGCGTCATCCGATTCCGCGAAGACGATCCGACAAGGGTTATCGACAAGGCAAGAGAAATGAAACGTATCATACATCGCTCGCCCGACTTTATCGAAGGAGCGGTTATTCGAGAGGTGTTTAACATCAAACAGACGCACCACCAACCGAGAAATATCGGACTACTCACGGGCGCACCTGCAAGCAAAACGATGCGTTCTGCGGCATGGCTTCGATAACACAAAGCATATCAACACACAAAACAAAATAGATAGAATAGTAAGATGCAAGTAAGAGACATTCTCACGAAAAAGCCGTTCTACAGACTGCAAAACAGCGGACTGTTCACCAAAAGTCAGCAGCCCGTTGACAGTATGAGCTTCCAAGAGAAGAAACAGGTAGGAATGGCGATGACGCAGACGGACTTCCTCGAGGAATACTACCCGTCGGCGCACAAAATCAACTCTGAGCTGTTCTTCCCTGAACACTACAACTACGGGGAGGTGATTATGGAGAACGGCGAAAAGATGGAAACGATGTACCGTGAAGAGACGTTCAGGGTGGCGGTGCCACTGCAAAACGTCATCGCGGCACAGCACCTCGTCCACCTCTATGGTAATGACACGCACCACGAACTGGCAGACAGGCAGGTGGACGCAGCTCTCAATAGCGATTTCTTTGACTTTCAATACGGATGGCTCACACATAACATCGACGTCACGCTGTATCAGGCGGGCAGGGCGATGGAGATAACGGGCGACAAGGCTATCGTGTTCTATACCTACGAAGGGAGGCTTCACACAAAGGTGCTGTCCTTCCTCGATGGCGACACGCTATATCCACACTACGACAGTGTGACGGGGAAGATGAGCGTCTTCGCAAGGAAATTCTCCGCATACGACGAAAAGAACGACGAGGTGACGACTTTCGTTGAGGTGTGGGATGATGCCAACCTGTCACGGTATAAACGCGACAGACAAGGCGCAAATGCGGTCATAAGCAATATCAAGGACTTCTTCGGGCTTGAAGGTTACGAACTGATTGACCGTGTGCCGCACGGCTTCCCGAAATGCCCTGTGGTCTATAAACGCCACCCGCAGAACGGACCAGGATGGAACAACGTGCAATACATCATCGACGACATAGAGGTGGCATTGTCCTACTGGGCGAAAGCATGCGCCTCAACGGCCAATGATGCCTATATCCTGCAAGGTGACAACGTGGAGATTAAGGGCGACCCCTACGGACGTGTCAGGGCGTTCACGGCAGGCACGGACGATAAGATTTCACTGCTCGAGAAGAAAACAAACGGCGAGTACTTCCAGGCGTATGTCGAAAGGCTATACAAAGAACTGTTCCGTGGAGCGTTCACCGTGGAGCCTCCACAACTGAAATCGGGTGACACGCCTGCTGCGGCTATCAAACTGATTTATTCGCCTAACCTTGACCTTGCCATACTGCAAGCAAAGGATGAGCAGGACTTCATCAACGATGTGCGCGAGCTCTTCTGCATCGGCTACGGCATGGAACGGGGCGAGGCGAGACGATTTATAAACCTGAATGAGCATATTCTGTCATACATCATCCCGTTTGTGCATGAGAACACGCAGGAATTGGTGCAAAACCTCGTCGCGCTGAAATCAGCTGGGCTGATGTCAACGGAGACGGGCGCTGAACATAACCCCTACACGACCAATGGCGAGGCTGACAAGATTTTCCGTGAGCAGAAACAGCAGCAGGCGGCCGACAGGCTCTATCAACTAAAAACAGGCTCTATCAACTAAAAAGCGGTATCACGACAAACAACATAACGAATAACGATAACGCATGATGACAGGTGAAGAGCTGAACAACGCACTGAAAAACATGGCCGTAAAAAACGGCCTGTGCGAGAAATGGACGAACGAATGGAGGGACAGTTTCCGTGTCGAGGAATGGCTCGACATGTATGTGCGGGGGCAGGATTTCTGCATCAAGCACGACTACCCGCCTGTGGCGTTCATCAAAGAAAACTTCAAGCGCGAAGACCTGCACAACCACCGTATATACATCGACGAGGAGGTGCTCCTGAACAATGCGCCCAACGGCTTCTATATCTTCCTCGGACATTGCACGGGGAGTATCACTTTTGATGACTTTGCGGCCGCCACGCTGTATGTGCGCCACACGTCCGACATAACGGTCACGGCAAAAGGGGCCGCACGCGTCTTTGTCAGCATCCACGAAAAAGCGGAATGCAAGACAAAAGTATATCAGTCGGCGGTAGTGAAACGATACGACCACACCGAGGAGGCATAAGAAACAAAAAGAAAGCCGGGAAACAACCCCCGGCTTTTATTATACCCACACCACGTAACAACAGCAGTGCTTATGGAACAACGGCAGACTGTCGGTGTCTTCTACGGGGTGATACCCCACATGACTGTCGCACTCATCACACGGATAACTGCTGCCACGGAAAACGAAATAACCTTTGGCTCTATTCTTGTTCTCTTCGTAGTCGTACCAGTTCCAACCCTCGCCAACGGCAAAACGGGTGATGTCGGTCAGTGCCGTAAGCGATGAGATGGGAACGCCCTGACCGTAATGACGTTCGTCAATATCCAGTCCTGAGGGCAACGCTATCTCACCGCGTCGCACCTTCTCGCGCAACTCTACAAGCAACGGGTTCTTCCACGGGTCACGCATACTTTCAATGACTGATGCCACGATATTTGCCGCTGTAAGGCCAAGAAGGAATCCGGCAATGGAAATCGTAGTAACCTCGTCGGCAAACGTCCTGACGCGGCTTGTAATGCGCCATGCAAGGTCGTCGCCCTTCCATGTGCGCGTGATAAACGCGATAATGCCGTCGCGTCTGTCATCGTGCGTATCAACAGCAAGAATCTCGCAGTCGTCAAGAAGAATTGCGATAAGCTCTTCAACAAGCGCGTCAATATCGTCTTGCGATGCCCCTGCGGCTATCATTCCGACAAGCCGCCTGGCATAGACCGTAAGAAGACGCTCTACGTCATCAACCATCGACACCTCGTTTTCCAGTCGTCGGCGCAGGTAGTCTTTTGCCATTTCTACCTGCTCGGAAGTATATTCAGTATCGCTCATTGTCTTTGTCATGGCTTTGTTTCTGTTCTTCTGATTCCGCCGCTGCCACCTCACGCTGCATGTCTTCCAAAAGCGCGGCGTATTTGATGGCCGTCTCTTCGTCGCCTTTCTTGCCGGTCTTGTCATCAGTCGCGACAGACTGCTCGTAGCTGTTCTGCTCGTCCACAAGACGGGCGAAACCCTCCATGAACGGCATACCGTGCCAGTGGGTCAAAGATACGAGGTCGTGCGGATAGGTCGAAGCAACATAGATAACCGTTATCAACGAATGGAGATATTCCCGCGCATCGGCGTTTTTTGCCAATGACAACATTATGCCGTATGGCAATGTATCTTCACGCCAGCGCACGCTCCAGTCCTTCTGGACGGTACGCAGGACAACATACAACCCCGAGGAGTTGCTTTCAGCGCCGACCTCAAAATTTCCGATGGCCAGCCATTCTTTTCTTTTCTTGCTCATAAATTATTTATATAGTCACGGTTTATAAATTCTCGTCGTAGCCATCAACATTAAACTCGCTGTCGCCGTCATTATCATCGTCCTCGTCGAACTCATATTCATCCGGCGCGTCAACAATCTCGCCCGCCGCGTTTCCGTCATTATCGCCCGGCAGAGCGTCTGCACCAGTGAAATCACCATCAGCGGCCTTCTGGCGAGCCTCCTCTATGCTCATGGTGTCATCGACACGGATAGTACCGTCGATACGCGGCACGTCGGTTGTCTTGTATTTCCTGAACGGCAGCTCGTTATAACGCATGGCATTGTTGAACTTCATCCGCATATACTTCAACTCCTGCTCGTTGCAAGCGCGGATATGCAACTCGCGGGTATCTAAGAAGAATCCTTCTTGACGCAATACATCAAGCGTGATGCCGATGTCGTACAGCGGGCGGCCATCCGCATAAGTGATAGCTTTTGTCAGTTTGCCTTGGTTGGCGAGGCGTTCTATCACAGACCGCCCTACGCCGCACGCCTTGGCCGCCGCCGCCATGCCCTGTGCATAGTCGCGACCCTCGGCGCGGAATATCTTGGCGGCAATCATCTTCTCGCGTATCTTCTGCGCCGTGTCCTTACCACGCATTTCGAGGTCTTTAAGTGCTATCTTGCCATAGACGCCGAACTCGACACCATAACCGCCATTGCGCTTGCGCCAGCCAGCCGCAGCAAGCGTCTTGCTGAACATCGTCTTCCCGTCAACATCGCTGACTTTGTTGGAAGTACACCAGCGGGTGTAACGCTCATATAGCGAACGGAGACTTATCCATCTGGGCGATATGTCCGTCACGTTCGGATCAGCCACCCTGCGCCAACCCATATCCATCATGAATTTCAACGATGAGCTGTACTCGCCCTTGTACTCGTCAATGGCACGCTCTAAATCATGCGTCATCGGCAGGCTGTAGCCGTTGTCGATAAACATGCGCCGCCCTTCTATTATCCAGTTGAAGATGGCCGCGTACTCGCTCTGCATTTCCTTCGCAAGGCTTCTATTCTGCCGCTCTGTCGGTATCTCGACATCAAACGACAACACGCACAATCTGCGCGCCATACCGTGCGACATGTCTTTCAAGTACGGCAGTTCGTTAGCGTTAGCCATCAGCAACGGGATATTGCGGGCCGTGAAATTGGCTCCATAGATACGGCGCGCCTCGATTGGCTCACCGCTGATGATGGCTTTCAGGCTGTCCGAGTCCTTGCCAAACTCGCGCAGTTGTATCTCCGAGCAATAGTTCAGACGCTTGCCGTTCATCGTGGCGATATTCATCTTCCGGTCATTACCGCCGATTAACGCACCCAAACCGAAGTTGCTCACGTTCTGACGGCCAAGGACGCCCATCACAGTCTCAAAAACAACACTCTTGCCGTTGCTGCCGCTGCCTTTAAGAATCAACATCGTCTCCATCTTCGCTATGCTCCTGTCTATGAAGACGGCACCGAGGAACATC
>OCTW011557722.1_pt1 | contig 10032 bp, 6 predicted proteins | sample 1539671 | NCBI WGS metagenome assembly OCTW01 (sample SAMN02144230, study PRJEB22623) | gut metagenome | biome: sheep rumen | host: Ovis aries | place: New Zealand
CAGCCGTCAGCCGGTACCCTACGTGTTGCCACCGGGTATTGAGCGCGAGACGTGGTACACGACGGGAAGCAGCTACACGCAACTCAACGAACAGTCAATAGCATTGGATGTGGATCAGTTGTCGAGTGGTGACGCAAGGGCCATCTATCGTTCCACGAGTTACGATTTACGTTTCTACGGGCACATGAAAATGTTTGTCCACGCCGAGGAGAAAAATCTCGCTGAGGGTTTGCGGGACAATGACTTGACGCTCTTTGTTCGTCTGGGCAGCGATTATACAAACAACTACTACGAATACGAAATGCCACTGGCACTGACACCTTGGGGTACGACAGTGGACGATGCCTATGCCATTTGGCCCGAGGCGAACAATGTGGACATTGACCTTCAGCTGTTCACAGAAATCAAGACGCGCAGAAATGCCAAGATCAGGTCGGGTGAGAGCGGATACGGACCTTCGATGCTCTACACGGAAAGGGTAGAGGGAAGGAAATACACAGTCCTGGGCAACCCTAATCTGGGCAAGGTGAAAGTGATTATGATAGGTGTGCGAAACCCGAGGAAAGAGACTCTTGACGACGGCAACAATATGATGCCTAAGTCGGCGACGGTGTGGGTGAACGAGTTGCGGTTGAGCGACTATAGCAACAAAGGAGGTTGGGCGGCAATGGCGCTGGCGCGGACCAACCTGGCCGATGTGGGCAATCTGTCAGTCTACGGCTCGTATACGACGGCCAACTTTGGCAACTTGGAGGATCCGCTGCTGAAAGAAGAGCTTGTCAATACATTCACCTTCCAGAGCACCTTGGACATGGAACTCGGAAAGTTCCTGCCCGAGGATTGGGGGCTGCACATACCGTTGTATCTTGATTACAACAAGGAGATCGGGAGTCCCGAGTACAACCCCTACAACCCGGATGTGTTGTTATACGATGATTTGAAGACTTTCCACGGCGAGGATCGTGACAGCGTGGCACAGATGACGCAGCGTCACAAATCGGCCACGAACCTGACATTGTCGAATGTAAGGAAGAACAGGGTGGGGAAGGATGCGCTGAAGCAGCATATCTATGATATCGAGAATTTTACATTCTCGTATGCCTACAGCAATGAGCGGAGTTCGGATGACGACATTGAGAGCTACAGCAAAGACCAGCACCGTGGCGGGCTGACCTATAACTACGCCATGCAACCGAAGAACATTAAGCCCTTTGAGAAAGTCAAGATGTTCAAGCATAAGAACTGGAAGATTATCAATGACATTAACTTTTACTACTTGCCTAAGAACTTGAGTTTCTCTACAGAATTGTACCGTGATTTCGAGGAAACTCTCTTGAGAAACAAGAGCGCAGCACTTGTGATTATCAAGCCGACATATTATAAGCAATTTACATGGCAGAGGAACTACGGGGTGCAGTATGACTTGTCGAGAAGTTTCCACATACAGTATTCGGCCAATGCCAATGCAAGGGTTGATGAGCCGATTGGGAGGATAGAGACGCGCAGTGCGAGTGACTCGATATGGAGTTCGATAGCTCGGGGCGGCACGATGCAGAACTTCCAGCAGTCGTTGTCGGCGACGTATGAACTGCCGGTGAACAAGCTGCCCTGGATGGATTTCCTGCGTGTGCCGCTGTCGTATAGAACCACTTTTACCCATCAGGGTACTACGCAGGCGCTGGCCTCGATGGGTTCAATACTGCAGAGTTCAACCGTCGTGCAGGCTTCGGGCCAGGCGAATATGCAGACTCTGTACAACCGCATACCGCTGTTGAAGAAAGCCTGGGCCAACGACGCGGGCGGCAACGGGAAAATGCAGCCGCAGCGGAATATGCGTCCCCAGCAGCCGAAGAAACCGATGTCGGCACAGGATTCCGCATCTGTGGCCGATAGTTTGCAAAAGGAAAAGTTCAGGCAGACCATGAAAGAAATCGGTTTCTTTGCACTGCGAATGGTGTCGAGCGTGAAGAGTATCAATGTGCAGTACAATGTGACCACAGGTTCCAGGCTGCCTGGATATATGGGAGAACCAATGTTTGTCGGCTTGGATCCTCGCAACGGATGGACCCCCGGGCCCGGTTATGTGCTGGGCTACGAGCAGGATGTAGTGGATAACCTGTTGAGGCAGGACTTGTTGAGCAAGGACACGCTCTTCAATACGCCGCACGAGATGACGAAGAACAGAACGCTGTCGCTACAGGCGCAGATGGAGCCCATCAGGGACTTCCGGATAGACATAACAGCTACTCAGAACTATACCTCGCGGGAGGAATACTATTACAAGTACCTCTCGCAATACGGATCGGTGCAAGGACCACTGTCTTATGTGATGGGAGGCAATTATACAACCACAGTATGGGCTTTCCCGACGGCATTTATGGACAGAGACGCGTTGTTTGCTCAATTCCTTGCCAATCGAACGGTGGTGGCTGGCCGGCTGGCGGCAGCGAACCAGGATACCTATAGTGACCTGCAGGTGTTAGATACGATGATTGGCGAGTACTATCCAGCGGGTTACAGTGCCAATTCGCAGACGGTGCTGCTTACCTCTTTCCTGGCGACCTATCTCGGTAAAGACCCTGCCATACACCGTTTCTCACCCTTTATGAATTTCCCGCTTCCCAACTGGAGTATCAACTACAACGGATTGAATAAAGTACAGTTCCTGAAGAAATGGTTTACCAACATCACTTTGTCGCATAAGTACTCGGCAACATACAGCATTGGTAATTTCTATACAGATGCTGCGCTCTCAGCCACAGAGGGGTACGACTATGGTGCAGAAACGGTGCTCAACAGTACGGGCGACTATATCCCGCCGGTGAGCATGGAAGGGGTGCAGTTGAACGAACAGTTCAACCCGTTGGTGAGAGTGTCGGTCAATATGGTGAATAGCTTCCAGTTCAATTTTTCGATGCAGAAGACCAGAATGCTGCAGTTGTCGTTTTCGAACAACCAGTTGACCGAGACTACGCGTGACGGGTTCACCTTCGGTGCAGGATACCGCTTCAAGGATGTAGCATTCCAGGTGCAGTTTGCAGGCAAGCCCTACGACATCAAGAGCGACATTGTGCTGCAGCTCAACCTGACCTACAACAGCAACATGACCAATATACGTAAAATCAACCAGAACCTGAGCCAAATATCATCGGGCAGTGAGGTGTGGATGGCAGAACTGAGCGGAGAATATGCCATCTCAAACAATCTCACGCTGCGGGCATTTTTCCAGACGAATATCAATACCCCTTATATATCGAACGCCTATCCCAATTCCACCACGAAGGGCGGATTGACAGTGCGCCTATCATTCTAAAAACAAGACTGATGAAACAAAACAACAATAACTTTAACGATTTTGACGAAGAAGACCGCCAACTTGTGCTCGACTTTGAGAACACAGTGATGCAGGGAGGCATGCAGTTCTTTGATGTTGACGAGTTGGAGGTAATCATCGATTACTACTTCGAAGTCAACGATATGAAACCACTGGAGAAGGCTGTCGAATATGCTGAGCAGCTATATCCGGACAGTTCCACTATCCGCTTGCGTAGAGCTCATCTGCTGATTGCTCAGCAACAATACGATGCGGCGCTGGATATAATCCAGCAGTTGCGTCGTCAGGAGCCAGACAACACGGATGTGGCCTACTCTCTTGGTGTTGCATACAGTGCTGTGGGGGAGAGCCGTAAAGCCATAAAGTACTTTTTAGAAGCTGCTGACGACGGATGGATGTTGGGCCGAGTGTACTCCAATATTGCCGAAGAATACTATAATCTGCGCGATTTCGACGAAGCCATTCGTTACTATCATCTGGCAATGGACACCGACAGCTATGATGCTGCCACTATCTATAACTACCTTGACACCTGTCTGCAGGCGCAAAGGGCAGAAGGTGCGATAGAATACCTGAAGTCTTTTGTCGGCGAGCATCCTTATAGCTGCGAGGCTTGGCATTGTCTTGGAACGGCCTATCTGAGCCTCGGTCTCAGCGAACAGGCCATCGATGCCTACGAGTATGCCCTGGCCATAGACAAGCGTAATATGCAGGTTAATATCGACCTCGCAGCAGCGCAGGAAAGTATTGGCGCTGTGGGGAATGCTGTCACCACCCTGTTGCGTGCCATTGACTATGCCGACAACAAGGCTGCTCTCTACCGTATGGTGGCTTTCATCTATATGCGAGCCAACAACAGCGATATGGCAATCATCTATTTCCGTAAAGCCATTGAGGAAGACGCGGAAGATGCCGAGTCCTATGCGGCACTGGCGGTGGTATATGCTGTTATAGATGATTTCAGCAATGCTATTCCCAATATCAAGAAAGCCTTGCGCCTGGCTCCAGAGAACCCCGATGTGCTCTGTTCGGCGGGTGTCATATACGACACAATGGGAAATCTTGAAGCGGCGGAAGACTACTATGAGAGAATGGTAGACTGCGAGACCTGTAGCGAGGAGCAGTGCCAGCACTATGTGCAGTTTTTGTACAATGCCAAGAACTTTGAGACGTTGATTGATTTTGCCGTCGAGTCGCTCGAAATCTACCCTCAGCATCCATTTTATTCCACCTACTTGGTGGCTGCCAGTTTCTATACCAACCGTTACAACCGCGCCAGCCGTTCGCTGCCGTATGTATCACCATCGTTGTTACACGAGATCTGCCCCGAGATATTCTCCCATCCGCGGCTTGCTCCGCTAATTCCCGACGACCATTCATTGAACGAAGACAATAACCTTACCCTATGAAACATACAATTATTGCTGTATTGTTTGCGGCTTTTTTGCTGCCAGCCCAACTCTCTGTAGCCCAGAATACCAGTGTTGCCGAGGCTGTGCGAGGCGATACGGCCTCCTCTGGCTGGGTGGCTTCTGTGCTTCACTGGTACGATGCCCACATGAACTATCTGGCAGTGTGTGGTCTGATGACGCTTGAAAGTTCGTTTATTCCATTCCCCTCCGAGGTTGTAATTCCGCCGGCGGTCTATGTGGCTCTCGATGAAAACAGTCAGAGTGGCATGAGTTGGTGGCTGGTGGTGCTGTTTGGCACGGCCGGTGCCTTGCTGGGAGCGCTGATCAACTATTTCCTATCCATGTGGCTCGGCAGACCCATCATCTACGCCTTCGCAGAGAGCAAGGTGGGGCATTTGTTGCAACTGTCGCGCGAGAAGATGGAACGAGCCGAGAGCTATTTCAACCAGCATGGAGTCGTCTCCACCCTGGTAGGGCGTTTTATACCGGTCATCCGTCAGCTCATCTCCATTCCGGCAGGGTTGGCGCGTATGAACCTCGGTGCCTTCTGTCTTTATACCACTCTCGGCGCATTTATTTGGAACCTCATCTTGGCGCTGCTGGGTTATCTGGCTCATCTGGCGGGTGATATATCCGTGGTTGAACGTTACAGCAACGAGATCAGTATTGCCATTGTAGCGTTGGTGACCGTGATAGTGCTATTTTTCGTTATCCGTTATTTTATCAAAAGGCGTAAGAGATGATACCCAACAATATACGTTCGCAATTCCCAATATTGGACCAACAGGCACACGGTCATCCGCTGGTCTATCTTGATAATGCGGCCACCACGCAGAAACCGCTCTCTGTCATCGAGACACTGGATACCTACTACCGTAGCCAGAATGCCAATATCCATCGCGGTACGCACCACTTGGCTACCACGGCTACCGAAGCCTATGAGAAGGTGCGACGCCAGGTGCAGCAGTTTATCGGTGCCCGTCATAGTCACGAGATTGTCTTTACCCGCGGCACTACCGAGAGCATCAACCTGGTGGCTTCGTCGTTTGGCAAGCGCTACATTACCGCTGGCGACGAGGTGATTGTCTCCGGCATGGAACATCATTCAAATATCGTCCCCTGGCAGCTGGCCGGCGCCACCCTTCGCCCTATCCCCTTCAGCGACAGGGGCGAACTCGACCTCTGTGCCTATGAGCGACTGTTTACTCCTAAAACCAGACTGGTGGCCGTCTGCCATGTCTCCAACACGCTTGGAACCATCAATCCGGTCCGCCAGATAATCGACATGGCTCACGCTCACGGCGTACCGGTGCTTGTCGACGGGGCGCAGGCGGTGTCGCATGTGCCGGTTGATGTGCAACAGCTTGGGTGCGACTTCTACTGTTTCTCAGGCCATAAGATGTACGGCCCTATGGGGGTTGGGGTGATGTATGGCCGCGAGGAACTGCTCTCCGAGTTGCCGCCCTATCAAGGTGGAGGAGAGATGATTGAGACCGTCACCTTTGAGCATACTACCTACAACCAGTTGCCATACAAGTTCGAGGCCGGCACCCCTTCCGTGGGCGATGTCCTCGGGCTTGGCAAGGCGATAGAATTCATGCAGCAGCTGGGGCTGAAGAATATAGCCGACCATGAGGCCGATTTGCTCCGCTACGCCACCGACTGTCTTCTCCGGCTTCCGGGCCTCCGCCTCTTCGGTACGGCACCCGACAAGGCCTCTGTGTTGTCGTTCCTTGTCGGCGACTCGCACCCCTACGATGTGGGCACCTTGCTGGACCAGCTCGGCATCGCCGTGCGTACCGGCCACCACTGCACCCAGCCTGTCATGGACCGCTATGGCATTCCCGGCACCGTGCGCGCTTCTTTTGCCGTCTACAATACACGCGCCGAGGTAGATGCCCTCTACGCCGCTTTAGAGCGGATACTGCCCATGTTGATGTGATGGTATAACTTCTTGGGAGATCATGTTAACTAACGTCCATATAGAGAATTACGCGCTTATCCGCGAGAGCGACATCCGTTTCGACGACGGCTTTGTGGTCATCACGGGCGAGACGGGTGCCGGCAAGAGCATCCTGCTTGGCGCCCTCGGGCTGCTGCTTGGCCAGCGGGCCGACACCGCTGTGCTGGCCGACAAGGAGCGCAAGTGCATCGTGGAAGCCCAGTTCGACATTGCCGGCCTCGGCCTTGAGCCGCTCTTCGCCAGTGCCGATGTCGACTATGACGAGCGTCTTATCCTGCGCCGCGAGATACTGCCGTCGGCCAAAAGCCGTGCTTTCGTCAACGACACCCCCGTCCAGCTGCCGTTCCTCAAAGCCTTGGGGTCACGCATCGTCGACATCCACTCTCAGCACCAGTCGCTCACGCTGACTGACAGCGCGTTCCGGCTCTCGCTCCTCGACACCCTTGCCGCGCCGCTTTCACCGTCGCCCAAATGCCCTTCGCCGGTTGAGGCCTATGGTGCCGCTTTCCGCGAATATGCTGCCCTCAAGCGTGAGCTTGAACGCCTCACCGCCGAAGAAGCCCTCAACCGTAAGGAGCAGGACTATCTTCAGTTCCAATACAATGAGCTTGCCGATGCGCGCCTGCAGCCCGACGAGCAGGAGGCCCTCGAGCGCGAGTCGCAGATGCTGGCCCATGCCGAGGCTATCCGCGAGGCCCTTGCCGCCGCCGCCGCGTTGCTCGACGACGAGGAGGGGCAGGCTGTCCTGGCGCGACTGCGCCAAGCCAAGAGCACCCTCGGCCATGTGGCGCCCTATCATCCTGGTGCCGAGGCCCTCCTGCAGCGCCTCGACTCAGCCCTTATCGAGCTCTCCGACGTCAACAACGAGCTCTGCTCGACGGCCGACGCCATCAGCTATGACCCTGAACGCCAGCAGCAAGTCGACGACCGCTTGGCGCTGCTCTACCGGCTCGAGAAGAAGCACAGCGTGGACGATGTGGAAGCCCTCATAGCCCTCCGCGACGACCTCGACCGCCGCCTGCAGTCCATCGCGTCGCTCGACGAGCGTATCCACGCGTTGATGGAGCAGGTCGACAAGGCTTTCGACCTCGTGCAGCGCACTGCCGCCGACCTCACGGCGGCCCGCGGCGCGGCGGCGCAGCGGATGACGAAGAACATCGTGCCTATCCTCCACGACCTCGGTATGCCCGAGGCCCGTTTCGCGGTCGAGCTCACGCCGACCGACAGCTATACCGCCACCGGCCACGACGCCGTCAGCTTCCTCTTCAACGCCAACCGCGGCGGCGACATGCGCGACCTGTCGCGCGTGGCATCGGGAGGCGAGCTGTCGCGTTTGATGCTGGCTGTCAAGAGTATGCTTACCTCTCACAGCCTGCTGCCCACCATCATCTTCGACGAGATAGACACCGGCGTCAGCGGCGACATAGCGGGTGCCGTGGCGCGCACCCTCTGCGCCATGTCGACGCACATGCAGGTCATCGCCATCACCCACCTGCCGCAGATTGCCGCCCGTGCGTCCCAGCACCTGAAGGTCTACAAGGAGAACGACTCCGACCGCACCGTTTCGCGTATACGCCAGCTCGACGCTGACGGCCGCCTCACCGAGGTGGCCACCATGCTCAGCACCGACCCGCCCACCGCCGCCGCCCTCCAGACGGCCAAGGAGCTGATGGCATGAGCATACAAGGGGTACCCCTGCGCGGCTCGGGGGGCGGAACGACGGGTTTTTGTGTGCTCTTGGTCCGGGGATGGTCCGGGGATGGTCCGAGGATGGTCCGAGGATGGTCCGACGGAAAGCGGACGAGCGGCGGTGCGGAGGCGGAGGGCCCGCGGGGGGAGCGTTGAAAGAGAAAGGCAACATCTGACCTGCGCCGGCGTTGAACATCAAACTATGGTATAAACTAAAAGCAAACTGCTGATCTGCGATGAATTACTATCTTGTTGGATATATGTACTGCGGCAAGTCGACTTTCGGGAGGCGTCTGGCCGCCGAGCGCGGGATGGACTTCCTCGACCTCGACCGCGCTTTCGAGCAGCGCTACCACTACACGGTGCCGCTCTTCTTCCGACGCTTTGGCGAACAGGCCTTCCGCACCCTTGAGAGCCAGCTGCTGCGCTCCACGGCGGCCCTCGACAATACCGTCATCGCCACCGGCGGCGGCACGCCGTGTCACAGCGGCAACATGGACTTCATCCTCGCCCACGGCACGGCTATATACCTGAGGATGAGTGTGGACCAGCTTGTGGAGCGAGCGCTGCGCAGCCGCAACCCCCGTCCGCTGATGCAGGGCCTCGGCGAGGCCGAGCTGCGGGCCACCATCGAGGGGCAACTAAAAGAGCGCGAAGCCTTCTATCTCCGCGCTCCTATCGTGTTAGACGGCCAGGATCCCCGGCTGCCTTAATACTGGAACGTGCTTCCGCCCAGGAACTCGCGCATGATCGAGTTGTAGGGGATGAACTTGTCGTCGATGGGCTCCAGCAGCTCTGAGAAATCGAGTATCTGGCGCGCTATCGAGTACTCCTCGCAGTCTTCGGGCACCTGTTTGAGCAGGGGTTCGGCATAGCGTTTGAGGACGCCCAGTTCGTAGAGCAAGGCGCTGTTGAACATCACGTTGGCGTTCTCCTGGTAGGGGAAGATGTGCTGCCGTTCGCCGCGCACCACCTCGGGCCAGCGGCGCAGGGTCTCGTAGGCGTTCCATCCGCGGAAGTTGTTGTCGCGCACGATGCGGCGCACCAGCCTGTTGTCGGTGCCGTGGATGATGTTCTGGTCGTCGATGGAGAGCTGCGTCAGGGCGCTGACGTAGACTTTGAACTTCAGCGCTTCGTCGATCTGTGCCGTCAGCTTGGGGTTGAGGGCGTGGATGCCTTCGACCACGAGGATGCTGCGGGGGCCCAGCTTGAGGCTTTTGCCGCTGTAGTAGGGTTCGCCCTGGATGAAGTCGTAGGTGGGTATCTTCACCTCGTCGCCGCGGAAGAGGGCCAGGAGGTGCTCGTTGAGCAGCGGGATGTCGAGGGCGTCGATGCTCTCGAAGTCGTATTCGCCGTTGGGCAGCTTGGGGGTGCGTTCACGCCCGAGGAAGTAGTCGTCGAGCGACAGCTGGTTGACGTCGTAGCCCAGCACCTCGAGTTGCACGCTCAGGCGGCGGCAGGAGGTTGTCTTGCCGCTGCTCGAGGGGCCCGCCAGCAGCACCATCTTGGCGCCGCTGAGGTGCACCTGTTCGGCTATTTCGGCATATTTCTTTTCGTGCAGTGCTTCGGCCAGCAGGATGAGCCGCTGGGCGCCGCCGTCGTGGACGATGCGGTTGTATTCGCTCACGGTGGGC
>OCTW011488511.1_pt1 | contig 10031 bp, 11 predicted proteins | sample 1539671 | NCBI WGS metagenome assembly OCTW01 (sample SAMN02144230, study PRJEB22623) | gut metagenome | biome: sheep rumen | host: Ovis aries | place: New Zealand
CCACTCTCCATCTCCGACCATCTTTTACGGTCGGCCCCCATCGTTTTTACCACCCATCTTAGACACATCCTAAGTACATACTTAGCATATCCTAAGTTCATCCTAAGCATATCCTAAGCATATCCTAAGCACATCCTCTACATGCATCTTCCCTTTTTCTTCCAAAAACACCTCTTTTCAACACCTTATATTTCAACTTTCTAATACGTCTACCTTCTTCCTGTCTCCTTATCTTCCCCTAAAATTATTCCAACCATAAAATAAATGTTTAAAAACCGCGTTACAACATCATAGAACAACCTAAACACTATCGTCATGGCAATACTTCAAGCAACCTCGGCAGCCACTTTCCGCGGACGTGTGGGAAACAACGTGGGGTACCTCTGGAAGGGCAAAGCATGCCTGCGTGCCTACCAACCTGTAGTCCACTACCCCAACACCGAAAGCCAACAACAGCAGCGGAACTGGTTTGTAGGCATGGTGCGCTTCGCCTCGAAAGCCACCGATGCCCTCCGTTTGGGACTCCGGCAACAAGCCGAGGAAAAGCAAATGACAGAAAGCAACTACTTCATCCTGAAGAACAAACAACATTTCAAGCTTGCCGATGGCATCCTTGAAGTGGACTACGATCGGTTGAAGATTGCCGAAGGTCATGCGTCCGACGTGTACTTCAAAGCGCCTCGCTTCGAAGAGAACGAGACGGTATGTGTTGATTTCGAGAAAAACATGATGTCTTTCCGTGCCTCTGCCGAAGACAAAATCTACCTATATATCTACGCTCCCGGCCGCAACGCGGGCCTGCTGACAGCGCCCGTGGCGCGACGCACCAAAACCGTAAAAACAAGGCTCCCAGAAAGCTGGGCCGGCGAGGAAGTGCACCTCTACGGCTTTGTGGTCGATAAGGAGGGACGCGCATCAAACTCCACATACATCGGCGTCGGACGCGTCAACCACTACGAAGATCGCGGTCGCTACATCCCGCTCAACAAGAACTGGAAAGAATTCGTTGAGATTGCGAACGAAGCCAATACCGCCACGCCCCATAACGATACCTCGCTTGACCCCGCCAACGCCCCCTCAAAACCGCACATCAACCTCTTCAACGAGCCTCCCGAGGTGCCATAACATCTTTGATTTATCAAAAAATACCTCCACCCTCTTGCACTGGTACTCAGCAATATGCGTGCCAGACATAAGACTTTGCTCATAAATTATTTGGCCAATATCAAAAAAAGTTGTACTTTTGCACGCTCATTTTAAGGGTATAAGGCCTGAAAAAATGATGACTCAGTAGCTCAGTAGGTAGAGCACAACACTTTTAATGTTGGGGTCCTGGGTTCGAGCCCCAGCTGGGTCACAGACAACCATCAGCAAGTCAGCAATGACTGACTCAGTAGCTCAGCAGGTAGAGCACAACACTTTTAATGTTGGGGTCCTGGGTTCGAGCCCCAGCTGGGTCACATAAACAACGAGAACCGGAATGAAACCTTCCGGTTTTTTTGTATGACAACACACCGTATCAGGCTGGTTCTATGGTCACTACTGCTGCTGACCGCCATGTCGAATGCCTCGGCACAACAAAACCGAGAGCAGATGGCAGCATATTTCTATGACAACAAGGACTACGACCAAGCCGCTCAACTCTACGAAAAACTCTACCAGCAAGGAAACAACAGGTACTACTACCAACGGCTACTCTCAACCTACTTGGAATTAGAGAGATACCGCGATGCGTCACACCTGGTGGAACAGCGGCAGAAGAAATTTCCCAAGGACCTTTACTTGTATGTTGACGAAGGAACAGTGGCCCTGAAGCAACAGAAAGAGAAAAAAGCTCGCAAAAGTTTCGATCAAGCTATCAGCCTCATTACCAGCAACCAGCAGCCCATTCCTGACCTCGCACAGGCTTTTCTCAATATCGGCCGCACCGACTATGCCGTGCAGACCTACCGCACCGCCAGGGCAAAAACAAAAAACAATGCCCTTTACTTCAACGAACTAATCAGCGTCTACCAACGCATGGGCGACTACGAGGCCATGACACAAGAGTATTTCGACCTCCTCGACCACCAGCCGGGAATGATGTCAAGCATCCAAATCTCGATGCAACGCAGCCTGCAAGAGGCACCCGACAAGCGCCTGTCAGACGGGGTGCGCAAAGCCCTCGTAACTCGAGTCCAAGACCATCCGGAAAACGACCGGTATCTGGAGATGATGATATGGTTCTCGCTACAAGAAAACGACTTCCGCTTTGCGCTGGAACAAGCCAAGGCAGTAGACGCACGCTTCCCTGAAAAAAACGGAGAACCAGTGATTCGCGTGGCCAGGATAGCACAAAGCAACGACGCCCTCGAGGTAGCCTCCGACGGCTATAAATATATCCAAAAAAAAGGAAAAGAAGCACCCTACTACTTCGATAGTCGTGTAGGAGAGCTCGAGGTGGAGTTCGCGCGGGTCAATCAGACACACAACATTCCCGCCAAAGAGCTTACAGCGCTGAAAAACAAATATCTGGCAGCATTTGAAGAACTGGGGAAAAACATCCGCACCATCGCCTTGATGAGGCATTATGCCAACCTGGTAGCCTACCACGGAGGCGATATACAAGAGGCTGTCAGCATGCTGGACGACGTACTGGAACTACCACGTCTCAATGCCCAGCAACGCGACGAGGTAAAACTCGAACTGGCCGACCTCCTGCTCTTCGCCGGCGAAACATGGGATGCTTCGCTGCTGTACATGCAGGTCGAAAAAAACAACAAAGACGACATTCTGGGGGCTCAAGCCAAATTCAAGAACGCCAAGCTTTCATACTACAACCACGAATTCGAGTGGGCCAAATCGCAACTGAATGTCTTACGCGCCTCAACCAGCAAACTCATTGCCAACGATGCAATGGAACTTTCGCTGCTAATCTCTGACAACATGGAAGATGACAGCACCTATGGAATGTTGGAATTGTTCGCCAACGCCGATCTGCTACTATACCGCAACATGCTCGACTCGGCATGGGCAGCATACGATGCAATCAGCCGCGCAGCATTGTCTCATCCCCTATTCGACGAAGTACTGTTACGCAAAGCCCAAATCCGCATAAAACAAGCTCGTTACGAAGATGCCGACAGCCTGCTACAGCGCCTCGTCGACTTCTACCCTGAAGACCTCACCGCCGACGATGCACTAATCATGCGCGGGGAAATCAACGAAAAACATCTCAACAACCCCGAACAAGCCCGCCAGTGCTATGAAAAAATCCTCCTCGATTACCCCGGAAGTCTATATACCGACCACGCCAGGAAACGATATAATGCACTGAAAAAATGAATGAAGTACACGCCAAAAAATTCTTAGGTCAGCACTTCCTGACCGACGAAAATATAGCACAACGCATTGTCGATAGCCTTTCGCCTGATGCCAACCACGTGCTGGAGATAGGGCCTGGCATGGGTGTGCTCACTAAGTACCTGATAACAAGAACCAACACCGACTTTCACGTAGTGGAAATCGACCGTGAAAGCGTAGCCTGGCTGCACGAAAAATACCCTGGACTTGATGTCATCGAGGGCGACTTCCTCAAATACGACACAAGTGCCTTATTCCATGACACCTACGCAATCATAGGCAACTTCCCATACAATATCTCATCACAGATACTTTTCCGTGTCTTCGAACAGCGAGACAGGGTGCACGAAGTGGTCGGAATGTTCCAAAAAGAAGTAGCCGAACGTGTAACAGCAGCCCCGGGTAGCAAGACCTACGGAATACTATCCGTATTGCTGTCGGCATTCTACAAAATGGAATACCTGTTCACTGTTCACGAAAACGTATTCAATCCCCCGCCAAAAGTGAAGTCGGCCGTCATCCGATTGATCCGCAACGAAGTTGAAAAACTCCCCTGCGACGAACAGTTGTTCGTACAAACAGTGAAAGCCGGTTTCAACCAACGACGGAAGACACTTCGCAATGCCTTGAGGTCCATAGGAGCGCCTATCGACGCTCTCCCCGCAGATCTCCTTTCCAAGCGGGCAGAACAACTCTCTGTCGACGATTTTATAATCCTCACAAAACACATAGAATCATGTCAATAGTATCTTATATCGTCATTGCCCTCGCACTGGGGCTCAACTCCATGTTGCTCTTCCGACGCTGCGGAGAGGCGACTCCGGTGCGGCTTTCGGCAGGCCTGCTAACGGTCATCGGTGTCTCTATTATCCATGTTTTTCTCTACTACATCGGATGTATTGCCGGTCGATGGCTCTGTTTCTATTCTGCCGACGACCCGCAGATGTACTCTGACCTGAACGCTTACATCTTTCTCGGAATGACGATTATCGTCCTCCTGAAGGTACTTGTGCCTTACCTGCGCCGCAATCCTCAGCTACCGATATTCTCCCTGAAAGACAGCAAATCCGTTCTGGCACTGGCTTTCGCCACAGGCATCAATGTCCTGCTGATGGGTATCGGCGTTGGATTTGCAGACAACACCATCAACCCCATCCACAAAATCCTCTGGCCTTTGCTCATTGCCAACATTTTGCTTGGATATCTTGGCCTTATGTTCGGCCGTCAGAAGGTGCAGCTTCGGCCTCGCCGCTGGGCAATTGTCAGCTGCATATTGCTTCTGGGGGTCGCCATTGCTGCCGTTGTCAATGCCGGCGGCAGATGACAAGCCTTACAGCTTGAACAAAAAATGTGGTGATATTGAATTTATTTCGTATCTTTGCAGCCAGAACAATACACCAAAACATGCAACTAAACATCAATATCAAGCAAGGAGTCGGAGACCTGCGCTTTGCCATGCCGGTTGAGGAAGCTATGACCGTCATGGGTACAGCTGATGAAGTGGAGAATATCGACAATGCTGCCGACGAATCCACTACCGTTCTTCGCTACAATGACCAAGGTATCACTCTTTTCTTCGAAGGAGAGAATCCACAGCTGGCCTGCATAGACCTCGCCAATGAAGAATGTACCCTCTTCGGGCAATCGGTTTTCGAGCTGAACGAACGCGCCATTGTTGACCTGATGGTCAAGAACAACTACCTCGAGCAAGACGTTGACGACGAGGACTGGGGCGAGCGACGCGTCAGTTTTCCCGAGGGCAACATTGACTTCTACTTTGACGAGGGCGAACTTGTCTCTATCATCCTCGGCGCATGACACCGCTGTTCAGCACCGCTTTCTTCCCCCCTATAGCCTATATTGCAACCCTGTCGCAATATGCCGAAGCCTATATTGAGGCAAAGGAAACCTTTCCGAAGCAGACCTATCGGAACCGCATGGAGATCATGACCGCGGGCGGCGTACGCTTCCTTACAGTTCCTGTCAAACGAAACAACCACAGCCGCACCGAAGAAGTGACGATTGACTACCGCGACCGCTGGAATGTCATCCACCTGCGCACACTCACCGCTGCCTACAGCGCATCACCCTACTTCCAGTATTATTGCGACGACATAGAGTCGTTGCTGATGCAACATTACACCGGACTGATTGAACTCAACCGCAAAACCCTTGAGTGGACACTGCGGAAACTTGGCATAAACTGCCTGCTGACAGACACCACCGACTACCTGCCAGCCACCGGCGCAACCACTGACTTCCGCCATACCTTCTCACCCAAGATCCCATACCCCACCAACCGCTTTCCTGGCTATTACCAAGTCTTCTCCGACCGGCATCCTTTCGTTCCCAACCTCAGCATTCTCGACCTCATCTTCAACCTCGGTCCGGAAGCCCGTGATTATATAAACAAGTTAAAACAAAGTGTTTAACAACTTGTTTCACGAGAAACAACAGCGTAAAAAACTATTTTTCAACGGGCAAAAGCGAGTAAAAGCACAGACACATCGGCAGGCGAAACACCACTGATCCGCGACGCCTGACCAATAGTCGACGGACGGTAGCGATTCAGCTTTTCCCTACATTCATAGCTCAACGCCGTCAAAGCATAATAATCGACATCCGGCGGCAAGGATATATCCTCAAATTTCTGGATGCGACCAGCCACCTCTTGTTCCTTCTCAATATAGCGCTGATACTTTATCGACGTCTCTACTTCCTGGATGACATCCTCCGGCAGTACAGCCATTGCCTCACCCACCGACTGTGCCAACTGCCCAAGTTGCACGAGCGACAACTCAGGGCGCAAGAGCAGCGTTGAAAGTCTCACGCGCTGATTCAGCACCGCCGAGCCATGTTCCTCGAGCCAGCCATTGGCCTCTGACGGCACAACGAAAGTCTCCTCCACCATCTGCGACAGCTGCGCCACCTGCCGCTGCTTCTCCTCCACGCGGCGCATCCGTGCATCATCGGCCAATCCTATGGCATGCGACAACGGCGTCAACCGCTGGTCAGCATTGTCCTGCCGCAACAAGATGCGATATTCTGCACGCGAGGTAAACATGCGGTACGGCTCGTCCACCCCTTTAGTGACCAGGTCGTCAATAAGCACCCCTATATAGGCTTGCGAACGCCCAAGGACCAGCGGATCCTTGCCACGCACCTTTTGTGCAGCATTGATTCCGGCCATCAGGCCCTGGCATGCAGCCTCCTCATAGCCCGTGGTGCCATTGACCTGTCCAGCGAAATACAAGTTCTCCACTTGTTTTGTCTCCAAAGTAAAGAACAACTGCGTCGGCGGGAAATAGTCATATTCGATGGCGTAGCCCGGCTTGAAGATTGCCGCCTGCTCAAAGCCCTCGATGCTGTGCAAAGCAGCCAGCTGCACCTCAATGGGTAGCGACGACGAGAAACCGTTGAGATAGTACGACTGCGAGTGCCACCCTTCAGGCTCGACGAACAGCTGGTGATGGTCCTTGTCGGCAAAGCGGTCTATCTTATCCTCAATCGAGGGACAATAGCGTGGCCCGCGGCCCCGGATGCGGCCGGTGAACATGGGCGAACGCGAGAAACCCGTGCGCAGGATGTCGTGCGTACGCAGGTTGGTATTGGCGATATAGCACGACCTCTGCTCGGTCAGCGGAGCGGTGTCGGTGAACGAAAACTTGGCCGGACGGCTGTCACCGGGCTGTTCCTGCAGCTTCGAAAAGTCGATGGTGCGCCCGTCAACACGCACCGGTGTACCCGTCTTCAGCCGTTGCACCTCGAAGCCTGCCGCGCGCAGTTCGTCAGACAAGCCCACCGCCGGAGCCTCCCCCACCCTGCCACCTTGCCACGACTCCTCGCCGATGTAGATGGTGCCATTGAGGAAAGTGCCACTGGTAAGAATGACAGCCTTTGCGGGGATAGTGTGCCCCATACGCGTAACGACGCCACACACCGCCTTGCCGTCGCGCTTAAGGCCCACCACCTCGTCCTGCCAGAGCGACAGCCCCGGCAGCGATTCCAGCACCTGACGCCAGTTGAGCGAGAAGAGCATACGGTCGCACTGCGCCCGCGGGCTCCACATGGCAGGTCCCTTTGAGCGGTTGAGCATACGGAACTGTATGGCCGAGCGGTCGGTCACGATACCCGACCAGCCCCCGAGAGCATCGATTTCGCGGACGATCTGACCTTTGGCCACACCACCCATAGCAGGGTTGCACGACATCTGGCAGATAGTGTCGAGCATCTGTGTCACCAGCATCACACGGCATCCCAACCGGGCTGCCGCTGCCGCAGCCTCGGCGCCAGCATGTCCAGCACCCACAACAACTATATCATAAGGCTCAAATGTCATATTCTATGATATTTACACCGATTGTTCCTCGTGAAACAACTCATTCCACAACGATAGCGCCTGCTCCTCTTGACGGCGCATCTCGGCAGCCTCGGCATCGGTCTTGTCGCCCTGACCGAGCAGGTGCAACACACCATGCACGATGACCCTATGCAGCTCCTGCTCGAACGGGACACCATATTGCCCAGCGTTCTCCCCCACCCTTTCCACACTGATCATAATATCGCCCGAAACCAACCCTCCGACCACATAGTCGAAGGTGATGATATCGGTATATGTGTCATGGTTGAGGTAATGCCGATTGACTTCAATCAAGTACTCGTCGTCGCAGAAGAGGTAATTGATATTGCCGACCGTCTTACCGCACCTCACAACCACCTCAGCAAGCCACCGACGCACTTTTTCTTCCTCAGCGAGCTCAAACGTTCCAGATTGTACAGAAAAACGGATAGCCATTATTGATGCAGTATTTGATTGATTACCAATGTTTTATGTTGATTTTCGCAGGAATTTTCGTCAAAATGCAGCCCTTATTTGCCCTCTGGGTGGACGGGAGCACAGCCTGCGCGACGGAAATCGAGGAATCGATCTAAGCCGCCACGGTAGCGAAATGGCTCCTCAGGACGGCGATGCGCTCAAGGGTGTCTGTCGGAGCAATGCCGTCCACCACGAACTCCATTCTCACACGCCGACCCTGATCGGAATACTCCATGCGGTCGGCGAGCGACTTCATGACGAAGATACCCTCGCCCGGGGTTTCGATGCCGACAGGCAACTCGCCATAGCGTTCGAAGTCGAACCCCCTACCCTCGTCGGCCACCTCGATGGCGATACCTCCGCGGCAGGTGGTGAAAGTGATGCCGACCTGCTTCGATGCGTCGGATCCGTTGCCGTGCACGATGGCGTTGGATACGGCCTGCAACAATGCCACCGAGACGGCCGAGAAGCAATCTCCGACATGGCACTCGTGGCAGAAGTGGAACAACCGCTCCTCCACCACCGGCAACAGGGCGATATCTGACTGTATAGCAAACGTTTCTGTCATAACAGCATCGTCTTAAAACCGGTACAAAGTTACACTTTTTTTTTAATATACACTCCAAGCGTCAAAATAAATAGCGCGACAAGGCCGGCGGCACACCGCTGTCGGTCCGCCAAAAGCCGGACCATCTCCGGACCATCCTCGGACCATCCCCGGACCATCCCCGGAGGGAGAAGCTACGATAGACTGAATTACAACCACTTAAACGCAACGCGTAAGCACGGCGTTCATACTGCGGTTGAAAAGGGTGGGGGAGGGCTACCGGTAGAAGTAGTCGTTGACCTTCTGGCGGTAGTAGGGCTGCAACGAGGGCGGCACGGTGCGCAGAGGGTCGGCGGCGGGACGGGCTTGGCGCTGGTAGCGCTCGAGCTCGTCGGGCGAAGGCTGGCTGTAGAGGTCGCCGGCCTCGCGGCTTTCGCGGCGCTGCTCCTTCTCGCGCTGCATCTCGGCGCGCTCGTGTTCGAGCAGGCGCGTCATTATTTGCTGCTGGCGCTGAAGCGTTTGGCGGGTGATGGTGCGGTTGACGAGGTCTGTCTCGGTCTGTTCCATCTGGCGCATCATCTGGTCAATCTCGCGAGCGAGCTTGGGGTCGCCGCCAGAGGCCGACTTCATCTCCTGCCCGTATTGCTGCATCATGCGGCGTATCATCTCCTGCTGGGCGGCGGCACGCGCAAACTCCTCGGAGAGCGACTGTTGCTGCCCCACCTGGTGCCTTCCGCCTTGCTGCTTGCCCTGCTTGTCGAGTTGCTTCTTGAGGGCTTCGAGCTGCCGATTGAGTTCCTGCTGCATTTCGCGCATCGACTTGGGCGAGGGCTTGCCTTTGCCCGGATTGCTGCACTGCGACTGGCTGCGCGAGGGGTTCTTGCACTGGCCGCTGCGCTTCTTCTGGCTGTTCTGGCGCATCTGGTTCTGCATCTGGTCGAGGCTCTCGGCGAGCATGAGGGCCAGGTTGTTGAGCGACGTCATGCTGTACTGCATCGAACGGGCGGCGGCGGTGTTCTTGTAGGTGCCGTAGAAACTCTGGTTCATATCGAGCAGTCCGCCGAGCGAACGACCGATGGCGCTGTTCACCTCGCCCACCTCGCGGCTGACGGCCGAGGCCACCTGGACCTGCCTCCGCGCCAGCGAGCGCAACGAGTCCTCGATGCCGCGGAAGTCGTCTTTCACACGGTTTTGGCGGTTGATAACGGTCTGGTACTTGGGGTCTTGGATGTAGATAGAGCCAAGGTCGGCGATGAGTTCCTCCTGGTTGTAGGAGAGGCGGACGAGGTTTTTCAGCAGGCGGCGCACCTGCTCGGCATCCTCGGC
>OCTW011430402.1_pt1 | contig 10029 bp, 12 predicted proteins | sample 1539671 | NCBI WGS metagenome assembly OCTW01 (sample SAMN02144230, study PRJEB22623) | gut metagenome | biome: sheep rumen | host: Ovis aries | place: New Zealand
CCTTTTTTTGATTGCTGCTGATGCAATCATTTTTTCTTAAAAATAATTGCTTAGCATTTGGAACAATTTCAAGTATCTTTTTTCTAATTCTCTCACCAGGATAATCAGGATCAGTAAAAATAACTATTTCATTATTTTCACTCATTTTTTTAATTAAAGCTAAAGTTTCCTTAGATATTTCGCTACCATTAGTAATAATAACATCTAAATTTGGATAGACAGCTTTAATTTTAGCCTCATCATGATATCCTTCAACTACAATTATATTCTTCATTTTAATTCTTCAAAAAAATATATTCTTTCTACTTCCTTATAGCTTGAATTTGAAAAGCTCTTAACTATATTTGAATACTGATCAATTGACTTAATTTTACCATTTGGAAGTAAAACCTTAATATCATTAATATCGCTTTTTTTAGCATGTAAATAAGCTGAATTTGATACAGTTAATTCCTTATAGAAGTATTTTCCGTATTCGTTATTATATCTATTCTTTAATTCCTCTAAATATTCTTCAGTAGGTTCATTTGCCATATCGATATAATTGAATAAATGTCTAGATTCAAATGCATTGGCAAGTGTATTTAACACATAATCGCTTGATTTTGTTAATTGCTTAATAAAGCCATTTACATACGCGTCATCTAAATCAATATATGCTTCAATATCATTTTCCTTTAAAACCTTTAAAAACGATTCAATTGAGGCATCTATTTTTATATTTTTATCTGCTAAATCCTTAATTCTTTCATATATTTTTTCTAACAAAAGCTCATAAGCTCTAGCAATTGGATGATAATAAACCTGAAAATACATATGATATCTACTCATTAAATAAGATTCAATAGATAAAACTCCACTAGATCTTACAACAATCTTATCATCAATAATTTTTAAGCTTCTTAAAATACGTTGATAATCAATAATACCATAGCTAGCACCTGTAAAATATGCATCTCTAGATAAATAATCCATTCTATCAACATCTAGCTGGGAAGAAATTAACGATTCAATTAGAGGATATTTTCCACTATGAGAAATAATTCCAGCAACATCCTCCCTCAAATCACCTAAAATTCTAGATACATCAGTTTTATCACTTAAAATAATTTTAACAGTCATTTCCTCATGATCTGCCTCAATAGTTGATTCAAAGGCATGAGAATATGGTCCATGACCAACATCATGAAGTAAGGCAGCACACAAAAATACCACCTTTAAGTATTCACTAACATTTTCCATTCCTTCAACAAAGCTTATAGCCATATTAGCCATTTGATAGGCACCTAAGGAATGAGTAAATCTAGAATGCTCAGCGGTTTGAAAAACCATTGAAACTCCGCTCAATTGCCTAATTCTTCTCAATCTTTGAACTTCTTTAGAGTCAATTAAATCACTAATTATTTTATAATCAACCTTTATATATCCATAAAGAGGGTCTCTAAAAACTTTGGTTCTTGGTAATCTTTCAAACATAAACCGCACCTTCCCTTATATAATATGTTACAATTTTTTTCAACATTTTGCAAATTATTATATAAGTTTCAAAAATTAAAAAAAATGACCAAAATGGTCATTAAATCCAATAAGCATATAAAGTTACATTTGAATTGACTACTGAAGCGAAGCTAAATGGATTTTTATATTCTAAATCCAAATACCAGCCATTAAATTTATAACCATTTTTAGTAGGATTATTTGGAATTGGAACATTTTTTCCTTCTAAAACCTTAACATCATCGATTTTACTGCCACCCAAAGTATCAAATTTAACAACATATATTTCAAGCCATCTTGCATATAATGTAAAATCATTTTCAACAATTTCACCAAAAACATACGGAATTTTTAAATCCTTATCCAGATACCAGCCATTAAATTCTGTACCCTCCTTTTTCGGTTGAAAGGGAACTATTAAAACAGAACCTGAAATAACTCTTGAAGAAGGCACATAGCTTCCACCATTAGTCTCGAAATTTACAGTATAAAAATAAGTTCTATTATCATCTGCACTACTAATATACGTAGATGGGGCAGAAGTATTACAACTAGCTAAGAATATTAAAATTATAATTAATAAAAATGATAATTTTTTCATATTTACACCCTTATTGTAATTCTACCACATAATTAAAAAAAGTGGGATAAAATCCCACAAATTTTAAATATTACTTGTCATCATACATATCTTCGTAGTCATCCATAAGGTCATTATATTTATCCTCATTGAAGCCTTCCTCAGTATATGTTTCTAACTCCTCGTCATCCTCTAATTCATCATCATCAGACTCTTCGTCCTCTAATTCGTCATCTTCAGATTCTTCGTCGTAATCTTCTTCATCCTCTAATTCGTCTTCATCTAATTCATCTTCGCTTAGATCATCAATATCCTCATCCTCTTCATTATCATCAAGATTAGTTTCATATTGATATTCTTCTTCCTTAGTAACGAAATCAGAACCATCCTTGTCATATTGTTCTAAAGATTGACGAGCCTTTAAATCCCACATATCTTCGCCCATATAAACAAAGTTTGAGCTAGCAATCATATCAACATATAATTGCGCAGCTAAATCTATATCATTAACATCAAAACCCTTTTTAGATAAAGTATCTCTAATTAATTCATAAATATTGTACAAACCATCATGCTCTTCCATTAACTGGGTAGCAATTTCTATTAAAGACATTTGTTCTACATTTTCCATTTGAGTGCCTCCATAAAATTATAAGCCTTTTTATTTTACTAAATAAACGTCAAATTTTCAAGTATAAATTGTTATCAAAATTTTATGATATGAAATAGCTTCTCCATCTATAATTAAGCTATAGCCTATGCTTAAATTTTTTTCATCCATTTTTAATTCGTCGCATAGACATTCAAAACTAAATTCAATGCCATTATTATTTTTATAATTTCCTTTAGTTTTTTTACCATTTTTCAATTCTAAATTCATATCAACATCACCCATTCTTTTAAAGACAATCTCATCATTTAATACAATTAAATTAATAATTGTATTATTCAATGACTTATCATCAAAGATATAGGTATTATCAATTAAAGTTGCAGTCGATTCAAATTTAACCTCATTTTCATTCGAATCAATTGAATAAAAAGAAACAATCATTTATATTCACTTCTACCCTCAAAAGCCTTTAAAACAGTCATTTCATCAGCATATGATAAATCTCCACCAACTGGTAAGCCATATGCTAATCTTGTAATTTTTATATTATATTCTTTAAATAATTCTTTTAAATATCTAGCTGTAGTTTCCCCTTCTAGCGTAGCATTAGTAGCTAAAATAATCTCATCTACCTCATTATTCTTTACTTTATTTTCTAATGAGGTGATATTTAAATCAGAAAGCCCAACACCCTTAGATATACTAATCGCTCCATTTAAAACATGATAAATACCATTATATGAATTAATTTTTTCAATAGTGAATAAATCCTTTATTCCCTCGACAACTAAAATTTGTCTTTTATTTCTTGAAGGATCACTACAAATTTCACACAATTCATTCTCGCAAATATTTCCACAAGAAGGACATATTTTTATGTCCTTTTTTATTGAAATAAACGAATTTGAAAAATCATTAATTTGTGCTTCATCCATATTAATTAACGCATATATTGCATATCTTTCAGCTGTCTTTTTACCAACGCCTGGTAAACTTAAAAAGCATTCAATTAAATCTTCTAAAGCCTTAGGATATTTCATTTTAGAATAAACCCATTCCTCCAAAGCCACCTAATGCCTTTTTAGTTTCTGCCTCAATTTTTTTATTAGCATCATTAATAGCTAAAACTATCATATCTTGAACCATTTCAACATCATCTGCTAAAGCTTCCTTATCAATTTCAATTGATAAAACCTCATGAGTTCCTTTAACCTCTGCCTTAACAACTCCTCCACCAGCTGTTCCAGTAAAAACAGTTTGTTCTAGCTTTTCTTGAGCTGCCATCATCTCTCTTTGCATTTTTTGTAATCTCATCATTTGTGCTTGATTCATATTATTATTCCTCCACTATTTTTATATTATCGTCAAATAAATCAATTAAATTTTGTTCAACATCGTCCTTTTTAATTTCAACAGTTTTAGGACACACTCTTTTCTTAATGCCTAAATTAAATTCATCCAAAATAGGCTTTGGATTATTGATTGGATCATATTTATTTTTATAATCCGCTAAAATTTTAGCACATATTTGCCTTGGAAGACAAATATAATCCTTTATATCAATATTTAAGTCATTAAATATTTCTATTATTTTTTGATAATTTTCATAGGCCATTACTCTATTACAAAAGCCAATGTCTTGTAATTCGACTATAAATGAATCAGCTGAGGCTGCAATAATTTTTCCATTAGTTAAAATTTGAATAGCAAAATTATTAGCGTATTTTTCAGAAATTTTTTCCCAAACTGAATTCAATTTATTTCTATTTTCTCTAGAAGCGTTATTTAATATTACCTCTACATCCTTAACTGTAACAAATTCATCGCTTGCTTCAGTCTCCATAACAACCTTTTGAACTGGCTTTGGTGTAACAACTTCAGAAACAGGATCCTCAATAACTTCAGGCTGTTTTTTCTCTTCAAATTTTTGTTGAAGCTCAACAGTTGGTGTAGAAAAAACAAAATTTTGTTCAACCTTTGGCTTTTCCTGAGTTCTATTTAATAAATTTGATATTGCCATTTCTAATGATTCAACTCTATTGCTCAAATTAGCAATATTATTTAATTCATTATCATTCATCTTCAAAATTGCTAATTCTAAAAATGCTCTTTTTTGAGTTGAAAATCTCATTTGAGTAGAGCTTTCATTTAAAATATCTAACCACTTATAAATGATAGCCTTAGATATTTTATTAGCAAAAGCCTTAAAATTTTCATCATCAAACATTATTTTTCTATCTATGATAGAATTATTCTTATAAAGAAGTACATCTCTCAAAAATAAAATTAAATCATTAATTACCTTTGGCACTTCCTTACCTTCCTTTAAAATTGAATCTAAAATGATAACTGCATTAGTTTCATTTTCATCTAAACAATTTGATAATAATTCAATCATTTTAGCATATGAAATATTACCTGAAACATTTAAAACATCATTTAAGGTAATAGATTCACCTGTAGAATAAGAAATACATTGATCAAATAATGATAAGGCATCTCTCATACCACCTTCAGCTGCCTGAGCAATTTGATTTAATGCATCATCATCTATTTTTATATTTTCTTCATTAGCTACTATTTTTAATCTCTTTAAAATGTCTTGAGTAGAAATTGATTGGAAATCAAATCTTTGGCATCTAGATAAAATAGTATTTGGAAGTCTATAAGGTTCTGTGGTTGCTAAAATAAAAATAACATAATGAGGTGGCTCCTCCAATGTCTTTAACAAGGCATTAAAAGCCGCATTAGATAGCATATGAACCTCATCGATAATATATATTTTATATCTTGCCACTGTAGGTAAATATTTAACTGTATCTCTTAAGGTTCTAACATCATCAACGGAAGTATTTGATGCAGCATCTATTTCTACAACATCCGCAATAATACCCTTTGTAATACCCTCACAGGTTGGACAATTACAGCATGGCTCAATTGAAGGACCATTATCACAATTTAAGGCTTTAGCTAATATTTTAGCTAAACTTGTCTTACCTGTTCCTCTTGGACCACAAAATAAATATGCATGAGCAACTTTATTTAGTTTTATTGCATTTTGCAACGTAGTTATTATATTTTTTTGACCTACAACCTCACTAAATTTTTGAGGTCTATAGGCACGGTACAATGCTTGATAAGCCATAAAATCATCCCTATCCTAAATAGTAAATATGTTTAACACCATTATTGTCAAAATAATGATAATATGAAATATATGTATCAGAAGACACAATCAAATCATAAATTGTGGTAGCAAATTCATCCTTATTTAAATTTTTGCCTATTCTTTTAAATGAATTTGAAACAATATCTGAGCAATATTTCTTATTTGTTGTATCAAAAATAAATGAAAAATTATAATGATCTCCAACCTGAGAAATAGCATCACTAATTACTATATTTCTTTCCTCTTCAGTCATTTTAACCCTAAGGCCTATAACCTCTGTAAAATTTGACTGTCCAATCCAGTAATTTCTATCTATAATTTCAGTCGGATTATCACCTGGATTTAGTCCTGTTGCCTCAACAGTTGTATACTGGTCTGTATGAAGCTCATAATCCCTATAATTTTTCACACATAGAGCCGCATGTCCACCTACAAAAAAGGAGATTAAATCGCTGATAAAAGGATTGATTAAATGAGCCTGAGTTGAGACTAAAATATCACCAATATTTCCTGGATAACAATCATTTCCATTTGGGATATAGCCTAATCTTTCTTCCTCAGATTCAACAAGATAATATTTTATATTATCTGTTGAAATATCCTCTTGATAAACACCTTTTTGCTTAAATTGTTCAACATAAATTATCTTTTCTGTGTTATGAACACAGGCAGTTGTTGTAGCTCCTAATACCACAAAAATTATTAAATTTTTTAATATTAAAAACACAAATTTGAACATACTTCTCATAATATAAATTTTATCATATATTCATCAAATAATAAAGGCTTTTGATAAAAGAAAAAGCACTTAAATTTTTCATCAATTTAAGTGCTATTTTTATTAATTATTTTCTTCCTTATTTGAAGGCTTAATTACGATTGCTCTATTTTCGCCTTCACCTTCTGATTCAGTATAAACGTCTCTCCAATCAGCTAATTTTTCATGGATTATTCTACGTTCAAATGCGCTCATAGGTTTTAATTTTATAGGTTGCTTAGACTTGATAACATCCTTAGCAGTTTTAGTAGCTAAAATTTCTAATTGCTTAGCTCTATTACTCTTATATCCACCGATATCCAAAGTAGTAACTACCTTTTCTTTAGTATAAGAAGAAATTAAATTTCTAACTAATACCTGAAGAGCCTCTAAAGTCTTACCCTTAACACCAATTAAAAGTGAATTTTCATATGTATCAATTAAATAATGAATTTGTTCTTCATTATTGATGCTTCTAGCTTCAATTTGATAGCCGATATGCATAGTTTTTAAAATATTTTCTAAATATTTCTTTCCTTCTAATGTTAAATTAACATCAACAACAGCCTCACAATTTAAGCCTTCAGGTAATTCACCTAAAAAATTAATAAAAATTTTATCACTAGAAATATGTAATTTTTCAACAGCAGTTTCGATAGCTTTTTCACTATTTTCTGCTACAAATTCTACCTTTTTTTGCATAATTTTACTCCTTTAAACTATCTTAGGCTTATTTGCTTGCTCTTGCATTTTGTAATACTTTCTTTCATTCATCCATCTACCAACTTGAGATTGGAATAATTGATAAATTTGACCAATTAACCAATAAATTGCAAGTGAAGTTGAATTTAATGACATGAATACAAACATAATAGTCATTACCCACATCATAATCTTCATTGTCTTATTTTGTTGAGAATTTTGTTGATTTGGATGCTTCTTTTGATATTTTGGAGGTCTAGAAGATAATTTTTGTTGTAAAAGCTGTAATGCACCAAACATTAATGCGATAACAACTGCAAAAATTTTATCTTTAACCTCTGTAGCACTAAAGAATGAAGTATTAATTTCAAAGAAACCAAATAATTTTGTATTAGTTAAAGCAAATGAGCTCTTATAAGTAATAGTTGCTGCACCATTAATAACATCGATTGAAGTTTTATTTATTCTTTGTACAACCTCATACATTGCCATAAATATAGGGAACTGAATAAGCATAGGACCGAAACAACCCAATGGACTTACACCATATTTCTTATATAGCTTCATTGTCTCCATTTGCATTTGTTGCTGAGATTGAGGATCCTTTCTATTTGCATATTTCTTTTGAATCTTAGCCATTTCTGGTTGAATCATTGTCATTTGCAAACTTAAACCATTCTGCTTTGAATAAATAGGCCAAGCTAATGTTCTAACAATAATAGTAGTAAAGAAGATACCCCAGAAGAAGGAATTGCCAAGTGCTTTACCAATATTAGAACAAATCCAAGCCACAGGCCAAGAAATTAAATTAACTGGCCAAGCAAATAATGCACTGAAAAAGCCTCTACCATTATCCCATAAATCTACCCATTCATTCCGATAGGTAGTATATGGCTTTGCATACCAATTTCCGGCATCAAAACGACAGCTTGTTAAGCTCACAAGTAAAAAAGCAATTAAAACTACAAAAATAATTTTAAATCTATTTCTATAGAAAAAATTAGTCATTTTTTGCTCCTTTTAATATATTTAATTTAGTTAATAGATATACTAATTGTTTTTCCAAATCTAAAAATTCTAAATTTTTAGAATTTGGCTTAGCAATAATAAAAATATCTATATTTTGTTCAATAGGTATATTAATTTGACTTAAAATAGCTGTAATTTTGCGTTTTAAATGATTTCTTTCAACAGCTTTTCCAATTTTTTTACCTACACTAATCGCATATCTAAAGTGGCTGGTTTTAGGATTTTTCATTTTATATATTGAAAAATATGAATTTGCAGAATATTTTCTATTCTTTAATATATTTTCAATTTCTTGATTTTTCTTTACGCGATATTCTTTTTTCATTTTTTTGAAATAAAAAAGTACAACCAAATAGTAATTAATTGATCCGGTTGTACTAGTTATGTCAATTTATTTAATTAAACAGTTAATTGTTTTCTGCCTTTTTTACGTCTAGCAGCTAAAACTTTTCTACCATTCTTAGTTGCCATTCTTGCACGAAAACCATGAGTTACTTTTCTTTTACGTTTATTAGGTTGATAAGTTCTTTTCATATTCTAAAAACCTCTCTTTCTTTTCTAAAACCACGCTCATAGATTTTAACAAAAAAAATATTCAATGTCAACAATAGTTTTTACATTGTTTTTATTATATATATTATTAGGATAGAAGTTTTCGAAAAAAAGACCTCCTTTTCATAATCTTTAATTTTATTTGAAATATTTTAATAAAATTTAATGGTGTAAAATTAAAAAATGTTATGATAATTACGCTTTTAAACACTATCAAATTTTATGCAATAATTTTATCCAAAAATTTTTTTAAAAAAAGAGATTAAAATGTGAATAAAAAACTCAAATAATTATCAACATGTGATTTTGTCATTTTCATAAAAAAATGGCTAATTTTCAACAAAAAATAGCCGAATTATCCACATTTTTGATTTATTTTCATAAAATTAACTATTGAGTTATCCACATTTTTTGTGGAAAACTTTTTGTTGATTTTGCTTTTTCTTGTGGTAGAATTTAAACTACATTGAGGTGTAAAAAGCGATGAATAAGTATCAAGAATTATGGAATGAAACTAGAAACTATTTAGAAAAAAATTTAACCGAGAATACTTTTACTGAAACGTTTGAGGAAGTAAAGGTTGTTTTGAAGGAGGAAAATGGTATTATTTATGTACTTGTTCCTTCAACATATATTCAAAGTAAAATAAATAATTTGTATTCTAGACAAATAAAAGAAATAACAGAAAAATTAACAACTGAAAAGGTTAAATTTAAATTTGTTTTATCAGATGAAACAATATCTAAAGTAAAACCAGCTTTTTCACCAATCAATGAGCATAATTTAAATCAAAATTATACATTTGAATCATATGTTGTAGGTGATTCTAATAAGGTTAGCTATTTAACTGCGTTAAAGGTTGCTGAAAATCCTGGTTCATTTATCAATCCATTATATATTTTTGGTGGTGTTGGATTAGGTAAAACTCACCTGATGCAGGCTATTGGAAATTACCTAGAGGAAATAAATTTAACAAGTAATCATGAATTTAAAATATTATATGTTCAAGCTAATGAATATTTAGAGGATTATATAAAGGCATCTATGGCGCATGATTTATCAAAATTTGAAGCTAAATATAATAATTTAGATTTATTATTAGTCGATGATATTCAGATGCTAAGTAAGGG
>OCTW011593129.1_pt1 | contig 10025 bp, 7 predicted proteins | sample 1539671 | NCBI WGS metagenome assembly OCTW01 (sample SAMN02144230, study PRJEB22623) | gut metagenome | biome: sheep rumen | host: Ovis aries | place: New Zealand
ACATGACCTTCTCAACCTTATAAAGGCTTCTCATGAACCTGTTCAGAAGAATAGCCAGAGTGCCGCCCCAAATAACGATAGTATCCATAGTGTAAGAATAATGGATACGACCGGCATAATCCAATGTGCGATTTTATTAGGAAAAAGATGTAAGGTAAACGCAGAAACTCTAAATCGGGTTTTGAGAGGAAGACCATCTGCAAATGTACGATTTTACAGGCTCTGCACAAAATCTTGCATCAAAAGAAGTAAGTTAGATGTAAGTTAGATGTAAACAGCCCATTTAGAGGTAAGTCTAAATGGGCTGAAATGCCTTAATTTATTGCGTTTGCCGGTTTGAGCAAAACAAAACGTTACGTCGTGGGGCGCATCGTCGGGATTGCTCTATAGAAAATAGCAATTTCTTGCAAAACCTCGCAAAGTCAGGAAATACGTGCATTTCGGCGAGTGGCAATTTCAGCTTAATCAGCAAAAGCGGGCAAAGTGATAGCAAAATAGAGACTCTCTCTGCTGTCAAAACTGATGTCAATGATGTCACTTATTATAGCTTCTTAATAATGGCGGGGTAAATCCCCGCCCATCGGTGGACCAAAGACCTTTCGGCCAGCCCCAAAAGCATTTCTGCTTTATCTGACATCATTATACAACAGATTTTAAATGTAAATATAATTATCCTTTCAAGAATCGTTGCAACGATAATGCAACGATTTCATTATCGTTGCAAAACAAAGAAATCCGGACCACTATTGATCCGGATTCTTCCTCTGCGATAAGTAATAAATAGTTAGGTTTGATGACTTTATTGTCGGTCATGTCTTTTTCTCCTGCAATCCAATCTTTGCGTATTTATGGTTGTAAATCTTTACAATTAGATAATTTATTCAAAGACAACTCACCATATACACCGGGAGATATGTAATACCGTCTTTTTCACTTAAATCAGATGTGTGAAGAACAATAGCCTCATTCAGTTGTTCAGAGTATTTTTTCCTAAATTTCTTTAGAGAGGATAAAGTGTAGTTCTTTCCTGATTTTACTTCAATTGGTGATATGTTATGGCGGCTTGTTGTTTTGCTTTTGGCAATAAGGAAATCGATTTCCATACGACTGTCCTTATCTGTTCGTGAGGAGTTTGAATAAAAGTATAAGGATCTGCCGGAAGCAACAAGCATTTGAGCCACTATATTCTCAAAGATCATACCTTCATTTACTTCTAACTTTCCGAACAGTAGTTTTTTATAGATTTCCTCAGAAACAATTCCATTCTCATCGAAAGCATGGCTTATCAGGAGACCTGTATCTCCCATATACAATTTAAATGAAGAATTGTCACGGTTAAGTTTCAGACCTATATTAGGTTCTGTAGAGTTGAAACATACATTGGCAATCATTGAATCCTGGAGCCAAAGAAACGCACTCTCATAATCTCTGAATCTTGTTCCTCTTCCTAATGCGGAAAGTGTGAATTTCTTCTCGTGCTTAGAAAGTTGTGACGGGATCTCGTTGAAAATGCTCTCAACTTTCCCTTCATATCCTTCAGCATGTTTATGGATGTCTTCCGTGTAAAGATTAAGGATATCTCGTTTGATCAGATCTGCGGATTCAAAACTCTTTGTTTCAATATATTCGCCTACAACTTGTGGCATTCCACCGATTATAATGTATTCGCGGAATAGCGTCATAACTTTGCGATGTAACGCCTGTCCAAGAGGTATTCGTTTTTCAAAACAGTTCTTTATCATTGGCATGATCAAATCTTCGCCTTTAGCCCACAAGAACTCTTCAAAATCCATTGGATACATCTTGATATGTCTTTCTTCAGATGGAATGACAATGTCTTTAACGTTCTTTTTTATCGACATCAGAGACCCGGTTTCAATGTAATCGTATCTGCCGTCTGCTACAAGGAACTTGATAGCCGCTCTTGCACGGGGACACAACTGAACCTCGTCAAAAATGATCAAGGACTCTCTGTCATACAGTTTCACGTTAAATGCAGCTGACAGATACATAAACAAACTGTCAAGATCTTGCAAGTTCATTTCAAACAGATCGGTAATCTCACTACCAACCTTGTTAAAATCTATTAAGATGTACGATTTATAATTCTGTTTTGCAAATTCTTCAACAATATAACTCTTGCCAACACGTCGTGCTCCATCGATAAGCAAAGCTGTCTTGCCGTTGCTTTTTGACTTCCAATCATTAATCTTGTCTTCGATTTTGCGTTTCATAGTCACCTCCTGCACCAATGCAGATATTTACGCCCTTGATATTTGCACCAAATCAAGCATTTTGATTTTACCATTTGGTTTGTCACAAAACAACGATTTTCCAGTACCTATTTCGCACCAAATCAAGATTTTTGTTACTTCTACTATCAAAAAACAGAAGCTATCCCCTCTTCCCCGCTGCCATAAATCGCACATTTGCCGAATCAGCTGATTTAAGTCAGAATATCGACAGGTATGATGTGCATTTCTTGGTGTGCAGATCGGCGTCAGGATCACTTACTGGTAAACATATACAATGATTTGTCAAGTATGCGATTGCTTTTGCCAAGTTCAGAACTCATTTTCCTCCCTGTAACATCCTGTTAATTTGGTGTTTTTTCTGTAAGAGCTTGAAAACATTGGGTTGCGCATGAAAATAATCAAGACAACCTGATAGGCCTTATATTATAATTAAATAACATAAATTCTATATTTGGGGTACAGAGCTATGGCTGGATTGGAAAGGCAGCGTAAATAATGGGGATATATGGTGCTAATTAATGGAAGACAATACTATTATCATTCCAGAGCCAGAGCGCGCACATCTTGTTATTCTAGGTAAAGAATACGAAGTTGTGCTCATATTTAGCATTCATGACAATGAAGCGTTATCTCAAATCAATACTGATCAAGATGAAATCTGTATTCAATTTATAAAAGATTTAGTTTGCAGACACATTGTTGGGGATATCAAGATAGAGAGTAGCGCTATTCCAGACGAAAGCTGCGTAGAATACATTAATCTCTTCCTCCTTTCAGACGCGGCAACTGATAGTATTTTCAAATCTTTGGATGAATCTCTGCATCCGTGCAGGCGCTTCCTTTTGGCTCAAAAAGAATTGATGAATCAAATGTTGGAAAACCTGAGGCCAACACTTTCAAGCATTACCGAATTAATGCAAGGCATCTTCGAATCATATACAAAAAACATTAAGCCAATAGTAGATAGTATTCAATCTATTGTTGATCAATATACAGATGTATACGAGGAATTAATCAATGGAATCTCTGATCAGATAAAAAAGTATATTGATGTTTTTGCGAACATAAACATTCCTCAATTAACTGAAGAAGATAAAAGACAAATAATAAATAGGTATATTCTTTGGGGCGACTATGGTTGGACATGCACTGATTTCTTATCTGAAGAATTAATGGACCATCAGCCAGTAGATATATCAAATGCCAACAGAATCGCTAAAAAACTATTTAATAAACAAGGCGTAGCAAAACTATTTGAACAGATGGAACTATTAGGTTCTATCAAAAAAACTGATCTCGCCGAATTGAGAAGTTGTTATTATAGCAGGAATTATAAAGCCTGTGTTCTTATCTCCTTTGCAATGATAGATGCCAAACTAATTCGTTCGCAAGGAAAGAATGATAATAGACGTCCGGGAAACACGGGTATAAAAAGACTTGAGTCCAAGATTAAAAAGGACGATGAGGGAGCGTTTCTTCTCACACTTTCAATTACGAATCTACTTCAATGCTTAAAAAAGATGTTCGAAGACTCAGCTAATTTTAAAAAGCAACCAGTAGTAATAAACAGACATTTTATTGCTCACGGAATGCTTCATAGAAGAGTAATCCAAAGGGATGCCATTCAAACTGCACTCTTGGTATATAACCTTTACTATTTGACTGATCTTATGGAAATAATGAGCAAAAATGAACGAGTTTGATAATGAAAATAGGGTGCTGGAGTTATTTAGAACAGTACCAACTGAGAAAGTATGTATCTTGTTTAATGATGATGACTCTAGATTAGTATACGAGTCAATCGTTATAAACAAAACTAATTGGGTTGATAACTCTGGCAAAGCTGCACTTCCTCCAGATTATTTGAATCCCACAGAATCATTAATGATGGAAATTATGAGAGTTAACGACACAGATTCCGAAAGTTATCGGAGAGAAACAGAATTGCAAGCAGAAATTCATAATAGTGGAATTCTCGATTTGTTTCCAAAAGCAACTAATGTTACATGTGTACCAGACATACATACGCAAAGTTATGATCATTATCTAAAGTCATTTACCAAAACAATAGAAAAGCACAACTCTAAAATATGCAATTACAAAAAGAATCATCCAGAAATTAACAAGATAGTGTTTTTCATTTGTGATGAGTCTGAATCATATTATGAATGCCATCCAAAGAGTGGGGTTGGGTTTAATGCTAGAGTTCATATGTGGTTCCTTGACCGTGCTTTCATGAGTTCTTTGAAAAGAATTTCTGCTGATACGATAATATGGTTTTCTCCCTACAAAGTACTAGACCGCGATGGTTTGAGCTTTCCAGATGTAGTAGTCATAAATCCTAAAATGATAGATGATAGCAAACTGGAAAACTATGAAAGCGAACTAATGATAGATACAACCAAGGTGCAAAGAATACAGCCTCTCGGCATTTGAATTGACTTATAGAGATAGGAATAAAAATATGATTAACCTTAATGCGAAAACGATAATTAATGATAGTGTTTCCAGAGCTTTCGGGTTTGACAAATATAGAATAATAATGAATAGAGTTACTCAAATAAATGTTGCCACGAATAAAGACTTTCAAACTCTTTTCGATGGATACTATAAAGTGCGAAGAAATGATGAATGGCGCAAGGCCTATTTTGAATTAATGCAAAATACTAAAAGCAAAGAAAATGTAACATTTGAGTACATAATTCGAACTTTATATAGGAAAACTAACTGCAAAATAGAACCATCTTTTTCTAGCAAGCTTTTAGCAACACTCGATCCTGACAAACCGATTTGGGACCAATACGTAGTGAGTAATCTTGGAAAGAAAATCCAAGGAAAAACAGACGAAGAAAAACTTAAGAGTGCAATTTCAATATATGATGAAATCGACAATGAAATCCATGTTCTTATTAATTCTACCGACGGGATAGAGTGCATAAGAGAGTTCGATAAAATATTTCCTGATTATTCTGACATCAATGCCGTCAAGAAAATAGACTTTTTCTTATGGAGCAAAAGATCTTAGAGCTAACCAAATATCAATAGACATTTTAATACTGTGCATCTTTTTCTCTGTTGATATTCTGTTGATAGTACTCAAGAGCCATAAGTATGTAATCCTCTATTTTGTTATATGGAACACCTCTAGGGATGTATTGTCTTACCTTATTATAGGTTATATGCAGTTTCTCAATTTGATTCGGCTTTTCCTCTCTCATTATGTCATCAATAATAGAATCTGTAAGCATGTTGCGCTCAGACATCTTACGCATTCTGATTGTTTGAGCGTGTGACGGCATGCAATCCCGGATCATTGTTTCATCGAAAACAACTTTTTGCTCATCCGGGGTAAGATAAGATAACTCTACTGCCGGTCTTAATGCCATTTTACGTTCGTCAACGAGATCAAGAAGTTCAGGTATCAGTTCAGTAAGGCGGATATAGCGTTGTATCTGCCGTTCGCTTTCACCAACAGAATCACCGAGAATCTCGCCAGATCTTTGATTAGACAACTTGTCGCCCACTGGTCGACAAGTTAGATCTGTGCGCTTTCCTTGCCGTTTAATAGCCTCCAGACGCATCTTATATGAAAATGCCTTCTCACTTGGCAGGATCATTGTACGTTGGAGATTTGAGTCAACCATGAGTATTATAGCTTCATCCTGAGTTATCTCACGGACCTCGGCCTTGATCGTGGTCAGCCCGGCAAGCATACAGGCTTCCTTTCTGCGGTGTCCGGATACCATCTCATACCTGCCACCATCCTTGGGACGTAGAATTACCGGAGTTATAAGTCCTTGCTCTTTTATACTTGCAACGAGGTTTTCCATATCCTCGTCCATATTTACTTTAAAAGGGTGTGAGGGGAAGTCGTCAATAAGCTCTATAGGGATATCGTAAATCATAGGAAGATGTGCTGCACTTCGCTCGTTCTCGTCCATGAACAGCTCTTCATAGGCATTGATGTCAAGATCAAGCTTTGGTTTCTTTCTCAAGAACGGGCGCCTCCTTTTGCAAAGTCTTCTTAGCAAAAGAATATGTTGATCTCCGAATCCTTTCCACTGTGCGATTTCCGCATTCGCATGTGCGATTTATAAAAAGTATTCATTGTTGGACAAAGTCTATAAAAGTACGCCAAAATCTACCCCAATCAAAAAACGCAGAAAAAAAGGCCCCGAGAATATGCTTCTCGAGGCCCTGAAAGCCTTGATTTTATTGAATTGTACGATTTAGTCGCACGTGCGGCGGATTACTGATTCACTGATGTCAAATACTGATGTCAAAACTGTCTAAAAACCCGCAAACGCAATAAATTAGGGCATCTTCAGTCCTTACTTTTCATTGTCGGGAACAGCAATACATCTCTGATGCTCGCGCTGTCTGTCAGGAGCATTACCAGACGATCGATACCGTAACCGATACCGCCCGTCGGGGGCATGCCGAGCTCGAGTGCGTTGAGGAAGTCCTCATCGGTGTGGTCAGCTTCGTCGTTGCCCGCCTCTGCTGTCGCATCCTGTGCAGCGAATCTCTCACGCTGATCGATAGGATCATTCAGCTCGGAGTAAGCGTTGCACATCTCCCATGTGTTGATGAAGAGCTCGAATCTCTCTACCTTCTCGGGCTCACCCTTCTTCTTCTTTGTAAGAGGTGAGATCGCGAGCGGGTGGTCCATTATGAATGTCGGCTGGAGAAGATTCTTCTCACAGTATTCCTCGAAGAAGAGGTTAACGATATCACCCTTTGTGTGCCATGTCTCGTACTCGATATGGTGCTCGTCAGCAAGTTTCTTTGCTGCTTCGTCGCCGTCTACAGTATCGAAATCGATACCTGCATACTTCTTGATGGCATCGTTCATAGTAAGACGCTCGAACGGCTTTCCGAAATCGATCTCAAGATCGCCGTACTTAATTAGCGTCGTGCCGCAGACCTTCTCTGCAACATAGCGGAACATAGACTCAGTCAGCTCCATCATTCCGTTGTAGTCAGTATATGCCTGATACAGCTCCATGAGCGTGAACTCGGGGTTGTGGCGCGTATCCATACCCTCGTTACGGAATACTCTGCCGATCTCGAACACCCTCTCAAAGCCTCCGACGAGGAGTCTCTTCAGATACAGCTCGAGCGAGATGCGGAGCTTCAGGTCGATATCGAGAGCATTGAAGTGAGTCTCGAATGGTCTTGCAGCAGCACCGCCGGCATTGGTAACCAGGAGCGGAGTCTCGACTTCCATGAAGTCTCTGTCTGCCAGGAAGTTACGGATCTCCTTGATGATCTTGGACCTCTTCTCGAACGTATCCTTTACCTGAGGATTTACGATGAGGTCGAGGTATCTCTGGCGGTAACGGATCTCTGTGTCCTTTAAGCCCTGGTACTTGTTCGGAAGCGGATGGAGGCACTTGGCAAGGAGCTTGTAAGCCTTGGTAAGGATGGATACCTCGCCCTTCTCCGTCATGTATACCTCACCTTCGACGCCGACAATATCGCCGATGTCGAGGTTCTGCCATGCCTGGTATTCCTCTTCGGGAAGGTTATCGATCTTCGTGAAGATCTGGATCTTGCCCCTGCGGTCGTAGAGGTCGCAGAAAGACACTTTGCCCATGCCGCGCTTGGACATGAGACGGCCTGCCACTCTTACGGTCTTCCCTGCAAAAGCTTCGTAATCGCCGGTGATCTCCGTCGAATGGTTGGTAACGTCATATGTGAGCTCCTCGTAAGGATCCTTGCCCTCAGCCTGGAGCGCCTTTAACTTCTCGATACGGAACCTGGTCTGCTCCTGGATCTCCTCCTCGGAGAGCGGATCCGTCTGCGGTTTGAATTTTGCCATAATTACATCTCTATCTTAACGATCTTGTACTTGATAACGCCGCTGGGTGCAGATACGGATACTGTCTTACCCTTCTTCTGTCCCATGATGGCCTTGCCTACGGGTGAACGGTCAGAGATCTTCTTGTTCTTGAAGTCGACCTCGGAGTCACCGACTATCTTGTACTTGAACTCAGCCTTTGTAGCTGTATTCTGCAGTGTAACGACCGAGCCGAAAGATACCTTGTCCGTGGACAGGTCTGAACTGTCAACGACTTCGGCATTCTTGAGGATGGACTCGATCTCTTCGATCCTCTGCGCATTGGCAGCCTGCTCTGCTCTTGCTTCCTCGTACTCGGAGTTCTCCGAGAGGTCGCCCTGAGCCTTTGCTTCCATGATCTTAGCGGTGATCTCGGCAGTCTTCTCGGTCTTTCTGAACGCAAGCTCGTTCTGCAGTTCTTCAAAACCTTCCTTGGTCATACGCTTTATAGCAGCATCTTCTACCATTTCGATTATCTCCTTATCAAAATACTTTGCTTATTTTATATAAGAGCAGGTCAATATGCAATTACCTGCCGTTCCTGTCGCTTTCCTTCTGGATGACATCGTGTGCGCCACCCTCGACGATGGATGTGGAGGATACGACAACGAGTCTTGCCTTCTGCTGGAACTCCTCGATGGAGGAAGAACCGCAGGAGCACATCGTAGCTTTTACTTTCGCGAGGGAAGTCTCGACGCCGTCCTTGAGGGAACCTGCGTACGGTACATAAGAATCGACGCCTTCCTCGAAAGCCATCTTGCCGCCCTTGCCGCCGTCATCGTAACGCTGCCAGTTCCTTGCACGGTTGGAACCTTCGCCCCAGTACTCCTTGACGTATGAGCCGCCTACCAGGAGCTTCCTCGTCGGGGACTCATCGAATCTTGCGAAATACCTTCCGAGCATCATGAAGTCTGCGCCCATGGCAAGAGCGAGTGCCATGTGGTAATCGTGCACGATACCGCCGTCGGAGCACAGAGGGATGTATACGCCTGTCTCCTTGAAGTACTTATCTCTCTCTGCAGCAACTGCGAGGACAGCCGAAGCCTGGCCGCAGCCGATACCCTTCTGCTCACGTGTGATGCATATGGAACCGCCGCCGATACCGATCTTGATGAAGTCCGCACCGCAGTCAGCGAGGAATCTGAAGCCCTCTGCGTCGACTACGTTGCCTGCGCCGATGATCGCATCCGGATAGTGCTCCTTGCTCCACTTGAGCGCCTTCTCCTGCCATACGGAGAAACCGTCTGATGAGTCGAGGCAGAGGCAGTCAGCGCCTGCTTCGATGAGCGCGGGGATACGCTCCTCATAATCTCTTGTGTTGATGCCGGCACCGACGATGAGCTTCTTCTCTTTGTCGAGAAGCTCGTTCGGGTTAGCCTTGTGGAATTCGTAGTCCTTACGGAAAACGAGGCCTACGAGCTTGCCGTTATTATCTACGATGGGGAGCTGGTTGATCTTGTTGTCCCAGATGATGTCGTTTGCTTCCTTGAGCGATGTGCCCTCGGGTGCGGTAACGAGCTTATCGATGGGAGTCATGAAAGTGCTTACCTTGGTGTCAAGTGACATACGGCTTACACGGTAGTCTCTTGTCGTAACGAGGCCCAGGAGCTTGCCTTCCGCAGTACCGTCTTCTGTAACGGCTGCAGTGCCGTGGCCTTTCTCTTCGCGGAGCGCGAGGACCTTCTCGAGAGTGTCGTCAGGCGAGAGGTTGGAATCTGACGCAACGATGCCCGCCTTGTACTTCTTGACCTTGCGGATCATCTCGCACTGTGACTCAATAGACTGTGACTGGAAGATGAAAGACATACCGCCGCAACGTGCCAGCGCGATCGCGAGGCTGTCGTTAGATACGGACTGCATTACTGCAGATACCATAGGGATGTTGATCTTGAGCTTGGACTCTTCCTCGCCCTTCCTGTACTTGCATA